>JAEEGL015426846.1_pt1 | contig 23936 bp, 25 predicted proteins | sample 9134231 | NCBI WGS metagenome assembly JAEEGL01 (sample SAMN16246548, study PRJNA631951) | gut metagenome | biome: gut microbiome; feature: rumen; material: fiber-attached | host: Bos | place: Iran: Karaj | collected 2018-10 | reverse complement strand
GACGTTCACATGGAGCATGCTAAGCAGATGGTAGAAGGCGGCTGCAAGTTCTATTGCGAAGGCGCTAACATGCCTACCACCAACGATGCTCTTGCATACCTCATGGAAAACATGACAGCAGTTGGTCCCGCTAAGGCTGCAAACGCAGGCGGAGTTGCTTGCTCCTGCATCGAGATGGGACAGAACTCAGGTCACACCGTATTCCAGCATGAGGACGTTTATGCACAGCTTCACCAGATCATGGTAAACATCTACAACGCTTGCGCTAACGCAGGTGAGAAGTACTATGGTTCCAAGAACTGCCTGGTACAGGGTGCTAACATCGCAGGTTTCGAAAAGGTTGCTGAAGCTATGATGGCTCAGGGACTTGTATAAACCTAACAATAACTTTTGATCTCCGGGCGGCTCGCGAAAGCGGGCCGCTTTTATCGTTAGTGTGATCTTTCTGTAAGCTCTAAAACGCAGGAAGGCGTAAACTTGAATATTATTCACATTTGTTAAAGCCAGGTTCGATGTTGCGTTTTTTTGGCGATATGCTACAATATAAAAAAGATAAAGTTTTGTACTAAACGGATAAAAATGAAGGGGAGAAAAGATAATGGAAAATATTTTTTATGCATTGAGAGATTTTATAGAAGAAACACCAATAATCTTTTTCTTAATACTGATTGTCCTTATTGGTGCCGCTATAGGTGCTATTATAAGCAGAAAAGAAAAAAATAACAAAATCGTAACCAGCAAAGATTTGCTTGATGAAGTAAACAGAGAAAACCAAAAAAAGGGCAACCCGGAAATCCCGGAAGTTAATCCGACTGCCGGTGTAAGTACAAATAGTATTGCAATAAGAGATAAATCATGGGGCAGTGTCCCTGGCTTTTTCGCTAAGTTATTTAAAAAACAATAAGCATCAACATAGCTGTTTAGCGGCTCGCGAAAGCGGGCCGCTTTTATCGTAGAGACGATATTTATTTGCTCTAAAGGGTAGACTATTTTATAAAAAGGAATATAATAATATATACAGTTGATTTTCAAAAGGAGGTAATGGACATGAAAAAGACTAAAACTATTTTTGTATTGCTTTTGATCGCCATGATGGTATTCACCTTCGCAGCCTGTGGCTCCAATAATAATGAGGGCGCAGCAGAGGGCGATCAGGATCAGACTCAGACTGCAGACGATGAGATGGATGACGAGGGCGACAGCACCACATCCACCGATGACATGTGGGCCGACAACTGGGAAGATGACGACGACGGCGAAGACCTTACGCCTGACGATGAAACCGTTGATGAGGAAGAAGACGAAGACGGCGAAGACGAAGAAGAGAACAAGCCTGTAACGACAGAATTGGATGAACTTAAGGGGGACTACACAGGCATATTCATGTCGAATACAGGAACTTCACTGAATCTCGGAGTAAGATGGGCAGCAGAGAAGAGCAATGACGATAACTATGATGTCACGATTCAGTACTATGTAAACAGCTACTCAGTTTTCGTAGGTGACAGAGCAAACAACGTGCTTAAAGTAAAGAAATCTTCAGGCACGGAAGAGATCGCTTTCAAAACCAAGGAAATCAGTAAGGAAGAAAACACCTTAGGTGATACGCTTATCGGAGAATCCAAGATCAAGCTCACAGCGGACGAACTTGCTTCAGGAGTCAAGATTGAGGCCAACTGGAAGTACGGTGGTACTTATTCAGGCCAGAGCCTTCCAGAGATCGTTGCCAAGGGCGAGATCAAAGGCTGATCTGTAACGATAACAGAATAATCTTACGATATCAAGCCGGGGCTGTGATTGCCCCGGCTTTTCCACTTTCAAACCACCTGACTATTTAAAAACCCCCTTGCCAAACCCCCTTGAATAGGGGTATAATTTTAATGTTAAGTTATATGTGGAAGTATGCCCTTTATAGGCGTAATTCCTGATAGATCAAAGAGAAAGGAGCAAAAAATGGATACTGTCCCCGACGGGAACCGAAGTACGGTACACTTGTGCAAGACAAATAAAAAGGCCATTTTTGCTGCTTTTGTTTTTTAGGTGATCATCTGAGCACAACAGATGATTAGCAGAACCTTCCGGGCAGCGATGGCCGGAAAGGAGTTAGCCTATGGATCAGGCAATCATGCAGGACCGTGATATGGCCCTGGAGGAATCCATGGAAAAAATTCTCGAACTGATTGAAGAGAAGAAATACTTTATGGCCCGCGATGAGATGCTTAAGTATAACGAAGCAGATATCGCGGAAATGTTCGAGGAACTGTTTGATGATGAAGAGATACTGGAAAGCGCCATCGTGGTATACCGACTTCTGCCGAAGGACGTATCCGTAGAGGTATTCGCTTTTCTGCCTGTAGATGACCAGTTGAAGATCGTGGAAGTCATCACCACGAAGGAGTTGAACTACATCGTACAGGAACTGGACTTCGACGATAAGATCGATATTTTAGAGGAACTGCCGGCTAATCTGGTAAACACTATTCTTGAGAATACTCCGAAGGAAGAGAGACACCTCATTAATTCCTTCTTAAACTATCCGGAAGACTGCGCGGGTTCCCTTATGACCCCCGAATACATTAGCCTTGAAAAGGATATGACGGTGGCCGAAGCCATGGCTCATATCAAAAAAGAAGGTATGGATGCCGAGACCATTTATACCTGTTATGTAAAGGACTGGGGCCGCAAACTCATAGGAATCGTTTCTCTTTCTACCCTGGTAATCAGTGATGATCATATCAAGGTAAGGGACATAATGCATTCCGATTTCGTATATCTTAACGTTTACGATGACCAGGAAGAGGTAGCAGACCAGTTCAAGAAATACGGCTTCCTCGCCATGCCCGTTGTAGATAAAGAGGGCAGGCTGGTGGGAATCATCACCGTAGACGATATCATCGACGTAATCGAAGAAGAGAACACCGAGGATATCGAACGTATGGCAGGTATCGTAGATATTACCGATACTGCCGACAGCGATTATCTGGACATCAGCGTGTGGCAGCACGCAAAGAATCGTCTGCCATGGCTTTTGATCCTGATGGTGGCATATATCTTTACCGGAATGATAGTAACTTCATTCGAGGGTAAACTTTCGCAGGTAATAAGTTTGGTATCATATATGCCGATGTTAATGGGTACCGGCGGAAATACCGGTTCTCAGGCATCAACTCTTATTATCAGAGGACTCGCGACCGGAGAGGTTGAGCTGGAAGACACGCTTAAGATCCTCTGGAAGGAAGTTCGCGTAGGAGCCCTTGTAGGCCTCATTTTAAGCGCATTCAACTTCTTAAGGGTAGTATTTTTGGATGGTGAGAGTGTAATGATAGCGCTGACTATCTGCACAGCCATGATTTGCATAGTTATTTTTGCTAAGGTACTGGGGTCAATGATTCCCCTTATCGTAAAGAAGATCAACCTGGACCCGGCGTTGATCGCAAATCCGTTTATATCGTCTATATCTGACGCGGTGGCTCTTACGATTTACTTCGCCATGGCCACACTGTTTCTGGGACTATAGAGGTGACGACATGAAAGAAATAACTAAAGAACTGGTAATGAATTTTATACCTGAGCGCAAGGCCGAATCCCATAAGGGAGATTTCGGCCGTGTGCTTGTGATTGCAGGCTCTCGGACTATGACCGGAGCTTGTATTTTATCCTGTGAGGCTGCCTTGAGATCAGGCGCAGGTCTTGTGTATGCCCTGGTTCCCGATGATATCATGGCGCAGGTACAGGTAGCTGTACCCGAGGTAGTTATCAAGGAGCGCAGTCTGGGAGTTCCTGATTACAGTGAATATGACTGCGTAGTGATCGGCCCGGGACTTGCGGTTACCGATGATGCAAAAAATCTGGTTGCTGATGCCATCGAAAGAGCGGAGTGTCCTCTGGTGCTGGACGCTGATGCTCTTAATATCGTTTCCTACAACCACTGGCAGGATAGGGTGAACGACAGATGCTTAAGAGGGCTCGGAACGGTTATCACCCCGCATATGGGTGAGGCGGCCAGACTTCTTAAAGACGATAAAGACTTTGACTTTGAAAATTCAGGAAGAGAAGAAATCTTAAACGAGCTCTATTACGTTACGGGAGCTACGGTAGTCCTCAAGGGAAGACGCACTTTGGTAAGGCCTATGTTTGGCGGTTCCCTCGATCCTGTCTATGTAAATACTACGGGTAATCCCGGTATGGCTACGGCAGGTTCCGGAGATGTGCTTGCGGGTATAATCGGAGCCTTCCTTGGACAGGGATTTAAAAATGCTGTTATGACCGGAGTATATGTACACGGTCTTGCGGGAGATATCATGGCTGAGGAAGTGGGCGAATACAGTCTGATTTCCAGGGATATTTTAAAAGGTATTCCGAAAGCCTTTAAAACAATAACGGAGGAATAATATGGATTACAAGCAGTTTGAAGAACTCGCTTCAAAGGTCAGAGTAGATATCATTAAAGCTGTCTATGAAGCAGGTTCAGGACATCCCGGAGGATCTTTGTCCTGTGCGGACATTATGACCGCATTGTATTTTAAAGAGATGAACATCGATCCTAAGAATCCCCTTATGGAAGACAGAGACAAGCTGGTGCTTTCCAAGGGACATGCTTGCCCCGCTCAATATGCGGCGCTTGCAGAGAGAGGTTACTTCGACAAAGAAGAACTGAAGACCTTAAGAAAACTCGGCTCCAGACTTCAGGGGCACGCAAAGATGGGACTCGTCCCGGGAGTAGAAATGTCTACGGGTTCCCTCGGCCAGGGATTCAGCGTAGCTGTTGGAATGGCTCTCGCAAACAAACTTGATAATAAGAAGGGCAGAATCTATGCAATTTTAGGAGATGGCGAACTTCAGGAAGGTATAGTATGGGAGGCAGCCATGTCTGCAGGTCATTATCACCTCGACAATCTTACGGCCATCGTTGACTGGAACGGCCTTCAGATAGATGGCAGAAACGATGACGTAATGACCGTAAGACCCATAGAAGAAAAGTTCAGATCCTTCGGTTTCAACGTCATTTCCATAAACGGCCATGACTTCGAAGAAATTTTCAGGGCTTTTGATGAAGCCAGAAATACCGATGGTAAGCCGACGGCCATTATCGCATCAACTCATAAAGGTCATGGGGTCTCTTTCATGGAAGACCAGGCTGGATGGCACGGCAAGGCACCTAACGAAGAACAGGCCAGACAGGCCGTAGAAGAACTGGGAGGTGAATGGTAATGGCAGACAAGATGGCAACTCGCGAAGCTTACGGGAACACCCTTAAAGAGCTTGGAGCAAAATATCCTAATCTGGTAGTTATGGATGCAGACCTTTCCAGTTCTACAAAGACCGCAGAATTCAAGAAGGTCTATCCTGAGAGATTTTTTAACATGGGCATAGCCGAGCAAAACATGTACGGCGCAGCTTGTGGACTGGCCCTTTCGGGAAAAATAGTCTGCGCATCCACCTTCGCCATGTTTGCGGCGGGAAGAGCCTTTGAGATAATAAGAAACTCCATAGGTTACACCCATGCAAACGTAAAGATCTGTGCAACCCATGCGGGTATCACAGTAGGAGAAGACGGAGCGTCGCACCAGACCTTTGAGGACCTCGCTCTTATGAGAACGATACCGGGAATGACCGTGATCAATCCTTCAGACGGAGCATCCGCAGCAGAACTTTTAAGACAGGCCGTAGCCATGGATGGTCCATGCTATGTCAGACTTGGCAGAGCTGCAGTTCCGTTCTTCTATGATGAGGAGAGCGCGAAGAATATTCGCCTTGGAAAGGGCAACACCTTAAGAGATGGCAAGGATGTGACGATTATTGCAACGGGCATCATGGTTTCTGAAGCCATGAAGGCAGCTGACGAACTGGCTATTGAAGGAATCGACTGCAGGGTTATAGATATGCACACCATCAAGCCTCTCGATGAGGAACTGATAATAAAGGCGGCTAAGGAAACAGGAGCTATCCTGACCTGCGAAGAACATTCTGTCATTGGAGGCCTGGGTTCAGCAGTTTCCGAAGTGACTGCAACAAATTGTCCTTGTCAGTTGTATATGGTAGGACAGAGGGATACTTTCGGCGAATCGGGTAAGCCGGAAGAGTTAAAAGCCAAATATGGAATGACTGCCTCTGACATATATAAAGGCGTACACATTTTAGTAAAAAAATAATTGACAAATGAGGTTTATCGTAGTAGACTTAAAATGAGGTTTAATCCGATAGACCTGAAACATAGTAAGGGGTGAAATAATGGGATTTGAGAATGAGAGGTTTCAGGAGGGTATTTTTTTGGACAAGTCAAAGATAAGAATCGGAGTAGTTGGCATTAGCCACGGAGCCGGCGAGTCCTTTGTATCCAGAGGACTTAACTATTACCTTAATATTAAGGATGCACCGAAGGTCTTCCTTTCAAGACCTGAGAAGTATGAGATAATCGACGGACCCAATCAGGTAAATGACCTGGATCTAGTGATTGGAGTCATTGATCCGCTTCCTTCCAGGATGATAGAAGGGGCTCCGAAGTTTGCCTGCCTTAATAACTGTGATAACATCATATGGCTTATTAATAAGGATAACCCGGGTGTAAATCACAGAGAACTTCGCAAATTCTTTGAACTTGATAGGGAGTTCACTCAGGAGGTGCTTCCATACGAGAAAATATGCCGTGCGGAGTACAACTGTGAAAAGGTTGAAGAGATATATCCGCTCAAAGGGATAGAGGAACTCGCAGAGCATATAAATACTATGTTCTAGGGACATAGAAACTGTGATCTGAAATATGTTTTTTTAGTGAAACTGACAAATAACAGTTCCATTTCTATACTAAATGTAGTATAATATTTCAGAGTATGACCACAGGAGGGTAAGATTTGATTACTTTTGATCATGTAACTAAACTATATCGTCCCGGCGTAGGGTTGGATGATGTATGTGTAAATATTGATAAGGGCGAGTTTGTGTTTCTGGTCGGACCTTCAGGTGCCGGGAAATCCACATTCATAAAACTCATGCTTAAAGATCTTGATCCTGATTCGGGAGACATTCAAGTCGGAGAATTTCATGTAACGAAACTTTCCAACAGGATGGTCGCTAAATACAGGAGAAAGGTCGGTACGGTATTCCAGGACTTTAAGCTTCTTCCCAAAAAAACCGCCTATGAGAACGTAGCTTTTGCCATGGAAGTCCTTCATAAACCGGCCAGACAGATCAGAAAGCAGGTACCTCAGATATTGAGCCTTGTAGGAATTTCCGATAAAGCGGACAAGTATCCTCATGAGCTGGCAGGCGGCGAACAGCAGAGAGTTGCCATCGCCAGAGCCATCGTGAACAATCCGCAGGTGCTCATAGCTGACGAGCCTACGGGAAACCTCGACCCGGCTACGGCCTGGGGCATAATGGATCTTCTCGATCAGATCAATTTAAGAGGTACTACCGTCATCATGGTTACCCATGCCAAGGATATCGTAAACAAGATGGACAGAAGAATAATCGCCATCGACCATGGACGTGTCATCCATGACAGCAAGGAAAACTATGCAGGTCCCATGGAAGGGGGTGACGAAGAATGATAGGAAGTTTGTTCTATAATATCAAGCAGGCTTTTATCCAGATCTTCAGAAACCGCGGAATGAGCGCCGCTTCCATCTTCTCCATTCTTGCCATGCTTCTGATACTCGGTCTTGTATTCATCATCATAGTGAATATCAACCTGTTTACGGAGATAGTAAAGCAGGATTACGATCAGATCGAGGTATTTATCAAGGATGATGCAACTCAGGAGCAGATAGATGAGGTCATCGACAGCCTTAAAATGAAGAAGGGCGTAACAGATGTAGTTTACAGATCACAAGATGAGGCTCTTGAAATAATGAAAGAGCGCTGGGGAGAATCGGGATATCTGCTCAATTCACTGGGAGAGAATCCGCTTCCCGCATCCATACTGATAAGTGTTGACTCTCTTGATAATTCTTCGGCCGTAGCCACGGCTGCCGGACAATTTGAGATAATTGAAGATGTCCAGTATTATAAAGAGACCGTAGACAAGCTGACGAGGATCACGCATTTCCTTCAGATAGCTTGTATAGTGATCATGGCATTCCTGGTTATCGTTTCCATAGTTGTGGTATCTAATACCATCAAACTTACGGTTATGGCCAGAGCCGATGAGATCCATATCATGAAATACGTAGGTGCGAATAACTGGTTTATCCGAGGACCATTTATCGTGGAAGGTGTGGTGATTGGCCTTATAGCATCAGTGATAGCTTCCGGAGCCATTTGCCTCATATATAATAAACTTGTTGAAGCTGTAGGCGATCAGATTTTCGCCATTGTATCCAGTCCGCTGATTTCCGTCCAGTATATGACTGTTAACCTTACAATTATATTTGTAGCTCTTGGATGCTCTATTGGTGCTTGGGGGAGTATCGTATCCATGAGACGTTATCTTAAAGCCTGACGGAAGGGGAAAGAAAAATGATAGGCAAAGACAACAAACATAAGTTAATAGTGGCTGCACTTGCTTTTGCTCTTGTATTCACCTATGCGGTCATGCCCATAGTGAATAACAGCACAGGTGAGTCTGGTTCTGATGCCTATGCTCAGACCTATGAACAGCAGATAGAGGAGAAGAAGGAAGAGAAAGAAGAAGTAGACGCTCAGCGTAAGGAGGTCAAGAACGAACTGGCCAAGGTCGCTGAGGACATCAACAGCCTTCAGGCCAGCGTTAAAGAGACTAACGCTCAGATCGGTCAGACGACTCAGGACATAAAGACAACTGAGGGCAGGATCGAAGATAAGAAGGATGAGATCTCCGAAAAGAAAAAAGAGATCAAGAAGAAACAAAAAGAGATCCAGACACGTGAGACCGGCCTCAATGAGAGACTTGTCGTCATGTACAAGAATGGATCCATAGGCTTCGTTGACGTGCTCATGGGTTCAAACAGCATTAGCGAATTCGTTTCCAATGTGGAAATGATTCAGAAGATCTATGAGAATGACGTAGATGTCCTTAAGATTCTTGAGAAAGAACATAAGAAGCTGGAGAAGGAGCGCAAAAAACTTCAGGAGCAGGAGCAGGAGCTTTATGCCATCCAGTCAGAACTTGCACAGAAGAAGGAGACCCTCAAGGGACAGGTGGACAAACTCAACGAGCAGCAGGGTGAACTGGATGAAAAGAAAGAGATCCTTATGAAGAAGGACGACGAACTCAAAGCGCAGGCCGATGCTCTTGTAGATCAGATCAAGAAACTGCAGGATGCAAACCGTGTATTTGAAGGAGGTGCCTTCGCATGGCCTGTTCCTTCATCCTCCATAATCTCCTCACCATTCGGCTACAGAATCCATCCGATTTTCAGAGTTTCAAGACTGCACACCGGAACGGACATCGCAGGAAGCTATGGGGTGCCCATCGTAGCTGCGGCATCAGGAAAGGTCATAATGGCAACCTACTTTGGCGGTTACGGTAACTGTGTAATGATAGACCACGGCGTCAAAGACGGCAAGAGTTATGTAACGCTTTACGGACATTGTTCGTCACTTTCTGTAGGCGTAGGTCAGGAAGTACAAAGAGGCCAGCAGATAGCACTTCTGGGAAGCACCGGAAACTCGACCGGACCGCATTGCCACTTTGAAGTGCGTATAAATGGAGCATATGTAGATCCTATGCAATTTTTCTAAATAAATAGAGTAATGCAGATAAATCAATTAATAAAAGAATTACTGGCAAACAGAGGAATCTCTACAGATGAGGAGATTCAGGAGTTTTTGTCGGATAATCCACAGAAAACATACGATCCGCTTCTGCTTCCTGATATGGAAGCAGGTGCGGATTTAGTATTAAATGAAATAAAAAACGGTTCGAGGATCATGATCTACGGCGACTATGATGCCGACGGAATCACAGCCACCACCCTTATGATGAGCGTACTCGGCCATCTCATGAAAGACCGTATGGAAGACCTCGACTACTATATCCCGTCACGCTTTGAAGAAGGTTACGGGCTTAATTGTGATGCCATAAAGTCCATTAAAGATATGGGATTTGACTTCATAATAACCGTGGACTGCGGAAGCGTATCCAAGGATGAAGTAAAGTATGCTGAGGAGTTGGGACTTAAGATCCTCGTTACAGACCATCACAATATCACGGACAAGCAGGCGGAATGCCTTCTGATAAATCCAAAGAAACCCGGAAGCGCATATCCCTTCAAGGATCTTTGCGGATGTGGAGTAGCTTTCAAGCTTGCTCAGGTCCTTCAGAAAAAAATGGCTCTTCCTAAAACGGTTCTTACAGAGATCCTCGATCTCGTGGCCATAGGTACTATCGGCGATATCATGCCTCTTACGGATGAGAACCGTACATTGGTGAAATACGGCCTTAAGGTCATTAACAGCGGATCAAGACCCGGGCTCAAAAGACTCATAGAAGAAGCAGGTCTCACTTTGGGTAAAATAGAGTCAGAAAACGTGGGATTTGTCATAGTGCCTCATCTGAATGCTTCAGGTCGTATTGAAGATGCGTCGGATGCCGTAAGACTTCTCAGAGCTAAGGCAGACGATCCCGATCTCGCCGACCTTGTCCAGAGCCTCATATTCAAAAACAGGGAGCGCAAAAGACTTCAGGCGGAGACTTACAAAAGATGCCTTAAACTCACCGAGAAAGGAGACTTTAAACTGATCAGATGTGACGATGCCCACGAAGGTATCGCAGGAATCGTCGCGGGCAAGATCAAAGAAGCCTTCTACAGACCTGCGGCCATAGTAATGCCCGTCCAGGGTGAAGAAGGTTTGTTAAAAGGTACCGGACGAAGCGTGGATGGCATAAGCTTATATGATCTTCTTAAGAAGAATGAAGAGCTTTTCGTTAAATTCGGAGGGCACAGCGGAGCCTGTGGCTTTACCATGAAGGAGGAATTCTTTCCGCTGCTTAAGGAAAATCTTTTGAAAGATATTTCACAGCTTAAGGATGAGTCTCCTGAACTCTTTGTTAGAAAATATCCCTTTGATCTGGATCTCGGATTAGGGGACATAGACCTTGAGTTCGCAGAACAGCTAAAAAAACTCGAGCCCATCGGTAACGGCAATCCAAAACCCTATTTCCGGTTAAGCCATGTAAATGTTTTCGATATAAGGTATCTCGGAGAAGAGGGACAGCATCTGAGGTTTGCAGTTCAGGATGCAAACGGAACGGTTCTTCCATGTATTCTTTTTAACAGAGCAGACCGATATAAGAACGTTATAAGCGGAAGAGGACCCTTCAGCGTTATAGGCGCAGTCGAGGTAAATGAGTGGCGCGGTAAAAAAAGATTACAGTTAAACGCCCAAAACATAATTGACGAAAGCAAATAAAAAGGATATAATACTTTTAGGTTTTACAGTAGAAAAGCGTCAAGCGCATTAAATAGATTAATATCAATAGGAGGATGATTATGGCATACGAATCAAGATTCCAAAGAGAAGATATCGACGAATTATTTGAGGCTGTTCTTACACTTGAAAATCTGGAGGATTGCTACAGATTTTTCGAAGATATCTGCACTATCAATGAAATTTACTCCATAGCGCAGAGACTCAGAGTTGCAAAATTGCTTTCAGAAAAAAAGACTTATATGGAGATTGCAGCTGAGACCAATGCATCCACAGCGACCATCTCAAGGATAAATAAATGCCTTGTTTACGGAGCTGACGGATACAAGAGAGTATTAGAAAGACTTAGCGAGAAGGAAGATCTTAAATGATATTCAACGTTTATATCTATGAGGGTATGACTTCATCTGATGAATTATCACACAGCCTTGCTACTGATGCGGTAAAGAGTTACTGCGAAGAGAAAGGTATTGTTTTTAATGAAAAAAACCACAAATGGGCAGAGACGGAGAAAGGCAAACCCTATTTCACTGATCTGCCCGTTTATTTTAATGTGAGCCATTCCGGAATTCTTTGGGTATGCATGGTTGGGGAAGAGCCCTGCGGAATCGACATACAGGTCGGACGCGAGATGAATGTCAGAAGATATGACAAAACCATACAGAGATATTTTGCGCCCAATGAGCAGCTCTTCTGTGAGAAATACGGAACGGAAGGGTTCTTCAGGGTATGGGCTCACAGAGAAGCCTATGGCAAGTTCACAGGAGAGGGTTTCTATGGAAACATGCCGGAATTCGTCGGGGACGATGGCTTCTTGAAAATCGAAGTTGAGGTGCCCGGAACGGACAGGAAGGCCTATGTGAAGGATGAACCAATTGGCCCGGATATTTATTTGGCATATTGCACTTCAGGTGAAGAAGATTACGTGAGATTCGTGGAGTAAGATGGATAAGAGAACATGTATGGAGGCGGCTTTAGCCAAGCTGAATTACAGAATGAGGACGGAGTTCGAATTGAGGAATGCCTTAAGAGAACTCGAGTATGAGGGGACAGAAATCGATGAGACCATAGATGAACTAAAAAACTACGGATATCTCGACGACAAGAGGTATGTGAGAGAGTTTTACAGGACATCAAGACGTAAGAACTGGTCCAGAAAAAGAATCGAGTTGTCTTTAAAGGAAAAGGGTATAGCTCAGAGGATTTCCAAAGAAGTGATCGATGACTTTGAGTTATCGTCCGAGTATTCGGATCTTGGACTAAATTCAGATGAGCGGCAGGTAGCCCTTGAAGTCGGTCTTAATATGGCCAGGACACAGTTATCAAGAGGTAAGACCATAGACGATAATTTTTTGAAGAAGGTCGGAAGACGGCTTACGTCCCTTGGTTACGATCCAGGCTGTTGTTTTTATGTTATGAACAGACTTAAAGGACTAAAAAATGAGCACTTAAATGAGGAGGACTTATGAAGATCTGTCTCTTTGGGGCAGCCAGCCCTGATCTGGAAAAGATCTATTATGACAAAGCCTATGAACTCGGGGAAAAGATGGCCGAAAGAGGTCATGTACTCATCTTCGGAGGGGGAGAACAAGGCCTGATGGGAGCCTGCGTCAAAGGACTTGAATCGAAGGGCGGCAAAGCTATAGGTGTGGCTCCTAGGTTTTTTGATCTTCCTGGAATCCTGCATAAAGAGTGTTCTGAATTTATCTTTACGGACAATATGAGGGACCGAAAGGAAATCATGGAAAACATGGCCGATGCCTTTATCGCCTGTCCCGGGGGAGTGGGGACCTATGAAGAATTTTTTGAGGTCTTTACCCTGAAACAGCTGGGACAGATGAATAAGCCAATCGGCATCCTGAATACCGATCATTATTATGATCCCCTTATGGAAACTCTTGATAAGATGATAGAGAAGGGCTTTTTGAAGGAGGAGTGCAGCGAGCTCTGCGGCTACTTTGAAGACTGTACGGAACTTCTTGAATACATTGAGAATGTCAAGGAAAAGCCCATGGATGTATATACTTTAAAGCTTGGCAAAAAGAAATAAAAAAAGCGTTTCCAATGAAACGCTTAAGGTGGTCGGGGCGACAGGATTTGAACCTGCGGCCTCTACGTCCCGAACGTAGCGCTCTACCAAGCTGAGCCACGCCCCGACGAACAGAAATATAATATCATATAATAATTTGGATTTCAAGTATTAAAAAAAGGAATTGTTATGAAGCTGATATCATGGAATGTTAACGGATTAAGGGCAGTGATGGGCAAGAATTTCATGGAGTTTTTCAATGAGATCGACGCTGATTGTTTCTGCCTTCAGGAGACCAAACTTCAGGAGGGACAGATTGATCTTGACCTTGAAGGCTATCACCAGTACTGGAATTATGCGGACAAAAAAGGCTATTCGGGGACAGCGATATTCACAAAGAAGGAACCCTTAAGCGTGACTTACGGCATGGGAATCGATGAGCACGACCATGAAGGCCGTCTTATCACCCTTGAATTCGAAGATTTTTACCTTATAACCGTATATGTACCCAACTCGCAGGATGAGCTTAAGAGGCTTGAATACAGGATGAGATGGGAAGATGATTTCCACAGATATCTGAAAGGTCTTGAAAAGACCAAGCCGGTAGTTTTTTGCGGAGATTTAAATGTCGCTCATAAGGAGATAGACCTTAAAAATCCCAAGACAAACAGGAGAAATGCAGGTTTTACCGATGAAGAGAGGGGCAAGATGACGGACCTGATCGAAGACGGTTTTATCGATACTTTCAGATTTTTCTATCCTGAAGACGTGGTATATTCATGGTGGTCTTACAGGTTTAAAGCCAGAGAAAAGAATGCCGGATGGAGAATCGACTATTTTATGTGCTCAGAGTCTCTTAAAGACAGGTTAAGGGGCGCAAAGATACATACTGAGGTAATGGGCTCCGACCATTGCCCCGTTGAACTTGATATAGAATGATTTATATATATAAGGAAAGGTAAATTATGTCAGATTTAATAAGCGCATCAAAGATGCTCTATGAACTGCAGGAAGCAGGAAGAAAACAAATGGATAAGGAAAAACCCTCTGTCGATGATCTTTTGGATAAGAATATAGCGCTTATGGTGAACAGAATCGACATGGTGATCAACCGTCCCGTAGAGGAGACTGAGGAAGTTTCATATTATTCAAATCCTTGTCCTTCAGACAGGGCGACTCTTCTCAGGGTATACGAGGCAAAGGTAGGGGATGAACAGATAGCTTATGCTTCATCCATCTGGACCGTGGTAAACTTTAAGAGCAGAAAGATCCTGAAGGTCAAAGAGATCAACATGAAACGTTACTCGATGGTTAAGTACAGAAATCCCTTTGGAGACAGGAAATTCAGGATCACTCCTGAAGAGGAAGCGACCATGGAAGAGGTCGGAAGCCTGAAGGTCGGAAGGGACTACATGGACGACAACGGCCATATGAATAATATCAAGTACCTTGAGCATGTGGAAGAACACGTGCCGGAACTTAAAGAAGGACATTTTTTGAAGGAAATACGTTTGCACTTCATGAAAGAAGCCCTGTACGATGAGGAATTAAAAATAAAACGCCTCCAAAAAGAAGGCGCATATTATTTCCGCATGTATAAGCCTGACGGCGAGGCTAACTTTGAATGTGAGCTCGTTATTTCTTAAGGAGATCTCTGATCTCTGAAAGTAACTGAATATCTTCGGGTACAGCCGGCTCTTCTTCAGGGGCCGGTTCTTCTTCTTTCTTGGTCATGTCATTGAATTTGTTGCATGCTTTGATGATGAAGAAGAGAACAACAGCTGTGATGAGGAAGATTATGATGGCGTTGATGAGGTTGCCGATCATGATCTGAGCTCCGCCAATACCGAAGGAAAGTTTGGCAAAATCGACACCGCCAAGAAGAAGGCCGATTATAGGTCCGATGACATCTGCAACCACAGAATCGATGATGGTTTTGAAAGCACCACCGATGATGATGCCTACGGCCATGGCCATTACGTTACCTTGCTTGATGAATTCCTTGAATTCTTCCATAAATTTTTTCATAATAAGTCCTCCTATTTATTTTCTAAAGAAGTGTTAACTCTTTTTTGATCAGTTCCCAGGGAAATCCTATCACATTTTCGTAACTTCCGTCAATTTTTTTTATGTATTTGGCGAAAGTGCCCTGGATAGCATATCCTCCTGCCTTGTCATAGCTCTCGGGCGTATCGAGGTAGGCGTTTAGTTCCTCGTCCGTATAGTTGGTGAACCATACTTTCGTGATCTCCTTGGACACTCTCTTTATGCCCGTTTCCACATCTATCAGGCAAACGCCGGTTATAACGTAATGAGAATCGTTTCTTAAGGATGCGAGCATATTAAAGCCATCCTTATGATCTGCGGGCTTTCCCATGATCCTGCCATGACCGCTAAGGTCTCCATGGTAGACTATGGTGTCAGCGGCGATGATAGTGCCATCCTTAAAATCATTATTTTCCAATACATCCAGACCTTTTTTGAGCGCGAGAAACATAGGCACTTCTGAGGCATTACGATAATCGGGAAGATTCTCTTCAGCCTGGGAAGGACACACGATGGGTTCTATCCCGTGAGCTCTTAAAATATCCAGTCTTCTGGGTGATCCGGAAGCAAGTATTATCTTTCTTTTAGTTTCCATACAAAAATTATATAACAAAAGAATCATTTTAAAAAGGGTTTTATTTTTTTATTTATTTTAAACCTGAATAGTGGTATAATTTTCATAAGAATGGTTAACTATGCCGATTTTATATCGGCTCGTGCATAATTTAGAAAAAAGGAGATTTAAAATGGGACTTATTAGAGCAGCTATCAGTGCAGTAACCGGAAATCTTAGCGATCAGTGGAAAGAATTCTTTTACTGTGACTCCATCGCTAAAGATGTGCTTATGACAAGAGGAACCAAGAAAGTAAGCGGATTATCCTCGAATAAGTTTGGCAATGACAACGTTATCACCAACGGATCCGGGATCGCTGTTGCGGACGGACAGTGCATGATCATCGTAGACCAGGGCAAGATCGTAGAACTTTGCGCAGAGCCCGGACAGTATACATATGATCAGTCTTCGGAACCCACGATCTTCGTAGGCGACCTTAAAAAGTCCGTCTTGGAATCTTTAGATAACATGATCAAACGTTTCACCTTTGGAGGAGACGTTGCAAAAGATCAGAGAGTCTATTACTTCAACACCAAGGAGATTATCGACAACAAGTTCGGAACTCCTAACCCGGTGCCTTTCAGAATCGTAGACAAATCACTTAACCTGGACATCGACGTTTCCGTTCGCTGTGCAGGCGTATATTCATACAAGATTACCGATCCTGTACTCTTCTATATGAACGTTTGCGGTAACGTGCCCAGAGAGTATAGAAGGGAAGAACTTGATACTCAGTTAAAGGCCGAGTTCATTTCAGCTCTTCAGCCTTGCTTCGGAGCTCTTTCAGAGCAGGGATTAAGACCGAATGAACTGGTCAACCACCTCACTGAACTTTCTGAGCAGATGAATGACACCTTATCAAGCAAATGGAGCGAGACCAGAGGCCTTGACGTTGTATCCGTTGCTATCAATACGGTTACCATTCCTGAAGCTGATCAGGAAATGATCAAGAATCTTCAGAAGGCTGCAGTTCTCAAGGATCCTAACATGGCAGCAGCAACTCTGGCATCCGCACAGGCAGAGGCTATGAAGAAAGCAGCTGACAATGAAGGCGGAGCAGCTATTGGATTCATGGGCATGGGACTTGCCATGAACGCAGGAGGAACCAGCGCACAGGATCTCTATCAGATGGGACAGAACAAACCTCAGACCGAAGCCGTTCCTGAAGCACCTGCTGGTGGATATACAGGACCTGTTAATTACTGTCCTAACTGCGGAACCAAGCTTGACGGAGCAAAATTCTGCCCTAACTGCGGCAAACCTACCGGAAACTGATAAATTGCGATCTGGAGAAGACCATGTCTGAACTTTTTGAATACAAATGTCCTAATTGCGGGGGAGCCTTAAGATTCGACAGCTCTGTGCAGCAGCTTAAGTGCCCCTACTGCGATTCGACCATAGACGTGGCAGCGGTTGCAGGGTATGACGAGGAGTTAAGGAACGCTCAGCCCGATAATATGAGCTGGGAGGAATCGGCTGGCAGCCAGTGGGATGCAGGTGAAGCAGATGGCTTTAATGTCTATGTATGCAATTCCTGCGGCGGCGAGATAATCGCTGATGAAAACACAGCCGCATCCAAGTGCCCATACTGCGATAATCCTGTCGTCATGAAGGGTAAGCTTGCAGGAGCCTTGAAACCGGACTTTATCATCCCTTTTAAGATTTCAAAGGAGCAGGCAAAGGCCGGTTATCATAAACACCTTCAGGGCAAAAAATTCCTTCCGAAGGTATTCGAGGACAGAAATCACATAGACGAGATGAAGGCGGTCTATGTTCCATTCTGGCTCTTTGACTGCGATGTGGATGCGGATATCAAATATCGCGGAACCAGAACCAGAGCATGGGCAGATGCAGAGAACTCCTATATGGAAACTTCTCACTATGCGATCCTGAGATCCGGTACCATCGCCTTTGATAACGTACCGGTTGACGGTTCGTCTGTGATGAGTAACGACCTAATGGAGTCCATCGAGCCCTTCGATTTCAGAGAGGCTGAGAGATTCAGTACAGTCTTCCTGCCCGGATATCTGGCAGACAAGTACGATATTGGAGCGGATGCATCCATAGGTATCGCCAACGAGAGGATAAAGACTTCTACGGAGCAGGCTTTCAAGAGTACCATAGGAAACTATAATTCGCTCATGCCTGAAAGAAGCAGCATCAGGCTCTCAAATGGCAAGGCGAAATATGCTCTTTATCCCGTGTGGATTTTGAATACCACCTATGATGGACAGAGATACATCTTCGCCCTGAACGGACAAACGGGCAAGACCGTTGGAGACCTTCCGGTTTCAAAGAGCGCGTATTGGCTGAACTTTTTAAAGGTCGGCCTGATCACATCACTTTGTATCTTCGGACTTCAGGTCGCCCTGACCTTTATGTGAGGGGAGGGATGACCATGAAGAAGACTAAAAGATCATTGTTCATCGCCGTCATTCTCACACTTGTGCTGATGTCATTTTTTGCGTATCTGACGCCTGCTTATGCAGCCCAGTACCACATGTTTGACGAGGCTGGGCTCATGACAGATTCTGAGCTGAGCTATGTGGACGGTTATCTGAGCGATTTATCGGCGGAACTCGGCTTTGATATCGTAGGAGTACTCACTTATAAAGGATACGGAAGCGAAGAGCTGACCGCCTTTGCCGATGACTTCTATGACTATGGAGGCTTCGGATACGGCGATGATAAGGACGGAGTCATCTTTGTCGTAGATATGAATTCCAGAAGGATGGTGCTCGTGACCACGGGCTACGGCACTGAAGCCATAACGGACTACGGCGAAGAATTAATTTATGACTATGTGACGGACAGCTTAAGAACGGGCGACTTTGTGGAGGCCTACACCGAAAAGTATGCTGACTGCGTAGCTGACTTTGTAGAAATGTCAAGAGAAGGGCAGGCGGTCGATGTAAACAGCCCCGGTCATGACGGCTATGAATGGTATGAGGAACCTGAAAATTATCCGAGTTCTAACGAGAATCCCTACTATGGATTAAAAGGCGAAGAGCTGGCTGTAAAGGGCGGTCTCTCGGTCCTTGTGGGAGCTATCGTGGGCATATTCTCATCCCAGAGAAACAAGTCCAAACTTAAGACCGTGCGCAAAAAATATCAGGCCAACAGTTATGCAAGACGTGACAGCCTGGTTCTCACGAGGAAACAGGACATGTTCCTCTACAGCAATGTGACCGTGACCCACAGACCCAAGAATGAAAACCGTGACAATGGTCCTTTCTCCGGCGGAGGCACTACGATCCATATGGGATCATCAGGCGTACCTCATGGGGGAGGACACGGAAGAAGTTTCTGATTTTTCAAAATTGGGCTGAAAAGAAAAAATCAATATGATATAATCTATATTAGAAAATAGGGAGTCGGATATGTTTTCCGACTCCTTTAATATTGCAGAATTATAGAGGAGGCTTTGATTTGAGAATATTCATTTACGTGATAGTAGTAGTAAACGCTTTGGTGGGCTTTATTTTGATTTACAGACATCCAAGACCATTTAAGGGTAAAACCTTTAGAGATTATAAGTAAGGATGGGTGTTTTTTGGTTATTTGATTTACAAAGAGAAACCATTATAGTATAATTATTATGTATAACTATAAAATCGGACTGCCCAAAACACTTGGGAATGGAGAAAGGTAGGTATACAGTGGTCAAAATAAAGGAAATATTTTTGCGCTTTATTAATTGGGTCAAATCCTGGAGGATGTGGGTCAAAATCGTGACCCTGGTCGCCATCGTATTTCTCATGACGGGAAGCGTTCTGGCGATCACAGCATACAGGTCCATGCAGGATGTTGTAAATGAAATGAACAAGGATGCTGAAATACCAGAGGACTATGATCTAAGCATTCAGCCGATTGACGGCTTCATAAACATCCTTCTTCTGGGTGTAGATACCAGAAATATGGATGAGATAAAGGGGTCGAGATCTGATATGATCATGATCGCTTCCATAAATACTGAGACCTACGATGTAACTCTAACTTCGGTATACAGAGACACATATCTTAAGCTCGGTGACACACCTACCTACGACAAGATAACCCATGCCTGTGTCTATGGAGGACCTGAGATGACCATCAAGAGTCTGAATCAGGCAATGGACTTAAACATCCAGCAGTATGCCATAGTTAACTTCAAAGCTGTAGCTGACGTGGTAGACGCTGTGGGAGGTATAACCGTAGACGTTCAGGAAGTAGAGATAAATCAGTTAAATAAGTACACCAAAGAGACGGCCAGAGCCATCGGCAAAAAGAAAAAAGATTACCATTTGGTAGAAGAGCCGGGTGTACAGGTGCTTGAAGGCGTACAGGCGGTATCCTACGGACGTATCCGTAAGGGTGTAGGAGACGACTACAAGCGAACTGAAAGAATGAGAACGGTAGTAAATCTTGTCTTTGAGAAGTTAAAAGGAATGAAATTCTCAAAGATCAAGGATATAGTAAATATCGTGGTTCCCCAATGCAGAACGAATCTTAAACTGACGGATATCTTCGCTTTGGGAAAGAACATCACCAAGTATAATATTAATTCCGGAAGCGGTTTCCCGTATTCCGTGGGAAGTAAGTACTATAACAAGGTATCTTACGTATTCCCGACCAATCTGGGAGAAAGCGTAATCCAGCTCCATCACGATGTATTCGGACAGGAGGATTACGAATTATCAGATACTGCCAGAGCAATTTCTGATGAAATTTATCGCAGATACACCGGAGCAAATCCGCCGGAACCCGGAAGCAGCAGCGGTTCCGATAATACAAGCGATAATAGTTCTAATACCTCTACATCATCGGACAATAACCAGAATCAGGGAAGTTCTGAATCCGGAGATAATTCCGGAGGTAATTCTGGAAGCTCAGGAGATAATTCAGGCGATAGCTCAGGAGATAACTCGGGCGGTAAGAGTTCAAGTTCAGGAAGCAGTGGAAAATCCGGTGATAGCTCCGGTGGAAGCAGCGGAAGCTCCGGAGGCTCTTCGGGTGGTTCCTCAGGAGGTTCATCAGGAGGATCTTCAGGAGGTAGTTCGGGAGGATCTTCAGGTGGATCTTCAGGCGGATCTTCGGGAGGTTCTTCGGGAGGAACGGTAACACCGACTCCTCAGCCGGAACCTGAGCCCACACCGGAACCGGAGCCTACACCAGAACCGGAGCCGGAGCCTCAGCCTGAACCGGAACCGGAACCTCAACCTGAACCGGAACCTACACCGGATCCACCAGCGGAACCGGCAGACTAAGTAAATAATCTTTTAGGAGGATATAAATATAATGGCAAAAGTTAATTGGGAAGACGAAAACATTCGTCATTGTTACAGACATACGGCATCACATATAATGGCGCAGGCCATTCAGCATCTTTGGCCCGAAGCCAAGTTTGCCATCGGACCTGCCATTGACAATGGATTCTATTATGACATAGACGTCGATCACAAATTCACAGAGGAGGATTTCCCCAAGATCCAGAAGGAAATGAAGAGGATCATCAAGCAGAATCTGCCTCTTGAAAGAACTGAAGTGTCCAGAGAAGAAGCGCTTAAATTCTTTGCTGAAAGAAATCAGGATTATAAGGTTGAGCTCATAAACGACCTTCCTGAAGACGCAGTAATCTCCATGTATACTCAGGGGGATTTCACAGACCTTTGCGCTGGCCCTCATATGGACAATACCGGTCAAATCAAGGCTGTAAAACTCATGTCCGTTGCAGGCGCATACTGGAGAGGAGATTCCAATCGCCAGATGCTTCAGAGAATCTATGCGACAGCTTTCCCCAGCCAGGAAGAGCTGGACGCATATGTAAATATGCTTGAGGAAGCAAAGAAGAGAGATCACCGCAAGATCGGCAAGGAGATGAAGCTCTTCATGTTCAGAGACGAAGCTCCCGGTTTCCCCTTCTACCTTCCAAACGGCATGATTTTGAGAAATGCTCTTACTGAATACTGGAGAGGAGTGCATAACAAGTGGGAGTACACGGAAGTAATGACTCCTCAGATCATGAAGAGAACCCTTTGGGAAACTTCCGGTCACTGGGATCACTATAAAGAGAACATGTATACGACGGTGATTGATGATGAGGATTATGCCATCAAGCCCATGAACTGCCCGGGAAGCATTCTGGTATATGAGAATGAACCTCATTCATACAGAGATCTTCCTTTGAGATACAGTGAACTTGGAAATGTTCATCGTCATGAGCTTTCCGGAGCTCTTCACGGCATGTTCCGTGTAAGAAACTTCACCCAGGACGATGCGCATATCCTCCTTGCTGACGATCAGATCGAAGAGGAGATGGTAAGGATCATCAAGCTCTATGACGAGATTTATTCATGCTTTGGTCTTACATATAATATCTTCCTTTCGACTATGCCTGAAGACCACATCGGTACAAGGGCAGACTGGGAAGCAGCAGAAGGAGTGCTGGAGAAGGCTATAAGATCCATCGGAAAGGATTTCGGAATCAACGAAGGAGACGGAGCTTTCTACGGACCTAAGCTCGACTTCATAATAAACGATTCACTTGGACGTGAGTGGCAGTGTGGAACAGTACAGCTCGATTATCAGCTTCCTGGACGTTTTGGCATTGAATATACGGGTTCGGATGGTCAGAAGCATACTCCCGTTATGATTCACAGAGCTTGCTTCGGTTCTCTCGAAAGATTTATCGGCGTTATTACAGAGCACTTCGCAGGCAAATTCCCTCTGTGGATGGCACCGCTTCAGGTCAAACTCATCACGGTTACAGACAAACAGGCAGAATATGCGGAGTCTGTAAGAAAAGAACTTGAAGAGGCAGGCTTAAGAGTTGAACTTGACAACAGAAACGAGAGCCTTGGATACAGGCTGAGAGCTGCCAGAAATGCGAGAGACAGCTATATCTGCGTAATCGGTGAGAAAGAAGCCGAGACTAATTCCGTAACGGTCCGCGCATCAAAGATCAAGGACGAAGTTGGAAATATGCCTCTTGAGGTATTCAAGAACAAACTTCTTGAAGAGATCGACAGAAAACTTATCGGTTCAATCTTTGAAGAAAACTAATCTAACAAAACGTAAGAAAAAAGACATAATATTAAAAACCCTCACGGCTCTGTGAGGGTTTTTGTCGACATTTGGCGACTTTTAGAATCTATATTTTTTGCGGACGGGGGATGTATAATATAAGTATATTATAGGGAAAGGAAACGGAGATCATGAAGGGAATACCGTATATAAACAGGGGGAACTGCGGCATACTTTTGCTGAAGGATATCAACTACATCGAATGCACCTACAGGAAGGCGGTGATACATCAGGAGAAGAGAACCGTAAGTATGTATATAAGTCCCGCTAATCTTGCTAAATATCTGGATGATAGATTTAACATGTGTCTCAATACGCTCTTTATAAATTTTGAGAAGGTAATGTCCCTTTCGAACAGCGTTATAACCTTCCTTGACGGCGATACACTGACCTTGAGCAGGAACTGTTATTTCAAGGTTAGAAGGGACTATATAGAATATCTTAAAAACATTCAAAAAACCCTTGCAAATGCTTGAATAATATAGTATATTAACTAAGTACGCGACTTATCTCGTGAGATTTTTCGTGTGCAAAAAATTATTATTTTACACACGGCCCGATTGATGGTTACCGCGTTCCCTGCCATAAGGGCAGCATAAGCTGAGCGGGAAATTAAACAGGAGACCGTGGAAGAGAAAACCAGGAGGAAAAAATGGCAGTAATTTCAATGAAACAATTACTCGAAGCTGGTGTTCACTTCGGACATCAGACCAGAAGATGGAACCCTAAGATGGCTCCTTACATCTTCACAGAAAGAAATGGCATCTACATCATCGACTTACAGAAGACTGTAAAGAAGATCGAGGAAGCTTATGACGCTATGAGAGAGATCGCAG
>JAEEGL016217041.1_pt1 | contig 23937 bp, 17 predicted proteins | sample 9134231 | NCBI WGS metagenome assembly JAEEGL01 (sample SAMN16246548, study PRJNA631951) | gut metagenome | biome: gut microbiome; feature: rumen; material: fiber-attached | host: Bos | place: Iran: Karaj | collected 2018-10 | reverse complement strand
GTCTGCCGGATCATCTCCATCCGCAAGGATTTCTTCGAAAATGTTCCAGATCATGCTTTTATCTCTGAAACGAACGTCGTTTCCAATCAGATAATCACCGCTGTCGTAAAATCCGTGATGAGTGACATAATCTCCCTTTGTGTCAAATATAACGCAAACACCATCTGCATCTCCTGATTTGCACCAGGCTCTTGTCTGGGCAACTATCTGATTCATGATGTTTGTTTTTCCGCTTCCGGCACTGCCAAGCAAAAGCAGATTCTTGAACACAGTCGGATCATCAATAGCAAAAGCGTGTTCCCGGCTGTGATCGCAGAAGATGATACGCGGTTCATATTTTGTGGCTTCATATTCGGTTTCTTCGATAATTTTTCCAAATAGAACTTTTTTCTCTATATCTGCCATAGTTATTTGCCTTTCTTATTCCATGCCATCAGACATGCCGTTGTCCGATGATTGAGAGCTCTCTGAAGAAACATCATTGTCGCTGTCAGATAATCCATCATCAATATAGTCGGACTGGTCAGCCTGGTCAACTGAAGCAGAAGACTCATCAAATGACGAGGATCCGTCATCTATGTAAGCTGCGCCTTCCGATGATAAACTGTTTGAAGGGCCAATATCGTCCAATCCATCGTTGATTATCTGGGTTTCTCCAGATAAGCCTGTCTGTACAGAAGCATAAAGTCCGTAGTCATCACAAAGTGAATTTATCGCTTTATAGCTTTCACTTTGATTCTCGGGTTCAATGCCTGCCTCGCGATCATTTATCACACTTTGCAAAGTGGATTCTATGTTCGGGTCGTTGTAATGTTTGGCGGCATCCTGCAAAGCTGCCTGGAAAGAATCATTTTTTACGGACGTAAAATAGTCATTCCGATCCGGATCTAATTTTCCGGAATTGACTTCGACTTCATTCAATGCGTCTAATGTGCGGGATTGCCCGACAGCATAGGCCTCTTTTTCAATGCCCTGGATCCTGTACAGATCACCGTCCATTCCGGGTGAGATATAGGTTGAGGGCATGTTCCCGTTTGCTTCCTGAATTCCATGAGTCGCTTCGTGATAAACTGTCTCGAGCGTACTCCAGCTGGGGGCCATCACAGGAATCTGGGCTGTTTGAGTGGTTCCGGTCTCATCCTGGTATGTGACGTTGAAACAACCATCGCGTACCATAGAAGTGTTGAGGCAGATGGTCTTGCCACTTTGCCAGCCGTAGGAGGCTCCTTCCATGGGCTGATGGGTAACGGTACATGGTTCTACATTGTGTTCTGCAGCGTATCTGTTTTCTACTTCCTGGCAGGCATTGAGACGTTCTTCAAAGCTGAGAGATTTCCAGGTCTCGGATGAAAAAAGACTGTGCAGCTGGGATTTGGAGAGATTTTCATATCCGGTTGCGTTCATAAACTATCCCTCCTCAATATAAGAGCCTTGCCGTTTGAAGGGTCTTTAAGGTAGGCATCCATCAATGATACTGCCTTTAAAAAACCGCAATTGTGCCTTAAGGCTCTGATGATAAATACAGAGAATTCCCCATGCTTAAAGTCGGAACAGATTCCCTCTTTTACATATTTGGATATGACAGGTTCAAGCCTCTCATCCATGTAAGCCAGGCATTCTCTGGCCTCGGTCATAGCCGCGTTTTCGGACCAGCCGGGGTTTTCCTTTGCAAGGGCTAAAGCGAGCTCTTTATCTGTAATAGAAGTGATCATGATAATACCTCCTTTACTTGTGAATGTTTGTTATCTTTTTGGTGATTATATCATAGAACAACTTCATATTCAATCATAAATCTGCATCAAATTTCTCATATCTTCATAAAAAGTATAAAACTTCATAAATCTTCTAAAAACTTCTTGTAAGCTCATTATTTCCGTGATAGAATGAACACATAAAATGATCGTGCCTTTATAGGCAGAGCTATTAACAGTTAAAACTTCTTAATGCAACTTTGGGAAGTGATTTATGTAAGAGCATTGTACGAAAGGACTATGTATGAGTGACAAGAAAATTAGCCAGGAAATATTGGTGCTGCGAGCGGAGAAGGGGTGGACACAACAACAGTTTGCTGAAAAACTGAAAACCAGTCAAAGGACAGTAGCAGCCTGGGAAGCCGGGGATTCTGTTCCGAGAAAGACTATGAAAGTCAAAATTGCACAGTTATTCGGTTTGCCGTCAGATTACTTCCTGACTTCGGAATCTGAGGAGGCGATAGAGGGGCAAAATGGAACCGGAACTGACGTGAATGAATATGAAATACCGCGAGAAAAAGGTGTTTTAGGAGATATAGAGAATCTGGTTTCGAGTAATTATCAAGGGATGGATGAAGAAAAGAAATCTCAGATCATGGAAGCTATTCAGGGGATTCTTGATACAATAGAAAACAATAAAGGTGGGAGGACGTTATGATGCAGCCAAATAAGCCAATTATAGGATTAGATTTTGGGAACTTTAATACGTTTCCATGCTTTATCTCAGATTTTGATATCGGTACAAGAATGGGAGGACAGGTGCGCGACCTGGTACCAACCAGTGCAGAAACACGAGACGGTATTCCGAGCGTGTATTTTTACTCTGAAAGGGTCGGAGGTGTTTTGATAGGCGAGAGTGCGGTTAGAAACCGGGCGAAGCCGTATCAAAACAGACTCAGATACCTGAAACAGCATCTGGGAGAAACAGTTATTCTGGATGGCAGGACTATTTCGTATGATGATGCCATCACTCAGGTAATACAGTATGTTGTCAGAAGCGCCAATGCGCTGCTCCAAAAACAATGGAGAATGTCTACCAATTTAATTTCGCTGTCGTACCCTGCGGCATATAACTTTGCCCAGGTCCAGCATTTGATTGAATTGGCTGAAAGAGGGACGTTAGAGGACGGAACAGGAATAAAGGTCTTTGGAACAATAGCTGAGCCTGCTGCTGCGTCTTTAGATTATCTTGCAGAGTTTGCTGATACAAAAAAAGAGACCACGGTTCTTACATATGACCTGGGTGGAGGCACGTTTGATCTTGGCCTGGTTTCTGTTTATCCAAGAGGAAGAAAAAGAAAAAGTGGTGAAAGTTATTACTATGATGTCCATAATTGGCGCGGAGTCCCGGATTTGGGCGGTAAGGACTTTGATGAAGTAATGTATGAGCTTTTGTACAATAAGTTACGAATGACTCTGAATGCGAACGAACAGGCATTACTTAAGGATGAGGCGGAAAAGGTTAAAGTTCAGCTGAGCGAATCTGTTGAAGAAATTGTAACTATTCAGCTCAGAAATGAGTTTATCGATATTCCTATAACCAGAAAAGAATTCGAAGATGCTTTTAAGGCTAAGAAACTGATTGATAGAACTATAGCGGAAACCAGATCTATCTTGCAGGAACACAGTAATCTGAAACCGGAGTTCATTCTTTTGACCGGTGGAGCAAGTCAGATGCCGATGGTGAAAGAGGCACTGGAAAGGGAATTTCCGGAATATAGACGTAAGATTATTTCCTATAGGCCAAGCAGAGCCATAGCATATGGTGCTGCACGATTTGGAACCAAGGAGAGGGATGAGGGAACAAAGCTCGGTAGAGACGATAAAGGTATTATTGCTCTTAGAATTCCAAATGATATCGGAATCGGATTTACCCGTAATAGCAATGACCCGCATGCACCGGTGGACTATATTTCGACGTATGCCAAGGCCGGGACAGAATTGCCATTTGACGGACAATACCGCTCGTCAACCACCAGATATTTGAATCAAACAAAATCATCCTTCCTGGTGTTTGAATCCAAAAGTAATAATCCGGGAGCGGAAAGAATGGAAGACTGGAAAGAAATTATGAGAGTAGAAATCACTCGAGATATCGATATCGAACGAGGCGAAACTATTCCAAAGGGCACTGAGAGCGAAACAAGAATTAGAATTGATAAAGGCGCTCGCGTTTATGTTGAAGCCAGAGATGTTACAAACCCTAATAATTTGGTGCATAATACGGTTCAGTTGGTTATTTAGAATAAAAAAGATCTCGTTGCGGTATATGGATCAATAGGAGGACAGCGAAGTGATAAAAGCAGATGAAGTGTTTGGATGTGACATCGGAAATGGGTTTGGTTACATTTCCTTGCTGGAAATTGAAAACTCTGATCCAAGACCCATGTTTTTAGCTAACGCAACTTATCAGTTAGAGAAGATAGGCATGCCGGCTTCGGCTTATATTTCACCGCCGGACGGAAACGAAATAGATGTGTTTGATGGGAAGGCTGCCTGTGACAGACATAAAAGAGAGGCTGATAAGTTTATCCACGCTGTAAAAACACGATTGAAAGAAGGCAAAATACAGGTGCCCGGAATATCCAGGGCTGTGTCAACAGACGCTGTATATGCCGCAATTGCCAGGGATCTTGTGAAACAGGGCAATGAAAGAAGAAAAGCTGACAAAAAGAAAAGCATATATAAGATCGCATTCGCTTTTCCTGCTGCGTTTACTGAAAATGTATCGCTTCTTAACAGGATGCAAAAGAGTATAGAGGGGATCAGCATTGACGGAAAAAAGATTGAGGTAGTTGCCAGATTACCGGAACCGGCTGCAGTAGCTATAGATTATCTTTACTATATGCAGAATCTGGCGGCAGAAAATGTCCGTATAAAGGGAGATAGTTTCACTGCGTTGATCTATGATCTTGGGCACGGAACATTTGATACGGCAGTGGTAACAGCCAGAAGCAAAGGAGATCCCTATCAATTACATTTTAGTGATGGCATACCGGATGTTGGTGGCCAGAACTTTGATGATGTTGTCTATTCGGAGATTTTAAATGAATTAAAGGTGAAATATGGATATACTCCTCAAAACATCATCGAAAAAGAAAACATCAGAAAAGAAGCGATCAAGGCTAAGCATGAATTGACAGATGATGACATAAGCAATCGATCGATAAGCCTTCCAAACGGCGAATATGGTGAGATTGAAATCTCAAAGAAGACGTTTGAAGAAAAATCCAGATACCTGATCATGCAGACAATGCTTAAGGTTTCTGACATGTTAGAGAGGGCAAAGGCTGCTAATATACACATTGATGCCATAGTCCTGTCGGGCGGTGCCAGTCAGATGCCAATGGTCATAAATAACCTGAAACTTGTTTTGGAAGGTGAAACTATACCCATTGAAGCTCATAGGACAAGCCAGGCTGTGTCTTACGGAACTGCCAGATATGGTTACTGGGAATCGATAAGACTAAAGGAGGAAGAAGAGAGAAAGCGGAAAGAGGAAGAAGAAAGAAAACGTCTCGAAGAAGAACAAAAGCAGAAAGAAAGAGAAAAACAAAACGCTGTTGTCAGGCGTGACGGGGCAAAATCAGAGACAGAGCTCACATTACCAATATCTTTTGGTCTGCCAAAACAGGAGAATAAGACAAGCTCCATCCTGCAGAAATATACAGAATACAGTTATGGTATCTGGCTTCCTTCTGAGGACAGTCTTGCCGGGAAAATAGAGTTCCTTGTAAAGAGCAGAGAGAAAATGCCTGTAGTATCTAAAGGGATTACTCTTATTTGTCCATCTGACAGAACGGTAATCAGACTCTACCGGACACGTGAAAAATATGCAATCAGAAACTCGGCCGGTATAGAAGAATGCGTTGAGATCCTTCGCATACCATTTGAAATACCCAGCGACACGGAATACGAATTAAAAATGACTGTTTTGGATGATTATAACATTAAGATCAGTTGTACATTCGGTGGCGGAAATACTATTGAAAAGTCAACATCAGATCTTCTTGGTGATCTGATCGTTTAAAGGAGATGGGGATAATGAGCAACGGATTAAAAAAACCTGAAGGAGCGTGGGCTGTTTTTCAGGCAGGATACAACAATCGGGTAGTTGGAGGGACAAATTCAGGTTCAAAGTCCCAGGATGCAAAGACTTTCTTTAATTGCATGAGTAAAACAATCATATCTGAATACGAACAACAAGGTTTTTGTGAGTTTGTTGATGACGCTATTGATCAAAGAGCACAGATGGATCTTATTGTATTTGCTGCGATTTGCCATGCAAAAAGATATCTTGGTGCAGAGGAACTGATCGACAGTGAAAAATATGTACCTTACATAGGCATACCGGAAGGCATTAAGGGATCATTACGACCAACATGGGATTACTATAACAAAGTGCCAATGAATCGTTACTTCGCTGATAGTAATTCGACTCGCAGCATGTTATTGGAATTAAGAAATGCAGGAAGAAAAGCGCATTTGGCTTTGATTAAAAAAACTGAAAGCGTATGTCAGAATACCCCGGCTCCAATTGATGAAAATGCAAAGAAAAAGACCGGGATGATCGTTGAGGATGCAAATGTTAAGGCAGAACCTGATGCGACTATTCAGATGGCTGAAAAATATCTTGCAGAAGGAAGAATAGCAGCCAAAAAAGAGTTGGATATTGAACTGGCCGACATGTTAACCAAAAGAGATACGCAGATCAGTATGATGGAAAGATTTCATGATGAAATGAGGGATGCAACGGATTCGATTCATGCATTGTGGTCGCAAGAGTTAACAAATACTGTTAACAGTCTCTCTAACATGAAGGAGGAGCTTTACGATCATATCCACAAATGGCAGATTTCTCTTTATCCTTATGAATTTGGACCGTTAGCGCAACGATATATTGAGCTTTACCGGATTATTAACGTGGACAAACTTTTAGATCAGGAAGTCCTGTTTGCCTATTCCAAAAAGAATAATCATAACAAAGACCTGCCTCAAAAAGGTGGCTTGAATGAAAATTCATCGAACCAGGTAAACGATGTCAGATTGGAAGATATGGAAAAGACAACTATAGATGGACTTCAAAAACTAAATAAATCCCTGACTATTTTCGTTAAAAAATTTGAGGCATCATTAAACGGTCTCGGAATGTATGTGTATTATCCCAAGGAAAATGAACAGTTCGATGATGTCTGGCATATTCTCGAAAACGGCGATGATGGAACGGGATCTGTTATCAAGCGCTGTATTGTTCCCGGAATAGCCAAGAAAAGAAGTGACGGAGATGATGACGATGTGATTATTCCGGCTATTGTGGAAGTTTGATGGAGGCTTAGTGGTGGAAATGGATGTATATGAAGCAGCTGCGTTCTATGATTACAGCTTATGCAGAGATAAGAAAGATACTATATTCCCCAGAAGAATGCTCATAGTTGATGTCGACAAATATGCGTCATGTTTTTGTGAATGCACAGAAAAAGGAAATTTTAATAAGGTCTGCGAGTATAGTTTGCCGGACGGAAATGATTGCATGGCTGACATGAATAAGGCTTTTCTTCAACAGACAGGCAAAGATGATTTACTGGATGTTTTGGGTAATCATTTAGATACTTTCAACAGTACTATGGAGAATTATTACAGATCCGACGGGCAGATGGATGGTTCATTTCAGGGATTGATCGGAACTGAAATGAAATGTTCTGACATCGAAAATGTTTTTAAGACTCCGGAAGAAAGATTAAATAAGCTTTTTTCATCACTGGAGAAATCCTGGGAGACGTCCGGATTTGAAGAAGAGAGCACAAAGATCATGTTGATCGGTAAAAGCGCTGATCTGTTTCCCATAAGATATCTTGTGAAGTCATACTTTAGTTTTGACGCTTTTTTGGCGGATGAAAGATATGTCAATGATGCATATGATGAAAAACCTTCGAGAATATGTGAAATAGGCAATAATCTGCTGGAAGAGAAAAGGAAAAAACAAGAAGAAGTCTATATCTGTGTTTATGACAACATCAGTGGAGAAAAAGTGAAACAGAAACTTCTTCTAAGCAACGAAGGAGAAGACGGAGTAGTGGAGTACTTTGGACCGGTTTTTGTTTCGACAAAAGAGGGGCTCGAGTTTGAGGTAGATGAAGAGAAGAAGAACATAGCTCTTCCATACTCAGTTGATCCGCTGAATTGTGATGTAGTTGATGTTGGGCTACGGAGAAAAAAAGATGTAGTTGTTATTAACATTCGAAGATTTGATTTTCCTACGCGGGTATATGAAGTGCCAATGGGACAATAATCGGAGGACATTATGCAGGACAAAGATAAGCAAAAACTGAAAAAACAGCTTGAACAGGAAGCCAAAAAACTCGTGGATATTGAGGGGAATGAATTGGTCATTTCATTGATCTCCACATGCAGTGCATTGCTGAAAATATCGGAAAAGTCTTTGGACCAAAACGATGTACCGGATGAGGTGTACGCCGGTTATCTGAGTTTTGCCAACAGGATAAAAACATTCTATGATTTGCATTCTAATAACAGCGATGTAAGCGAAAATGCAGCAGATGAGCTCCGTAGTCTGCTTGATATCGTTCAGGCTAAACAGAATGAACAGGACGAAATTGCTAAACAATTACAGGCAGCGAAAAAGACTAATGAAGAGTTGCAATCTCAGATTGAAACGAACCAAAAAGATCTGAAGGAGCAAGTGGGAATCGGCGAAAGTCTAAAGAAGATGCTGCAGGACTGCACTCTTGAGATGATAGAAGATCAGAAAAAGAAGAATGATGAAGTTCTGGATTTGCTTAACAGGCAAAAGAAAACATTGGACGACTTAAGAGAAAAACAGTCGCAGATGCTTGAGGAAAAGCAGCAGGCTGAGAACGAAGTTGAGAAAATTGAAAATGATATCAGCGCAATTCCTGAAGAGCTGGTTGCTTTGAGAACAAAGTATAAAGAACTCGAAGTATTATTAGACGAGCTGAAGAACGCAGATAAAGAATACAGCGTTGAAAAGCAGGAAGAACTCCAAAAGAGTATTGATGAATTGACACCGATTGTTGAAGAAAACAAAGTGGCAACGGAAATACTGCAGAACAGAAAAGACAGCCTGGAAAGGCAGAACACTGAATATGACAGTGAAAGGCATACACTGACTACAAACTTAATTGATATAGTTACTGAATCCATGGAGCAGTTAAAGAGTGTCATGAGTGAACACAGTGCTTTCCTGGATGATACAGAAAAGACCGCAAACACGTTGGCAGAAAATCTGGATAAGTGTCAGAAAAAGCGTGACGAATACAGTCACTGGTTTGATGCAGTGGAAACGCCGCTGGAGGCAATGATGGCAGAAATAGAGCAGCCGGAATGCGTCGAACTGAAAAAAACATTGAATATTGGTCAGATCCAGACCATTAAAACCAATATGGAAGATGTCAGAAGAAGTCTTATGAAGCTGGACCATATTCTGTCTGGATGTGCTGCGGCTGCACAGAAAGATTTACAGATTATAAAAAGACGCGCAGGCCAATGATTAAGGTAATACCACTATGAGAGATTATATTTATGTCTATATGAAAGAACCGGCAGTGCATGTGCTTGGACCGGGGAGCAGATATGTTTTATGGGTTCAGGGGTGTGAACAAAGATGCCCGGGGTGTGTCGCAGAGAATGCACGAAATATGGAGAACGGCAAGCCTGTCGGGATAGACGCTCTTGCAATCGAAATTGCTCTCTCCAAAGCGGAGGGGCTAACAATCAGTGGGGGCGAGCCCTTCCTGCAGGCTAAGGAACTGGCCAGGATGCTTGATATCATAGCAGAAAAAAGAGACATGGGCGTTATAGTATATACCGGATACAGATATGAGGATCTGATGGACGATACAGATTCAAAGCAGCTGCTGTCCAGGATAGATTTACTTATCGACGGGCCTTATGTTCAGAAATTAGATGATGGAAAAAGCCTGAGAGGATCTTCAAATCAAAGAGTAATTCCGATAACGGACAGATATAAGGATTACCTGTCGGAATATGGAACCGGACAGAGAGAAAAGGAATCCTTTTTTCACGGGATTTATGTTCATGAGATCGGAATACCGGACAATACATCAAACTAGGGAGGTAACAAAATGAGCGGAAGAAAGACAACCTATACGACCATTTCGGATGATGAACTTAGAAGGATCAGAGAACAGGCAGCGCGTGCAACGAGCCTGCAGGAAAGCAACAGACTGCTCAATCAGCTTAGCGCAAAAAATGATGCAGCATTGGCTGAATACCGTTCCAGGATACGGACGCTTGACAGAAACATTGACAGCATGAACAGACGTATCACAGAACAGGGAGAGGCTGCATCGCGGGAAGCACAGGAGCTTCGGACAAGGCTGCAGCAGGCGGTGAGAGACAGCAATGCCCGTATACAGGAAGAGGCAAGAAGAACGGACCAGAACTTAAGAGAAATGCATCAGAATTTTTCGAGAGCATTGTCTTCAACAAGAAGAGAATTCTCTGAAGCATTAGATCAGACACGTTCAGATGTAGCAGAGGCGATGGATGCGAATAACCGCAGAATTGAAAACGCTATGCGCCAGAATAATCAAAGGCTTGAAGGTGAGATGAGAAATCTCGAAACGCGTATAAATGGTGAGATGCAGGAAATGCGTTCACAGCTGGATTCAATCGAAGCTACTGTAAGCAGTACTGCACATAACCAGACTGTGCTGTTAGACATGGCACGTGAATATGAACGCGCGGCGGATGCAATAATAGCGGATATTCAGGACAACTACAGAGCCGAGCTTCTCTGCCCGGGCAGATTAAACCCTGTATTGGATTCAATGCAATCCTGCCGGAGTGAAATAAGAGATGCTGAAAAAATGCCGGAAAATGCTGCTACAGCGCGAAGAGATGCCAGACAAGCGCTTGAAGAGGCTTTTCACTTACGACAGGACGTTATACGTGCCGAGCAGGAATGGAATCTCCATTTTGAGTCTGCCCGTCAGATGCTGGGAGCTGCTTCTGTTCAGCTGGAAGCAAGCAGAGAATTGGAATTGCCGGATGAAACTGATGTTTTCGTTGATGTTGATGCCTGGACTGCCGGAGATCTGACAGCAATAGAAGAACGTCTGGGAACGCTTAATGATCAGCTGGACAATTCCGGAGAGCTGACCGTTTCCGATCTGGATGGAATTCAGTCAGCCGGCGTACAGATAAGCAGAGAGATCGATGATACTTCAATGTTTGCGGCAGAGGCATACTATGCAAGTCAGGACAGAGCTGATATAGCACAGGATATTACAGATCTGCTGGCCGGAATGGGGCTCGTATTAGTGGATCACAGCTATCAGGGAAATGACCAGAGATCCGCGCACAGACTGCATCTTAGAAATAATATTACTGAATTTGAAATTGTTATTACACAGACTCCTGTTGTTCAGGCCGATGGAACCATAGCCAACAGACTGGAATCAGATATTATCAACTATGGCACTCTGAATGAAGGACGTGGAGATGAGATAGCCCGGGATGTTCTGTCCTCGATGAGAGGTATCGGTCTTCAGCAGACAGAGGTAAGTACAGTTGCGGGATATGAAAATGCTCCTTCAGACAGAACCGAATGTGTGAATATTCAGGAGTGGAGAACAGAACGTGCGACAGAAGTTGCCAGGCCAGACCATAATGCGCGCGGGGTGGTATGTGTATAAGTGTACTTACCCCGGGAAAGGTGAGTTATGTTAGCAAAAAACGGTTCATATTTTGATATGGAATTGTGTGTAGACGGTCACTATGTCGTTACCGGTTACACAAATGATCAGTTTTGCAATAACGCGTTACAGCTCTCCGATGTCAAGTACGAGATACATCGCTATTTAACGCGCGAACAGGGATTTGATGCCGTGTTTTTCCTCGACAGTGTCGATATGCTGTATTGCTATGATCAGAGATCATTTGACATATTGCGGGGAGTGGAATCGAGAGAAGAAACGGTTACAAAAGAAGTCAGCGGTTCTGAAATAATTGTCGCTACCGGACCGCTTGGTCACAGAAGACGTCAAAGAGAAGTACCGCAGAACCAGAATCAGGGAGAGGTGCAGCAAAACCGGCAGCAGGTGACCGAAGAGGGACATGCCCGGGATAATACTTCGCCGCTTCACATGGGTAGGATAGCGATCAGATCCGGTTGGGATCAGGTCACCAGGCTCCTTCGTTTTTCTGATTATCGCTGTGCTCTTATTTTAAGTAACGTGGATTCACTCATCGGATCTCTTGATACTCAATCGATGGCAATATTAGAGGAACTTCAGTCATATCACAGTGTAAATCACAGCATTGTTGTTTACTTATTCAGGGAAACATCGATCACCAATCTGTTTGACAGTGTCGATAACAGCAGATTTAATGGGGCGTGGGCAAGACTCGTGCAGAATGTACTGCTTCCGCGAATTGATACGCGCTCACCTGAGACCAACAGAGTGATTTCATTGCGTACTCCAAAGGCACTGGAGATTACCAATCTTCTTAACATGATGCGTCTTAGGACAGAGGGCGGACTGAAGATAGCTGTCGGCGATATAGACATTGTTGCACTGCGTTTGGCAGCATCATGCGCAAGGCAGAAGTGGGGGCTGGGGAATCTGTATACAAGACTCGAAAGATGTATTTCTGAACAGCCACAGAGGCAATTGTCAGCTGCTAATTGGAATGAATTCACAGGCGAAGAACATTATCTTAGTCCCATGGAACAGCTTGAAGCGTTGATAGGGCTGGAAGATGTAAGAGACAGAGAGGGTGCATTAGTAGTCAAGGGAGTGAAAACCCACATAAGAGAATTGTATGAGCAGCAGAGCAGACTGGCTTCAAAACACATGGATGCTCCGGCAAGCTATAGCAGATTTGCGCCCGCTGCAAAAACAAGAAGAGCTATCGGAAATACACTTAATATCCGGCTCAAAGGCAATTCCGGAACCGGAAAGTCTACAATAGCCCGTCTCATTGGGAAACTTTATTATGAATTAGGCTTATTGCCACAGGGCCAGCTTGTTGAATGCTCTGCTGCGAAACTTGTCACACCGAATATCGGAGGAACGGCCAGACTGGTGAGACAAAAAGTGCAGGAGGCAATGGGCGGGGTATTGTTTATTGATGAAGTCTACGCTCTTTTAACAAACAGTCATGGTATTGAGGCTATCAATCAGCTTGTAAACGACTTATCGACATATGAAGGACAGTTTGCTGTCGTTATAGCCGGTTACCCGGACGAAATGGATAATCTGATGAGAGCGAATGACGGATTGGCCGGACGATTTCCCAATGAATTCATTCTGCCTAACTACACGGCTGATGAAATGCGACAGATCTTCTTAAAGATGGCCGGAGATGACCCTGATGTAACGATTGGAAACGATCTGCTTGAAGCTCTTGATAACTTCTGCGAGGCCTGGGTCGGAGGCAGCACAAGATCATGGGGGAATGCAAGAGAAGCAGAGAAGCTTCTTGCGGCCATGAAAAAGAGATGCAGTGCCAGAATGTCGATAGAAGGGGATGATTCGGATGTACTTGTGTTAAGACCCGCCGATGTTCCGGAGAACCTGCAGCATTGTCTTGCTCAGAGGAGTCAGGATCTGAATGAAGCTTTCCGTGAGATCGACAAAATGATCGGTCTTAAGAACGTTAAAAAGTTTTTGCGGGATACAAGCAGAAACATATTGTGGGGAGTAGAAGAGAATGCACCGGGAAATTATATATTCTTAGGTGCTCCCGGAACAGGAAAGACCACTATTGCCAGAAAAATGGGAGAAATATTAGGACTTCTCGGAGTCTTGCACAGGAAGGTCAATAATGTGGTTGAGTGCCGCGCTGCTGACCTTATAAACGGAAGTGTTGTTCTTTCGGAGCTGGTGGAAGATGCCAGGGGAGGCATTTTGTTCATCGATGAGGCGCATCAGTTAGCAGAAAGTGAAATAGGACGCGCTATCATCAAAGAACTGGTCCCTCTGATTGAAGATCCGCAGATTCATTCGGATACCTGCGTTATCTGTGCAGGGTATTCTGCAGAAATGAAAAGATTCCTGGATGTAGACCAGGGGCTTTCACGAAGATTTCCTTTACATCACAGGATCCGTTTCGATGATTATACTGCGACGGAACTTATTGAGATACTCAGATCGATGGCAGCAGACAGAGGAGAAATAACTGATTCTGCCGACTTTGAAGCCTATCTGAGAAGAAGTAAGGCCGCGCTGGAAAAATATCTTGAGAACAGACCGGCGAACTTCGGAAACGGAGGTTTTATTCGTGATGTCTATCTGCCGGAATCGATCGCTGCCAGAACAGAGAGATTAAATAAGGCAGTACTTGGGACAGCGGATGGAATCATAGCAAAAGAACAGGTAGAAGAGGTTTCTGACAGAGTAAGAAGAACTCTGACTGAAGAAGATATACCAAAATCATTCGTACAGTTTGCAGGTCCTGTCGGTAAGATACGCCATGACAGCAACCGCACCGCAAGGGACATTCTTGCCGGATTATATGGAAAAGAAGATTTTGTGGAGTATGCAGAGTCTTTATATGTAAATGATTCAGAACTTTTCTTCGAGGATTCACTTAACGTAGGGATACATTATTCTGTGGCGGGAGCAACAGGAACAGGCAGGCATACAGCTGTCAGAGCAATGGCGGCAGTTTATAAAGAACTTGGAAGGCTGGATAACGACAATGTCATGTTTGTCGGAAAAGCTGATCTGGAAGCCGGATACGTAGGACATACAGCAATAAAAACACAGAATGTAATTGAGCAGGCTGTTGGAGGTACATTGGCTGTTACATTCCCCAGTGCGATGCTTCCTAAAAGCGGATCTGATCATTCGTTTGGTCCGGAGGCTCTGGGAGTGATCATTGGTGCGATGAGCGAGCATTTTAATGACCTTTGTGTTGTATTTCTTGACACGCAGGAGGGCATGGATGAGTTCTTAAAGGCATTTCCTTCTGCAAGAAGCCAGTTGTGCAGGCAGTTTGTCTTTGAAGACCTGTCTCCTGAAAACATGCATAAAATCTTTAAACAAAAGACCGGAGAGAGTATGGCCTTTGAAGATGATATCAATGAACTGCTTCCGGACTTTTTCCTCAACTGGATCAGTGACAGGGGTGGACTTGGTGAGAAGGTCACCTCCTGGGGCAATGGAAGGGAACTGGATCAGTTTATAAATGAGCTCGGTCAAAACTGGAAAAGGTTCAAAGGAGAAACAAAGACTGCTGTTGAGAATAATGGTGAGACAGAGTATGAGGTAACCAGGCGTTTCATTAAGCGGGAGATGTTTCCGAAGGATAAGCTGAAGTACCTGTCATCCAACAGAGTACTTTCCGAAAACGCGCTTGAGGAGCTGGATGCGCTCACCGGATTAAAGGAAGTTAAAGAGTCGATTCGCGTAATAGAAAGAAGACTTCGCAGAATGTCGAAAGGTCAGGTTAATCCCGGCCTGTATTGCTACATTGGCAATCCCGGTGTTGGAAAGACGACAGTTGCAAAACTGATGGGAGGCATATTAAAAGCTACAGGAGCTTTAAGTCAGGGGCACGTTATCATAAGAACGGCAAGGCAGATGTGTGATAATCTCGATAGCTTTGACAGTATCATTAAACTGGCAAAGAACGGAATTCTCTTTATTGATGAGGCACATCAGCTTGCAGAGCCCACTAATGTGTATGGACACGAAGTTGTAAAAAGACTGCTTACTGTATTAGAGGATGCTGATATCATAAAAAATACATGTATCATTCTTGCAGGATATCCAATGGATATGCTCAGCTTGCTTGAAACGGATAGTGGTCTGGCCAGTAGATTTGGGGAAGAAAACAGTATAATCAGGTTTGCGGATTACACTTCCGGTGAGCTGGTTGAGATTCTTAAGATGATGGCCAAAAACGCTGAGAATATTGTTCAGATTGGTACGCCATATCCGTTAAGATTAAGTGAGGAATATATAAGCAGAGCTGCTGAAATATTCGAAGTTGTTTCCGGTAGTGGCAATCCTAATTATGGAAATGCCCGTTTTGTGAGGAATTTCCTGCATGATTCAGTAGATGTCTTATTGGAAAGACTTGACAGGGTATATGGTATTGGAAATGAAGCCCCTGAAGATGTCAAAGATTTTCTGACGATTGAGGATATACCGAAAAAGTACAGGAATCTTGAATACAAGAGGAAACGTCAGGTTATGATTCCTAAGGTGGATGTACTATTCGACAAGGAAGAAAAGGTAGATGATGACAACTATGACGCGCTTGTTGATAATCTGTCACAATCAGTAGTTCTTCTGGAGACATACAGTGGAGAAAAGAAAAAAGGTGAAGGAACGGGCAGCATAGTAACTGCTTCGGGTTATGTTTTAACATGTGCTCATGTAGTAAGAGGTTGTGACAGGATAAGGGCGCGCTTATACACACCTGGAATGATCGGCGGAGACTACAGATGGTTTGAATGCGAGCTGTTGAATTCTATTGTTGATGATTGTGATATGGCAGTCCTCAAACTGAAAGGGGAAAACTTCAGACAGATTCCTCTTAGACCGGAAGAAATTGAAATAGGAACCGGAGAGGAAACTGTGCTTATTGGATATCCTTTGGGCGCGATGCTGTCAGGGCATCGTATCGATGAGCTTAAGGTAAGCTGTTTCACCGGACGGATTGCTTCTGCTCAAACGGTGAAGGATATAGAAAGATTCTACGTTGATACAACAGGCCTGCACGGCAACTCAGGCAGTCCGGTGATATCACGCAAGGACGGCCGCATGATTGGTGTCTTCTCGGGATCCGTTGCACCTAAGAAACGCAACAATCTGGATGAACTCAATTATTTCTACCCGATAAAGTATTTTTGGGAAGAGTATGTTATTGGAACTGCAGAAAAACATGATTAGTGAGGTGTGTTATGAATAGTGTAGCTGATATGCATTGTCCAATTTGCAACGCGGTTATGCCAATAGAAGGCCTTAATGCGATATCTTGCGAAAAATGCAATTTTGAATATGCTTTTATCAGATATTTTGCAGGAGACCAAAGCAGAAGATTATTTCAGGAAAAATTGAAAACCGCAAAGCATAATTATCTGTTGTCAGTGATCGAGCACAACTCTGATACAAATCGTTTTACACTGATGGGAGATTCCGTTGCGTTTGTTTCTGAAAAGGACAAAACTCTCAGCATTATTAAAGGTGACAGGAGTATCGAAAAGTCATCCGGAATATTGCAATGTAGCGCCAGTGAAAGAAACAGAGCAATTCTTCATGATGACGGTAAGATCAGTGTTGAAGGAGATAATAGCTACGGACAGTGTGACACGCAGGAGTTAAAAGACATTGAGTACGTTTTATGTGCTCCCAACTGCGTATATGCAGTGAATAAAGCAGGAGATGTCGCGGTTGTCGGTGCTGTTCTGGATCATGATCTCAAAAAGTGGAAAAACATAAAAACACTTGCCTGCGGTTCATATCATGTTTTGGGGCTGACTAAGGATAATACTGTAAAAATAGCCGGAGATATGATTGATAACAGTGTTATAGAAACTGTTTCCGGCTGGAAAAATGTAAAGAGTGTAGCTGCTGCGACAGATTGTGCGGTGGCGCTGTTTCAGGATGGCACAGTTGGATTTGCGGGAAGAAAAGATGATCCCAGAAATAATGTCAAAGACTGGAAAAAGATAGTGTCCGTAAGCGTCGACAGTTCCTATGTGATCGGTATTACAGAAGATGGAGAGATCAGGCTGGCCGGTTCATGCAAGTCGTTTCTGGACATGGGAAGGTCATCTGCTAAAGACTGGAAAAATGTTGTTGCCGTCACATGTAGCAGATCAGGAATTGCAGCTATTCTGCAGGATGGAACTCTAAAAATTGCAGGCAATTTTTCCGGAGATATTAATGAAGTATGTGAAACCTGGAAGAAGAATGTTGAGATATAGGATAGAAACGCCATAGTAATAAAAGGTGGACTTTATAAAAGAAGCCGGGAGGAATCCTCCCGGCTCACTTCATTCTTTATAGCATAGTAGCATCGCCTTCAGTGTACTTCTCATCGCAGTAGCGGCAACGGTAAATCTCCTTCTCCTCGTCAGCGAGGTAGAAGATCTGGGGCAGCTCCTGCTCAATGGAGGAGATACATCTGGGGTTGTGGCAGCGGATGACTCCGGTGATCTCACGGGGGAGAACCAGGGATCGCTTCTCGATGATTTCGCCGTCCTTTATTACGTTTACGGTGATGTTGTGGTCTATGAAAGCCAGAACGTCCAGATCCAGAGAGTTGATGTCACACTCGACCTTTAAGATATCCTTCTTGCCCATGGCCTGACTCTTGGCGTTCTTGATGATGGCGACCGTGGAATCCAGCTTATCAAGTCCCAGGTGCCTGTATATCTGCATGCTCTTTCCGGCCTGAATGTGGTCCAGAACAAAGCCTTCTTCAATCTTTCCAATATTTAACATGTTCAAATTCTCCTTGTGAATCTATGGTTTATTCTCACTCAATCCCCAAAAGCGTCAGTATAAGCGCCATTCTGACGTACATTCCGTACTGCACCTGCCGGAAGTAAGCGGCTCTCTTGTCGCTGTCGATCTCCACGGAAATCTCATTGACCCTTGGAAGAGGATGGAGTATGAACATATCCTCCTTGGCAAGGTTCATCTTTTCCTTGTCCAAAATGTAGAAGTTGCGCAGTCTGATGTAATCCTCTTCGTTGAAGAACCTTTCCTTCTGAACTCTCGTCATGTAAAGGAAATCAAGCTGAGGCATAACCTCTTCAAGCTTTATAACTTCCTCATAAGGAATTCCCTTCTGCCTGAGCATCTCCGTGATGTAGTCGGGAACCTTAAGCTCCTTGGGAGAGATGAAGATGAATCTGATTCCCTGATATCTGCTGAGAGCATGGATCAGGGAGTGGACGGTCCTGCCAAACTTCAGGTCGCCGCAAAGGCCGATAGTGAAGTTGCTCAGGTGGCCGTACAAAGACCTTATCGTCAAAAGATCTGTCAGCGTCTGGGTAGGGTGCTGATGGCCGCCGTCTCCTGCGTTGATGACAGGTATTGATGAGTTTGCCGCAGCCACCATCGGAGCGCCTTCCTTGGGGTGGCGCATGGCGCAGATGTCTGCGAAGCAGGAGATTACCCTGATGGTATCTGCGACGCTCTCGCCCTTGGCAGCGGAGGAGGAGTTGGCATCCGCAAAGCCGATAACCTGGCCTCCCAAACGGATCATTGCTGTTTCAAAAGAGAGCCTGGTTCTGGTACTGGGCTCATAGAAGCAGGTGGCAAGGATCTTTCCGTCACACTTGTGTGAAAAGCCCTTTAGGTCTTTCTCGATATTTCCTGCGAGGTCGAAGAGGCCTTCCAGCTCCTCAACGGAAAAGTCGAGAGGGTTCATCATGTGTCTTAGTTTTTCCATACGTTCTCCCATCTTTATTCTTGTATTTAATGTAAGCGCGTATCCTTGAAAAAGAATACGCGCCTATAAGCTACTTATCTAAAACCACGAACGTAGTAGCGGGAGCTGATCCGTCCAGTGGCATATGATATAACATACTGTCATCACCAAACACCTTGAAATAAACATATCTGGATGTGAGGTTGATACTGTTGACAATTCCGTTATAGAGAACCGTCTTATTGTTTCCGTCAAGGTCACATCTCCTGAGAGCGGGAGAGTCAGCGTCGGAAAACGCATAATATATATGACGGTTATTGAGGGTAAAGCAGTCAACCCTGTCAGAGGTTACCTGCTGTTTCTCGCCGGAATAGAGGTTAGTGCGCCAGAGGCTGTAATTAGCGTCTCCGTCGAGATAATAGATATATCCGTCCTGCACGGCGGGGAAGAAATAGTGCCCCTGCAGGAAGGTGGTAACCATGTCGCCGTTTGTGGTGTACATGGCGTGAATGTCGTGATCGTCATTGACACCTGAAAAATAAATGACGCCATCTGAATAGCAGACAGGAGAGATGTATTCATCAGCAACCTGGGACTGATCCTTCTTGTTACATTTTATCTTGTGAAGTGATCCGCCGTCTGTCTTTACCTGATAGTAGAGGTATTCGCCGCAGAGCTGGACCTCGCCGCAGAAATCGCGAAGAAGACAGGTTTGGGCACTGCCGTCTGCCCTGCACCTGTAAATGCCGTACTGATTGGAGGCACTGCCGAGTCCCGTAACTTTTGAGGACTTGCTGGTGGAGTCCATATAGAAATACAAAAAGCCCTCTGCGCCGCTGATATACTTGACGCCCATGCTGGTGATACGCTTGGGCTTTGATTCATCTACATTCATGGAATAGAGACAGTTGTTGTCGGAAGCATTGGCGAAGAATACCTTGTCGTCCATTTCAAAGAACAGGCCGCCGTTCTGGAGATTACCGGGTGTGTTGCCGGAGTTTGCGGGATCCATGGGGACCCTCTTGTCGATGATATAGAAGGCGGTAAACCCAGCAATAGCAAGCACCAATATGACTAAAAACAGTACCATTTTCCTGCTCATGAGTTTGCCCTCCTTAGACCATTATAGCCACGTGACTTCTTGTCATCAAGAAGTATTTCGTTTATCATTTATAGAAAGACCACAAGAGGTGCAAAACATGGATTTACAGAGCCTTAGAAAAGAAATTGACGCGATCGACCAGCAGCTTGTTGAGCTCTATGAGAAGAGGATGGAAGTATCCTCCGAGATCGCTGATTATAAGATAGCAAACGGAAAAAAAGTATATGACAAAGAGAGGGAGACGCAGAAACTCAAGGCCGTCAAGGACATGGCCCACTCCGACTTCAACCGCACAGGGATTGAGGAGCTCTTTTCCCAGATAATGTCCATGAGCAGAAAGCTCCAGTACCAGAAACTTCAGGATGAGGGAGCGTCCTTAAGGCTTCCCTTCATTCCGATACAGAGCCTTGACAAGGACTCCTCAAGAGTCTGCTACCAGGGAGCAGAGGGGGCATATTCAGAGGAGGCGACTCTGCAGTTTTTTGGCGAGGGAGTGCGCGCCTTTCACGTAGGTACTTTCAGGGATGCCTTTGGAGCACTTGAGGATGGAAGTGCAGATTACGCAGTTCTTCCCATTGAGAATTCCACCGCCGGCATAGTCAGTGAAGTCTACGACCTTCTTACGGAATATGAGTGCTATATCGTCGGCGAGCAGATGATAGATATAAGGCACTGCCTGCTTGGAGTAAAGGGCGCTGAGACAAAAGATATAAAGACTGTCTATTCACATCCACAGTCTCTTATGCAGTCAGCCAGGTTCCTTTCCGAGCACAGCGACATTGACCAGGTCAGCATGAAGAACAACGCCTTTGCAGCCAGAAAAGTGGCGGAAGATAACGATAAGTCCCAGGCTGCCATCGCAGGAAAGCGGGCCGCCGTGGTATACGGGCTGGACATTCTGGAAGAGGGAATCAATCAGGCAGAATCAAACTCCACCAGGTTTATCGTGATAACCACCCAGAAGGTCTACCTTCAGGGTTCCCAAAAGATAAGCCTGTGTCTTGAGATCCCCCACGAGGCGGGAGCTCTTTACCACATCATGTCACACTTTATCTACAACAATCTCAACATGACCAAGATCCAGTCCAGACCCATTGAGGACAGGAACTGGGAATACAGATTCTTTATAGACATCGAGGGAAGCCTTGAGGACAGCGCTGTTAAAAACGCCCTAAGAGGTCTTCGCGAAGAAGCTAAAATGATGAAAATACTCGGTAATTACTGATACCGGTAAAGGAGCGAATATGACAGGAGAAGTATTTGCTGCAATTGACGTTGGTTCCTATGAAATGGCCCTCAAGATATTCGAGCTTTCGGATAAGAGGGGGGTAAAAGAGATCGATCATATCCGCCACAGGATGGACCTGGGGTCTGAGACCTATGCCACCGGAAAGATCGGGGGCAGGCACGTTGACGAGCTCATTAAGATCCTTGGCGAGTTCAGGCAGGTTATGAAGACCTACGGCGCCAAAAACTACAAGGCCTACGGCACCAGTGCCATCAGGGAGACCAGAGATATCGTGGTTCTCCAGGAGCTCATAAGGCAGAGGACTCACATTCAGATCGATGTCCTCAGTAACTCCGAGCAGAGGTTCCTTGACTATAAGTCCATCGCGCTTAAGGGCGAGCAGTTCCAGGAGGTCATCAAGAAACCAACCGCCATCATCGACATCGGAGGCGGAAGCATCCAGATATCCCTCTTTGAGAAGGACGTCCTTATCGCAACCCAGAATCTGAAGACGGGCGTTTTAAGGCTCCACGCCATAATGAACACCGTTCACGCGACAAGGCAGAGGTATTTTGAGCTCATATCCGAGCTTGTAAATACACAGCTGGCTGTCTTTTCCAAGATGTATCTTAAAGACAGGAAGGTTGAGAATCTAATAATAATCGACGACTATGTTTCTCCAATCATCAGGAGACTCAAATCAGAGGATGGCAAAGAGGGCTTTGCGAGCCGCGATGAGTACAACAGCTTCCTTGACAAGGCCAGTGACGTAAATGCACAGGCTGTGGCCAAAAGGTTCAACATGCCTGAGGAGAACATTCCGCTTCTGTACGTGTCTGCAATCCTCATAAAGTGTATCTTAGAGATTACCAAGGCCCAGAATCTGTGGGCTCCCGGCGTTACTCTTTGCGACGGTATAGCTTATGAGTATGCGGAGAAAAAGAACTTTATCAAATCCCCCCACGACTTCGAGCACGACATCATTTCCTGTGCACAGAACATTTCAAAGAGATATATGGGCAGCAAGTCGAGGCGCGAGACACTCTGGAAGATAGCATCGGAAATCTTCGACAACACCAGGAAATTCCACGGCCTGTCAAAGAGGGAGAGACTCCTTCTGCAGGTGGCCACCATGCTTCACGACTGTGGCAAATATATCAGCATGATAAACCTGGGCGATTGCTGCTACAACATCATCATGTCCACCGAGATCATAGGTCTTTCCCATAAAGAGAGGACCATCGTGGCCAATGTGGTTCGATACAACCACGAGACCTTCGACCACTTCGGAGACAGAAGTCCGTACCTTGAGGGCTTTTCCTACGAGGAGTACCTGGTGGTTGCCAAGCTCACAGCGATCCTGAGGGTCGCCAACAGCCTGGACCGCACTCACAAGCAGAAGTTCAAGGATGTAAAGGTAACAGTCAAGGACAATGAGATGATAATCAACATCGACACCAGGGATGATATCACACTGGAGAAAGGTCTTTTCTCCAACAGGGCTGCGTTCTTTGAGGAAGTCTTCGGAATAAAGCCTGTTATCAGGCAGAAGAAACTTGTGTAAAAGAGGTACAGGTATGGCAAAAGATAAGATGAGCGTAGATTTTGAAAAACCGGAACTTTACATAAACAGAGAGCTCAGCTGGCTTCAGTTCAACGAGAGGGTTCTCTCGGAGGCGGAAGATGAGACAATACCTTTGTTTGAGCGCCTGAAATTCCTTGCGATCTCAGCCAGCAATCTGGATGAATTCTTTATGGTCAGGGTGGCTTCGTTAATAGACATGATAAATGCCGATTACAAGAAGCCGGACATCGCAGGAATGACGCCTACCGAGCAGCTGGACGCTGTACTGGAGAAGGTTCACAGATTTGTGGACAAGCAGTATGAAATCTTCAACAGACAGCTGATCCCGGCTCTGCAGGAGAACCGCCTGGTATTTACCGACGGCAGCGATCTCTCGGAGAAGGACAAAAAGTATGTGGACAGGTACTTTGATGAGTTTGTCTATCCCGTTCTTACGCCCATGGCTGTGGACTCATCAAGACCGTTCCCTCTTATAAGGAACAAGACGCTTAACATAGGCGCTCTTCTAAAGAAAAAAGAGGGCAAGGACGATGTGGACTTCGCCACGGTTCAGGTGCCTGACGTGCTTCCGAGAGTGTTTGAGATTCCCTGTGAGGACAACGGTATATGCCCAAGGAAGGTTATGCTTCTTGAGCAGATCATCAAGAGGAACATGTCCAAGCTGTTCCTGAATTACGATATTATTACCAGTGCTGCCTACAGGGTTGGAAGGAATGCCGACCTCTCCATAGACGAGGATGAAGCTGAGGATCTGTTAAAAGAGATCGAGAAACAGATAAAGCGTCGCCAGTGGGGACAGGCCATAAGGCTTGAAGTACCCAAGGGCACGGACAAAAAGCTTTTAAAATTCATCGCAGAAGAGCTGTCTGTT
>JAEEGL010943172.1_pt1 | contig 23937 bp, 30 predicted proteins | sample 9134231 | NCBI WGS metagenome assembly JAEEGL01 (sample SAMN16246548, study PRJNA631951) | gut metagenome | biome: gut microbiome; feature: rumen; material: fiber-attached | host: Bos | place: Iran: Karaj | collected 2018-10 | reverse complement strand
TTGCCTGTCACGCAAAAGATCGCGGGTTCGAGTCCCGTAGGAACCGCCATTTATGGCTCTGTAGCTCAGTCGGTAGAGCAGAGGACTGAAAATCCTTGTGTCGATGGTTCGATTCCATTCGGAGCCACCATTATTTTATTTTTTTTGTATCCTTGCGCTCGTAGCTCAGCTGGATAGAGTGTTTGGCTACGAACCAAAAGGTCAGGGGTTCGAATCCCTTCGAGCGCACCATTTTTTTTATTATATCGAGAAGTGGCTCAATTTGGTAGAGCACTTGGTTTGGGACCAAGGGGTTGCAGGTTCAAATCCTGTCTTCTCGACCATTTTGTTTCTGAAGTAACTTTGTTACTTTTTTTTATGCTTTAATAAATAGTTTTTCTAAATCTTTTTCCATTATATTAAAATTAGATCCTCTATCATTTAATTGCCCTAAATATTTTTCATTTTTTTGTATTCCTATATGTAATGATATTGAAATAGCGCCATTTTCAATTAATTTGATAAAATTATTGAATGATTTCAGATAATAATAATCAAATTGAAAATAATTATAATAATCATCGTCATAATACTTTTTATGAAAAGCTTTTATTATTGCCAATTTCTTAATTTTTAAATTTATTCTTTCTTCAATGCTTTCAAATGACCACGAAACATCTAAATTTATTTTTTTATCATGCAGTGTTTTTACATCTAGAATTATTTTTTGATTTTCCCAACTAACACCTAATTTTACTTTTTTATTTCCAATTTGCTTGTAATCTAGTGCATTAATATTTACGTTTATTACTTTGAATTGTGGATAATCTTTGTCTGGATAACCCAATGTGTCTATTATTCTTTTAATTGGAAATAGATAATCTCCATCTGGTGTTAAACAAAATAGATGAATTGGCATTTTGCTATAATAATTCATAGTTTTGATTTCTATATCCCTAAAGTCAGGAAATTCTGTATGATCTTCTTCTTTATTAATTAGAGTTTCAAATGTATATCCAATTCCTGTAGGTGGTCTTCGCATTGATTTTATCCATCCTTTTCTTTTTATATCTTGAAATTTTAGATATAATTCCTCATAATTTTTATCTATCATATTTATACCTCCTAATGATATTATTACCTTTTTACCTTTTTTTTCCAAATAATTTGTATCATCTTTAAATAAAAAATATAGATGTTTTACCTTAAATATGATAGAATTTTACTAGGTGATTTTATGAAAAAACATAAATTGGATTCTTTTGATATTTTTTCTATATTTGTAATGATTTTAGGGATTATAATAATAATTTATAACCTTATTATTATGTTTGATTGAGGTGTATTTGATGGGGATTTTATATGTTGTAGGAACACCAATTGGCAACTTAAACGATATAACGTTTAGAGCAGTTGATGTTTTAAAAAATGTTGATTATATTGCATGTGAAGATACTAGACAATCTTTAAAATTATTAAATCATTATGATATAAAAAAGAAACTAGTTTCTTATCATAAATTTAATGAAAATTCAAAAAGTGAAGTTGTATTAAATGACTTGCTTAGTGGTAAAAATATAGCACTTATTTCTGATGCAGGTACTCCATGTATATCAGATCCAGGATATGTTTTAATTAGAAAATGTCATGAAAATGGAATAACTGTATTAGCAATACCTGGAGCTTGTGCTACAATTGCTTCATTGTCTATTTCAGGTATAGATACTTCTGATTTTTCTTTTATTGGATTTCTTCCAACTGAGAAATCAAAACTTGTTGAAAAATTAAACAAAATCAAAGAAGATTCGATAAATACTTTTGTTATATATGAATCACCAAAAAGAATTTTAAAACTATTTAGTAAATTAATTGATATTTTCCCAAACTGCTTAGTGTATGTTGCTTCTGATTTAACCAAAATACATGAAAAAGGATATTATGGCACGATTGAATTAGTATACAAAGAACTGACGATGAATGAAAAAATAGAAAAAGGAGAATATGTTATAATAATACATAAGAATAATAAAAGGGAAATTGAAGAGCAAATTAATAATTTATCAATTGAGTCAATGATTATTGATGTTATAATAAAGAAAAAATGCACAATTAAAGAGGCAATTGAAGAATTAAGAAAATCAAATAATTATAAAAAAAATGAATTATACAGTGCAAGTTTAAATCTAAAAAATATTATCAGTAAAATACTTTAGACAATTTAACATTATTGTCTTTTTTTCTTTATATTTTAAGGCATTTTTGATACAATTTTATTGAGGAGAATAATATGTTATTATGTAATGAATGGAAGGATTATGAATTAATCGATTGTTCGAAAGGTGAAAAAATAGAAAGATGGGGTAACTATATATTGATTAGACCTGACCCTCAAATAATCTGGGATAATGGAGATTTACTTTCGAAATATAACAATATTAATGCACATTATCATAGGAGTAATAAAGGAGGAGGCTTTTGGGAAAATATAAAAAAAACGCCACCTAGTTGGATAATTGAATATAAAAATTTAAAATTTAACATTAAACAGATGGGATTTAAACATACAGGATTATTTCCTGAACAATCAGTAAATTGGGATTTTATGATAAATAAAATCAAGAAAGAAAAAAAACAAGTAAAGGTGTTAAATTTATTTGCTTACACAGGAGGAGCAACAGTAGCATGCCTTTCTGCTGGAGCAAGCGTAGTTCATGTTGATTCATCAAGAGGTATGGTAGAATGGGCAAAAGAAAATGTAAGAATTAATAATTTAGATGACTGCCCAGTAAGATATATAGTGGATGATGTTGTAAAATTTGTAAAAAGAGAAATTAGACGTAATAATAAATATGATGCAATAATAATGGATCCTCCAAGTTATGGTAGAGGAGCAAATAACGAAATATGGAACATTGAAAGTGACTTATACAATCTTGTATTATTGTGTTCAGAACTATTAAGTGATAAACCACTATTCTTCATAATAAATACTTATACAACTGGTATGTCAAAGCATATTTTTAATAATATTATAAAAAAATCTATATTGACCAAATATAAAGGAAAGGTATACTCAGAAGAAATTTGCATCCCTATTAAAAATAGTGATTTAGTTCTTCCTTGTGGAATATGTTCAAGATATGAATCAGAATAATAGTTTACAAATTTTATATGAAGATAATCAGATAATTGTTGCTATAAAACCATTCAATGTATTAAGTCAAAGCGACTGCACTGGAGACAAAGATATGGTAACAATAGTAAAAGAATATATAAAAGAAAAATACAATAAACCTGGGAATGTATACTTAGGACTTGTGCACAGATTAGATCGCCCAGTTGGTGGTGTAATGATATTTGCTAGAACTTCAAAAGCAGCATCAAGATTAACTGATATGTTTAAGAAACATTGTTTTACGAAAAAGTATTTAGCAGTAGTATATGGAATATTTGATAAAAAAACAGGTAAATTGACAGATTATTTATCAAAAGGTATGGATGGAAATACAACTATATCAAATAAAAAAAATGGTAAATATTCTGAGTTAAATTATAAAGTAATTGCTGAAGAAAATAGTAATAATTTATCATTACTTGAAATAGAGTTACTAACAGGGAGACATCATCAGATAAGAGTACAATTTGCAAGTAGAAATCATTGTTTATATGGAGATCAAAGGTATGGAAAAAATGATAATAATCAAATTGCGTTATGGGCATACTATATAGAATTTATTCATCCAACAAAAAAAGAAAAGGTGTCTTTTTCATGTTTTCCACCACAAAATGGTGTTTGGACTTTATTCGACACTAAAAATATAAATAATTCTTGCAAATAGTATTTTTTTTTGTTATCATTTATTTAGAATAGATTAGGGAAGAAGGATAGATATGAATATTTATGAAATGTTAAGTTTTGATTTTATGGAGTTTGCTACTTCAACTGCTGGAATTTTAATTATTTTAGGAAGCTTATTTTTAATCATTGGAATAATATTGCTTGTAAAAGAAGGGAAAAAATCTCCTGCTGAAAAAGGAAGTAGTGAAACTGCAGATACTAGCAAAGAAGGAGAAGCCAGTTCTTCTACAGTTGTAGAAACTGTAAGTGAACCAGCAAAAGTTGAAGCTCCTCAAAATAACGAAGAGAGTAATGCTGTTACTCCAGTTGTTGTATCAGCAACTGAAGATGGTACAAAAGATAATGTTGTTGAGCCAATTTCAACAGAGACAATAAACTTTTCAGAACCAACTACAACAGCACCTGTTATTGAGGGATTGAAACCAGAGACTCTTGATATGCCTGTTGTTTCATCACCAGAACCTGAAACTTCTGCTCCAGTTGTAGAAGCACCTGTAGTAGAATCACTTGATAGTGAAGAAAGTACTGAACCACAAATAACAGTATATGGTGGAGCAAGTCCTGAGGTATTAAAACCAGAAGTATTGGAAGAAAAACCTAGAGAAATATATGGTGGAGCAAATCCATTAGAAAATACATCACCAATTCCTGTAGTTGCAGAAAGCACTCCTGTAGAAGCACCTAAAGAAGAGGTTGTTGAAAGTTTAGGAGATGAAACAGTTTCTGAAAGCGAACCTGTAACTGAGGCTCCAGCAGAAGTTGTTACACCAGTTGAGCCAGTAACTGAAGCTCCTATAGCACCAGTTGAAAATACTGAACCAGCTGCACAAGAGAATAAAGAAGAACTTGAAAAACTTGAGTTTTAATTAATTGTACACAAAGAGAACTTATTAGTTCTCTTTTGTTTTCATAAAATAAAGAATAATCTCATATTATTTACTAAGAAAGGAAAAATAATATGGAATTATTGAAAGTATCTAGTAAATCAAATCCAGTAAGTGTAGCTGGAGCAATCGCAAATTATGTAAAAGAGTTAGGATCAATTGATGTACAAGTAATTGGTGCTGGTGCAATTAATCAATTAATAAAATCAATTATTATATCTAGAGGGTATTTGGCACCTCATGGAATAGAAATAAGTTGTATTCCTTCTTTTGTTGACCTAAAAATTAATAATGATGTAAAAACAGGAATTAAGTTTTCAATTATTACTTTGTAATATACTATTATATGAAAAAATAGGTGATTATTATTATTTGATAATAATAATTGACTTATTTTTAAATTTGTGGTATAATACTATCACATCTAGAAAATGGGGTTATTTAGATGGTTGTTGTTTGGGGGTTGAATACTATGAAACAATGTTATATATTTGAATATCAAAATGAAAATGATTTCAGAAAAAAAGAGAGAACATTAAGAAAATACAATATGTATGCTTTTAAAAAATTAAATTTTGAATTTTATCCTGAAATTAGAAATGGTAATTTTTTAGGTGAATTGGTATCTGTATCAAAAAAAGAAAATACAATTTCTTATGAGTTAAAATTGCCTACAGATGAATTGTTTGCAAAAGTTCATGGTGAAATAAGATTACATTATACTGTATATAAGAGTAAAAATATTATTCTTCTAACAAATATTACTCCTGAGGGAATTTTGGATGAAGGACATCGTTCAGAACTTTCAACATATAAAGGAGTTATGATTTCTAAGAGTAACCCTGAAAAAGATATGTTTAAAGTAAATTTAATGAGTATGCTTCAAAAATAGAACTGTCTATCAGTTCTATTTTTTTTATATAATATTGCAAATAGACTACATTAATATTATAATTTTATTAAGGTATGGTGATATGATGAAATTAAAAAATAATAGACGAGGGTTTACTTTGATTGAATTATTGGCAGTTGTTATTATTTTGGGTGTAATAATGACTATTGCCATTCCAAATATTGTTGCTACTCTAGACAAAAACAAAAGAGATTCTTTAGTAAAAGATGCCAAAAGAGCAATTACATCTGCAGAGTATACTATTAGGAGTGAAACAAAGTATGATTACCCTGATAATAATTCGGCAGTTGTATTTTCTCTTAATAAACTTAACAATTTAGATTTAGAGATTTCACCATTTGATACATATTATTCACTTGAAGATTCATTTGTCGCGATTACTAAAGAACCAGTTGGTTCCGATTTTGAATATATATATTATGTTCATCTAGTGTCATGTACTGACAAGAAATGTGATAATTCAGAAGATAATTCAGTATCAAAAAATAGAGGTATAAACGTAGCTAGAGCTGATTCTCTTGATGAGTCAGGAAGATATGAATTAGTTGTAAAAGGTGAAGATGTAGTGACAGATTATCTTGAAAATGATACTGGTGGAACATATGAAGGAATAAAATCTGCAATAAACGATATAAGAAGAAGTAAAGGATTAACAACAATAAATAATGTTATCGTATACTAATATTTACATTAATTTGATTATTTATGTAAAATATTTATAATTATACTTTTAATGATATTGACTATAATAAATTGATGTGATAACATTTAGTTATAATAAAGAGAGGAAGGAAAAGAATGAAAAAAATTAATAAAAAAGGGTTTACGTTGATTGAGTTACTTGCTGTTATCATTATTCTTGGAGTTTTAATGATCATAGCAATACCAGCTGTTACAAGCTACATTCAAAATTCAAGAAAGAGTGCTTATATTGACACTGGTGAAATGTACATTAAGGCTGTTGTTAATAAAGTTAATGATGGTCAAAAATTACAATTCTTCACAGAAGATGTACTTTATATGGTACCAGTAGGACATGCTTCAGGAACTACTTGTGTATCAGTTGAATCAGGAGGACAATCTCCATTTAATAGTAGTTGGAACTGGGCATATGTTGGAGTTACATATATTGGTTCTGAAAACAGATTCCATTATTACTATGTAGCTGAAGATGCTTCTGGACAAGGAATTGAATTCCGTAATCAAAAAGATTTAAATGACAATGGAACAGATGAAATGTATTCTACTACTAAGCAAAAAACAGATGGATATGACATCTTAAAAGCACAATATGCTTTACATGAAAATAAAGTTTATGAGGACAATGGTTCTGATTATTATGGAGCTGATGCAAAGAATGCTTCTGATTATACAAAATTAAAAACAATTTTAACAGATCATTGTAATGATGCTGATATCAAAGATGACCCTACTTATCATGCAATCGTAATTGTTGGTGCGCCAAGCAACAATATTAATTGTAAGTTCTCAAATAAAGAATTTTAATTGATAATATAAAAACTAATCGAAAGATTAGTTTTTTTATTTTATATAAATCTAAAATGTTTTATAATATAAATGTGGTGATGATTATATGCTAATAATTGGAAGTCATGTTAGTTTTGGAAGTAAAGATCAGTTACTTGGTAGTTTAAATCAAGCATTGTCTTATGGTTCAAATACATTTATGTTTTATACAGGTGCACCTCAAAACACGTTAAGAAATAAAATTGATGATACAATAACAAATAAAGCTAAGGAAAAGATGCTACAAGAGAAAATTAATATAGAAAATATCATTGTACATGCACCTTATATAATTAATCTTGCTAATAATAAAGAATTATCAAAATATGAATTTTCCATTAATTTTTTAAAGGAAGAGATTAAAAGATGTAGTCAAATTGGAATAAAATATTTAGTATTACATCCTGGAAGTCATGTTGGATTAGGTGAAGATATTGCAATCGATAATATTATATTTGCGTTAAATAAAGCAAACGAAAATAATGATAGTGTAATAGTTCTTCTAGAAACTATGGCTGGAAAGGGTAGTGAAGTTGGCTCTAATTTTTCTCAAATCAAGAAAATAATTGATGGGGTTAAAAACAAAGAAAAAATTGGTGTATGTCTTGATACATGCCACTTAAATGATGCAGGATATGATATTTCAAAATTTGATGAGGTATTAGATGAGTTTGATTCTATTGTAGGTCTATCTTATGTTCATTGTATTCATATAAACGATAGCAAAAATCCATTAGGTTCTCATAAGGATAGACATGAAAATATTGGATATGGAACTTTAGGCTTTGATAATATTATAAATGTAATATACAATCCTAGATTGGATAATATTCCAAAGATACTTGAAACTCCATATATAGGTGAGATAGCACCATATAAAGAAGAAATTGATATGATAAAAACAAAAAAGTTTAATCAAAATTTAAAATAAAGACAATTCAGTTTAATTTGAATTGTCTTTTATATTTTTCTACAATCGAAACTATTTTTTCATATGTTTCTTTTCTTATATTTCCTTCTAATTCTTGAATTAAATTAGAAACATTATTTCCAGATAATTTATCAGCGTTTTCTTTGATAAAATTATTTATTATTTTTATTTCTTCATCTAATAGATAAAGTCCTTCTTTTTCAGCATATTTTTTTATATCTTCCTCTGTTATTTTTTTAATCTGTTCGATTAATACGTATTTCAAATTATTTCACCTATAATATTATATTAAATATTTTTCAAATTATTACACAAAATATTAATGTGATGCTTATGAATATTATTATTAAAAAGAAAGTTGATTTCGCAATTAAATCAATATCTCTTTCGTTTATTATAATTATTTTCTTTCTTTTTTTTTATATGATTATAAAGAATAATTTTTATTTCCTTAAGTATGAATATTTGACTAATAGTACTTTTTATTATCATGATGCTCCAAGGGGAAATATATATGATAGAAATCATAAATTAATAGTATCTAATAAATTAATTCCAGTAATTTACTATATAAAAAATAATAACATTTCTATTAATGACGAGATAAAACTATCATATAAATTATCTTCTATTTTGGATTTTGACTATTCTAAAGTAACACCTAGACAATTGAAGTCATTTTTATTAACTATTTTTGATGGTAATAGTTTGATAACAGATATGGAATGGAATTTACTTAACTATAAAAAAATCAGCTTAGATGATATTTATAATATAAAATTACATAGAATAGATGATTCAATTGTGAACTATGCAAGTGATGATTTTAAAAAAGCTGCATATATTTATAATTTATTAAGTAATGGCTATATATATGATATTAAAGAAATAAAAAAGAATAATCTTACTGATTTAGAAATAAGTAAAGTGTTAGACAATATATCTGATTTACCTGGTATATTTATTGATTATACGTATGAAAGAGATTATCTATATGGTGATACTTTTAAAAATATAATTGGATCAGTATCTAAAATACCATTAGAAGAAAAAAGTTATTATATTAGCAATGGATATAGTATTAATGATAAAGTAGGAACTAGTTATATAGAAAAACAGTATGATAATTATTTAAAAGGAATAAAAGGTACTTATTTAATTGAAAATGGAAAAATACATAAGATTAATGATAGCAAAATTGGTAAATCTATTGTATTAACTATTGATATAGATTTACAAAAGGGAATTGATAAAATACTTGATGAAGAACTTATTGCAGCAAAAAATGATCCAAATACAAATTTATTTAATAGCGTATTTGTTGTTATAAAAAATCCAAAAAATGGTGAAATACTTGCTATGTCAGGAAGAGGTATAAGAAAAGTAAATAATAGTTATGAAACATATGATTTATCTGTTGGTAATCTAACAAATTCGATGACTCCTGGAAGCGTCGTCAAAGGTGCCTCAATGCTTGTAGCGTATAAAGAAAAAGCAATTAATATAGGAAGTACTTTTTATGATAACTGTGTAAAAATATATTCATTTCCAAAGAAATGCTCATGGAAATCTTTAGGATATGTTAATGATATAAAAGCATTGAGTTATTCATCTAATGTATATCAATTTAAATCAGCATTTAAAGTTGCTAAATTTGATTATAGTTATAATAAAAAAATAGGTGATGTAAGCATTGCTTTTAATAAATATAGAAAGTTATTTAAAGAAATGGGATTAGGATCAAAAAGTCATATAGATCTTCCTGTAGATGGAATAGGAAATGTTGGAAATAGTAACAGTCCAGATCTTTATTTAAATTATGTTATTGGACAATATGATACCTATACAACTATGCAATTATCAGAATACATTTCAACAATTGCAAATAGAGGTGAAAGAGTTTTTCCACATCTTTTGTTAGAAGTTAGAAATAATGAAGGAAATTCTTTAGGAAATGTATATTATAAATATGTTCCTAGTAAATTTAAGATATCAGTTGATAAAAAATATATTAATCGTGTAAGATCTGGTTTTAGAGAAGTATTGAAATCAGGATTAGGCATTAATTATATGGGTGAAGTTAAAGATCCAGCTGGAAAAACTGGAACAAGTGAATCTTTTTATGATAGCAACGGCGATGGTGTAATTGATACTTCAACAGTAAGTAATGCTTTTGTGGGATATTATCCAGAAGACAATCCTAAGATGAGCATAGCAATTACTTTTCCAAACATAATGACTATAAATAATAATAATGAATATAGAAGTTATGCAAATAAAAGAATTACAAAAAGAATAGTGGAACTATTTGATGAAATGTATTGATTTATGTTATGTTTTTTTCAAAAATATTAAATAATACTTTGATTTATATAGAAATATATGGTATAATCATCTAGCGTGAGTGAAAAATTTTAAATAATTATAATTATTAGTTATTTAATTTATTAGTATTATACCAAGGAGGGATTTTAAATGGCAAAAGTAGGTAATAGACAAGGAAAAATTCTTGTATGTCAAGAATGTAAAGAAGAAAATTATGTTACAGAAAAAAATGTTAAAAATACGACAGATCGTCTTGAACTAAGTAAATATTGTAACAGATGCCAAAAGCATACTACACACAAAGAAAAGAAATAATATAATAATATAAGGATTGGATGTGAGTCATTTGATAGGTGTAAATGATATTAAAAATGGATTGACTATAAAAATAGATAATAATTTGTTCACAGTTGTAGAATTTCAACATGTTAAGCCTGGGAAAGGATCAGCTTTTGTTCGCACAAAACTAAAAAATTTAAGAACAGGTACTACTGTTGAAACAACTTATAATACTAATGTTAAATTAGAAACTGCTCATATTGATAAACAAACTATGCAATTTTTATATGCACAAGGTGATTCTTATTGTTTTATGAATATGCAAACTTATGATCAAGTTGAATTGAAAAAATCTCAATTAGGTGAAGATTATAAATATCTTAAAGAGAATCTAGAAGTTATAATTTCTTTTTATGAAGGTGAAGTACTTGGATTGATTTTGCCTGATAAAATAGAATATACTATTACAAAATCAGAACCTGGTGTAAAAGGTAATACAACTTCAACTGCAATGAAAGATGCTGAATTAGAAAATGGTATGACTATTAAAGTTCCTATGTTCATTGAAGAGGGAGAAAAAATTTTGGTGTCAACTGCAGATGGAAAATATGTGTCAAGAGCGTAATTTACGTTCTTTTTTTCTTTTATTTATGCCATTTTTGTGAAATACTAATTATGATAGGTGTGTGATTTTTGTGGAAAATTTATATTTGAATAATAGCACAATTGATTATTTAGATGGTATTGTTACGAGATTTGCTCAGGGATATACAGATCTTATTAAAATTGGTGGGGAAAATTACGTTTTAGATGCTGCTTTACAGGCATATGTTGATTACCTTTATAGAATAAAAATAGGAGAAATTTGTAATGTTCCTGCTGCAGTGATAAATGATGAGATATTGAGATTTATTCAAAGTGGCGCTCAAAGTGAAAAACTAATTGAAAATGGTAAATTAGCATTATATAGGCGATCTTATAGTGATGATGAAATAAGAAGGATCGTTAGTGCAAAATTAAATGGACTATATCAAAATATGATGCCAAATAATGTTCAACAAAATGTTGAAGTAAGTGATACTAAAAAAAGTGAACCATTAGAGCAAGTAAATGCTGAAAAAACATTAAATGACAATCTTAACAAGATTAATAAAGAAGAAGAAATAAAAAAGATACCAGAGAATGATAATTTAGAAAAAATAAAAAATCAACCAATTATTCAAGAAAAACCCAAAGAACAAGCTACAATTAATAAAGAAGTAACAGAAGAATCATCAGTTGAAAAGCCAGAAACAATTAGTCCAGATGATTTATTGATAGATGGAATTGATGAAAGTAAAGGATTAATTGCAGGTATAGATGAGAAATCTAAATATCTTATGAATAAATATAGTAGTACTCCTGCTTGGATTTATTTGGGAGATGCTATAAAAGAAATGTACAAAGTTGGTCTATCAAAATTAACAGGAATTGCTAAAGATGAAATAAAAGATTTTGTTTGTGATAGAATATCAGCTGGTATTTCTGATAATATAACTGATGAAAATGGAAATATTACAAAAGGAAGCCGTCCATTAACAGATGAAGAAGCAATTTTAATAACAACTCATATTAACAATTTAAGTGAAGAAGAAATAGATAAATTGATTGGTGAATCTGTTTCAGAATCTGAAGGGTTAGCTTTATAAAAGATTTAATAAATTGTTTATGGAAGAATTTGATATAGAAAAATTAGTAAGTGACATAAATTTTGAAAAAAATTCTATTGCATATGTTAATGGTGAAATTGTACTTACCAAGCAAGAAACAGAAATATTGGATAGTTTAGATATTAATTATAAATCATATAAAAGTATGGTTAGCTTAATAAATGCTCTTGATGAATTGATTGATGAAGATCCAGAACTTGAAGAAATGATAAAGGACATGTCTGATAGAAATTATTATTTGAATACAAATAAGTAGAAAATGTATGATAAAAATAGGAGGTTTCATGAAAAATATAAATAAAATATTATTAATTCTACTTGCTGCTATATTGATAAGTGGTTGTGGAGATAAAAAAGAGGATAAAGATAAGACTCCAAATGATAATAAAGAACCAAAAGAAGTAATTTATTTATTTGATCATGAATTTTATAATGGATTTAATTTTGATGATGTTGAGAGTCTAGAAGTCGTTAGATATACAATTGCAGGTGATCAAAGGCAGACAATTTCAAGCCAGGAAGAAGTTGAGCAAATTTATAATATGTTAAAAAACATTAAAATAGGTGAAAAGAATGGTTTGACATGTGAAGATAATACAACCGTATATGTGTTTACTATGAAAAATAGTAAAAAGTATACTGTTACCTTTGATTGTGAATGGTTAATAATTGGAAAAGATAGTTATACAGTAGAAAAATAATATATGTAAACAATAGTAAATTAAGGTAGATAAATTCTATCTTTTTTTGTATAATTAATATGCAAAATAGGAAGTGATATGATGTTTTTGAGTATTATTATTGCATTAATAGTTGCTTTTTTCTGGGCTAATGGAGAAATAGGATATTCTAAATTAACTCATAATTTAGATAGAGCAAATGTATATATGTATCAATATTTATCTAGAACAATAATATATTTATTAGCAGTATTAATATTTGATATTAGTCTATTTACTTCATTTGATTTTGATGTTTTTTTAGTTTTTTTACCAATTATATTATGTGATTTGTTTGCATCGTATGTTGTTAATATATCTGTAATTAATGGAAAATTAACTGTTGTAAGTCCAATAATGGCATCATATCCAATAGTTGATATATTTCTTGATTTAATTCTTCTTAAAGAAAAAATAGGTATTGTGGAAATAGTATTATCTATTATTATTGCCATTGCAATTATGTATCTTGCAAGTATTCAGAAAAAATCTAAAAAGGCACCTAAACCATTAAAAGGAATTATTTTTGCAATAGTATATATGTTATTAGTAGCCTTTTCAGTATTTTTTGAAAAAAGTGCATATATAGGTGATTTTTCAATGTTTCAATTGTATTATTACAAAGGTTTAGTTTATTTAGCAACTAGTATTTTCTTTTGGTTTATTGTATGGGTTACTCCTGTTAAAATTAAAAAGCCTAATAAGATGATTATTAGAGGATCTTTTATAACACCTATAGGTAATGTATTAAATTCTTTTGCTTTAAGCTTAGGTAATATGATTATTGTTACACCAATAAGTTCTATTTATTCTGTATTATCAAGTTTGTTGAGTGTAAAAATATTAAAAGAAAAAATATCAATTAAAGAAAGTATATGTATTTCAACTATACTTATTGGTACGATACTATTAATTGTGTGTGGACTGGTTCCATAAATCAATATGATTCAAGAAAAATGAGGTGTTGATATGTACGATATTATTATAATAGGTGCAGGACCAGCTGGTCTTACTGCAGCAATATATGCAAGAAGAGCATTAAAGAAAGTATTAGTTTTGGAAGCAAAAGCATATGGCGGTCAAATTATTAATACACCAGATATTGAAAACTATCCAGCAGCAGTTCATATTTCTGGTTACGATTTTGCTACAAATATTTATAATCAAGCATTGGAATTAGGTGCTGAAGTAGTATTTAAAAAAGTAATTGATATTGTAGATAAGGGATTAACTAAAGAAGTTTATACAAGTGATTGTAGTTATGAAGGACATGCAGTTATTATAGCAACTGGATGTGATAATAGAAAACTAGGGCTAGAAAATGAAGATAATCTTGTTGGAAAAGGGATATCTTATTGTGCAATTTGTGATGGTAATTTCTATAAAGGAAAAGATGTTGCTGTAGTAGGTGGAGGTAATAATGCACTAGAAGATGCATTATACTTAAGTGATATTGCAAATTGTGTTTACTTAATTCATAGAAGAGATGAATTCCGTGGTGATGAAAAAACAATTTCAAAAATAAAAGAAAAATCTAATATTAAAATAATATATAATAGTATTGTTACTAAGTTGGTAGGTACCGATAAAATAGAATACATCGAAGTAACAGATAACAAAAATAATGTTTCTAAAATTCCTATTGAATGTCTTTTTATTGCTATTGGTAGAATTCCTGAAAATGAAAATTTTAAAAAGATTATGGATACAGATGAATTCGGTTATGCTATTTCAAGAGAAGATTGCTTAACAAAAACACCTGGTGTTTATGTTGCTGGAGACAATAGAACTAAAGATGTAAGACAATTAGTTACTGCAACAAGTGATGGAGCTATAGCAGCCAGTGCCGCAATTAAATTTGTAAATGGTCTATAATGAATTTATTATAGTTACAACGAAATCTATTATATAAAATGAAAATGCCAAGTAGGTAATAGTACTTGGTATTTTTTTTTCTAATTTATCGGATAATGGCTTTAAAAAATAAACAACTAAAAGAGACATTATTCCCCAAACTATACTTATTTCTAAAGCAATAAAATGACCTATATTAAATCTTAAATTGCTATAGTCCCAAAACACCTTGTTAGTTATTAACTTTATTAAATATCCACCAAATAATTCTAATAATGTCAGGGTAATCATTGAAACAAAAAATAATAGAATAATTTTAAAAATTCGCTTTATTTTAAATCTATTAAATATTAATCTCATAATAAAAATAATTATGCAGCTACCTAAACCATATAATGGAATCCATGGCCCATATAAAAATCCATTATTCATATTTTCAAAGAATAGATTCTTTAAAATAGTTTCCAATATATATCCCATAATTGAATATATTAAAAAGTTATTTAAATAATATTTCATTTAAATCACCCAATAGTAGTATTTGCATTTTTTTATATAATATAAACAATATGTAAAGTTATTCTTTCTTTACGTAAACAGATGTCAAAAAAAAGAAAAAAAAATAATATTTATGATATGCTTATAATAGGTGATACTGTATGGATGATTTGAGTTTTTTTGTTGAAAAAGATGGTAAAACAATTAAATGTGATATTATATCTATGATTCCTGGAGAAAATGATAATGAAACATATATAGCATTTACTGATTATATTGAAGAAAACAATGAACCTAGTATCAAATATGCAAAGATTATAAAAAAAGATAATAATTATTCAATTGAAGATTTTAATGATGAATTAATATTAGAGCAATTACAAAATAAAATGAATGAAGATATTATGAACTTTATTAAAGAAAATATGGAGAATAGTTATGAGTAAAGAAGAATTATTGGAAAAAATAAATTCATCAAATGATGCTAAACAGATATTGAACTTAAGGGGAAAACTTATTAAAGAATTAAAAAAAGAGATTGATAATGAAAAAGATTATTCTAAAAAAACTAAATTAGAAGCAAATTTGATAAATGAATTAAATAAACATAAAGAACATATATCAAAAATGATAAATTCTAAGGAAGAAAAATATCCAATTCCAGAAAAAGTAGCATTAAAAGTTAAAGAAATATCTACTATAATGGAAATATTTTTAAAGAAAAAAGATATTTTAGGTAGATTAAAAAATGGATCAATGTCTGCAACTGTATCATGTTTATTTGCTGTTGCTATGTCTCTTGGAATTACAGCACTTACAGGTGGAACTATTGGAATAGGTGCTTTGGTTGCTACTATACCAACTGCAAGTTATTTAGCTTTATCGTCTTTAATTAATAGTTTAACAAAAGACACTCAGAAATCTAAATTATTTGAATTATATGAAAGAGCCCCTGAAGAAGCAGAAAAAAATCTATCTTTTTGTAAAGAGTTTATAATAGATAATCAAAATTTTATTAGAGCTTCTATAAATGAAAATAAGATAGAAGATATAAAAGAACAAATAGAAAATGAAAAAAAACTTATTGAAGAATATAAACGTATAATTGAAAATGCTCCTTCAGAACAATTAAAGCAAACTATTACTTTAGAAATGATAGATATAATGAAAAAACTTGATTGTAATTATGAACTATTAGAAAATCAATTTTTACGCGATAAAATAAAATTAACAGATACTGAATTTGAAACTTTAAAAGATGAAAGAAACAAACTAAAAAAGGAAATTATTATTAAGAATGCTTTTCTTGAAGAAACAATTAAAACGACTGCAACTAATGTTGGGAAAAGAACTGCCATCACATATGCTACAAGAGCGGCATTATCAACAGTATTTCCAACTTTAGCATTTAATAATATTCAAGATGTATTGACTCCATTTGTATATACTTTATTGGGAAATGTTTTTGATTCAGGAAATGTATCAAAACGTATAAGAATGAATAAAACTAATTATACTGGAACAATAATTAAAATGTCACATCCAGAGTTATTTGAAGAAGAAAGAATTAATCAATCTGCTACACTGCAAGTAGCATAATGAAAGGAGATAAATATGAAATACGAAGATTTAAGTTTTGACATTGTAAATGAAGAAGGATTGGAAGTAACATGTGATATAACAGCAATTATTCCTAACCCAGAAAGTGAAGAGGAACCATATGTAATGTTTACAGACTATATGCTTGATGAAAATGATAATTTTAAAACATCTTATGGTCAAATAATTACAGAAAATAAAGAGCCAAAATTAAAAGTAATTAAAGACGCAGAAATAATAAATAAGATTAATGAATTATCAGAAGACGAAATAGTAAAGTTTGTAAATGAGCAAGTACAAGATAACTTGAGTTAGGAGATAAATATGGAAAGTTTTTTTAAGAAAAATGATATAGGCGTATCAATTGAATATACGATAGTAGGATATTATCAAGATGAAGGAATAAAATATGCAATATATACAGATTTTTTTGAAGATAAAGAATCACCAACTGCAATAAGATTATTTGTTTCTAGGTTTGAAAATGGAAAAATGATTGAAGTTGAAAAAGATATAAGAGATAAAATAATAGGAGAAATGTTTCAACAAATAGCAGAAAAAGCAGGAATATAGGGGGGTATTATGGACAATTTAAAAAAATTAAAATCTGAATTAGAAGCATATCTAGAAGCAGGTAGTAGTAAGGATATAACAAAAGCTAGAGGAAGATTAATAGAATGCTATAAAAAAGAAATAAACAAATTGTTAAAAAAGAATGATTTAAGTGATGAAGAACAAACAAATCTAGTTACTATGAAAGAAGGATTAGAAGAAGAGATAAGAAAACATAAAATACAATTAGATTCTAGATATTCAAATGAATTTTTACGTAAAAAAGCTGGTGTTTCATCAATAGTAGATTCATTCCCTAATGCGATATCTATATCAGCTGATAAAGTAAAAACTTGCATAAGTGATTTAAAAAATGCAAAAGACAATAAGGAAAAATCAATTAAAAGAGTAGAAGTTTTAAAATCTTTAGGCATGTTAGCCGGAACTCCAATTGTTTATTTAGGAAAGTTTGCATTAGATCAATGGTATGCTATAGCAGGAATAGGAGCAATTTGGTATATCAAAGAGAACCCTGAAAAAGTAATTGATTTTATTAAAGATAAGTTTGGAGAAGAAACTGGTTTGACAGCAAACGCAATCCTTAAGTAAGGAGGGTAATATGAATGATATAGTTAATAAGAAGATAGAAAAGTTAACTGAATTAGAGAAAAAATTAAAAGACTATGAAGATGCAAAATTTACAACAAAAATATCTTCAACTCGTGGAAGAATAATAAGAGAATTAGAAAAGATTGTAAAAGAATTAGAATCTAAAGAAGATAAAAATGAAGAAGAAATAGAAGCACTAGAAAAATATAAAGATCAATTAGGAGATGAACTTTTTAAGCATAAACTACAATTAAAGAATAGATATGATAGTGAATTTTTACATGGACCAGCCAAAGTACCTGATGTAGTAACAACTTTACCAAAGGGAGTTACATTACAAGTAAGAAAGGTTGCAAATGTAATAAATGAGATTAAAAATGCTAAAGGTACTAAAGCAAGAGCAGTAGCAACTGCAAATCTAGCAAAAGAAGTAGGACTACTAGCTGCGACACCATTTATATTTACTGGTAAATTTGTTATTGAACACTGGTATTTATTAGCTTTATTATTTAAAGGTGATTTATTAAATTGGCTTAAGAAGTTTATAAAAAATAAAGGAAAAGATGATACTCAAGTAGAACGTGAACCTGCCGAAGAGACAGTAAGTGAAGAACTTAGAGATACTGTTCCAGATACGGTAAGAGAGCCAGCATTAAATATTGTAAAAGATCCAGTTAATAATCCAGTTAAAATACCTGCTAAAAATTCAATTCCAGATAAAATAAATGAAATAGTTAGAAATGGAGTAAGTACACCAGTACAAAGTCCAGTAAACACAACAATAAATGGAACACAACAAGTAAAAGTAGGTGTTAATGGAATAATTACAGATCCAGCAAAAAATCCTTTACATGATAAAATTGATACTATTTTGAAAAAACCAGTAAATGTACCAAGTAATGATAGTATTAATATTGATCCTAATACATCAGGAGTTCAAATAAAACCTGGAATTACCAACGGTATTAATCAAATTGATGAAGATGTAAAATCATTAGAAGGAGTTAGTGAAGATGTATTACATAGATCCACTACAACTGATTTGACAACAGAAGAATTAGAAGCAAGAGAACAGGTATATAACGAAACACTGGCTAATTTTCAAGAAAGAAGTAATGGACAAGTATTTATAAAAGGAATAAGTACTCAAAATCCTGATGTAATTGTATGTAGAACTCCAAAGGAATATTTAGAGAAAATATGTGATTTATGTGGAGAAGACTATAATGCTTATTTAACTGAATCAGGTGAAATAAGTAGAGATGGATATCAAAGAATGATAGATTTTAATATTGGACGTTTTGGTCAAGATACTAGATTGGATGAAGTTGTTTTTTCTGATCCAGAAGGTGCTTATTATGAAGATTTTGTTAATTCAGGTGTAATATCTGATGACAATATGTATTCTAGATTCAGAACACTTCAATATTTTGATAGTGTTGATGAATTTGAAGAAGCAATAGTTAGTGGAAATCCAATATATGATGATATTAGAAATCATTTTGAATTTTGTACAACTGTGTCTGAAGCTCAAGAGGCAGTTCAAACACTTATTAGTATGGGAGTGCTTACTGCTGGTAGTGGTGCTGTTTCATGGCTATTAGGCTTAGATGTTGGTGGTGGTATATTACTATCTGATGCAGCATTAATTGCATCAGCACCAGAAGGAAATGAAACAATTTATGAGATTGTAAAGTATATAATTGAATTAGTAAAGAAAGATCCAGTTAAGGCAGCAGATATTTTTGTAACTCCAGTACCAGCATTATCATTTTAAATAATTAATATTTAAAGGACTTTATTAAGTCCTTTTTTTTTGCTATAATATCCTCGGTGATTTTTATGAGTACAGTTTTAATAACTGGTGGGGCTAGAGGCCTTGGAAAACAAATGTGCAAAGCATTTAAGGAAAATGGATATAAGGTATTATTTACATATAATAATACGGCTCCTGATAATGAATTAGATGGATGTATAGGGTACAAATGTGATTTGTTTAGTGAAGATGACATAAGAGAATTAATCAGAAAAATATATGAAGAACACAATAAAATTGATGTTTTGATTAACAATGCAGCTATTGAAAACAATAAAGATTTTACTTCTAAAACTAAATCAGACTTTATGAAAACCTTAGAAGTAAACTTAGTAGCACCTTTTATATTAAGTAAAGAAATAGGATCTAGAATGTATATGAAGGGAGCTGGAAAAATAATTAATATTTCAAGCAATAATTCAATAAATAAATATGACCCAGTTACCGTTGATTATGATGCCTCAAAAGCAGGGTTAAATATATTAACTATGTGTCTTGCTAAAGAATTTGCACCATTTGTAAAAGTTAATGCCATTGCACCAGGATGGATTTTGACAGATAAGATAAAAGAAATAGATGACAGTTTAGATAATAAATTTGTAATAGAAGAAAGTAAAAACATTCTTTTGAATAGATTTGCTAATTGTGAAGATATATGTAATCTTGCTTTATTTTTAGCAAGTAATAAATCTGATTATATTAATAGTGAAATAATAAAAATAGATGGTGGTAGTTATGGTAGATAAAGAAATAATTACATTATTTAAAAAGTGTGAAAAAGAAGTAAACAAAGAATTTTTGAAACTAGATGAACTATGTGATAAAAATAGTTTTAAAGTATTAAAGGCATTTAAAGATAATAATATTTCAGAGGTTCATTTTAATTCAAGTACTGGTTATGGATATAATGATATAGGAAGAGAAGCAATTGAAAAGGTATATAGTGAAGTACTTGGAGCAGAAGATAGTTTAGTAAGAGGACAGTTTATTTCTGGAAGTCATGCTTTAACTGTAACTTTATTCGCACTTTTAAGACCAAATGATACACTTTTAAGTATTACAGGAAAACCATATGATACATTAGATGAAGTTATAGGAATTGTTGATAATAATAGTTCTTTAAAATCATTTGGTATTAATTATGAACAAATAGATTTAGTAAATAATGATTTTGATTATGAAAAGATTGAGAAGGTTCTAAAAAGTAAAAAAATTAAAGTTATAGAAATCCAAAGATCTAAGGGTTATTCAACAAGAAAAAGTATTATTTTATCTAAAATAAATAAAGTAATTAGTTTTATTAGAAAAATAGATAAAGATGTAATTATTATGATTGATAATTGTTATTGCGAATTTGTTGAGGAAAAATCTCCATTAGAAATAGATAATCCTGCCGATATTATTGTTGGCTCTCTAATAAAAAATTTAGGTGGAGGTATTGCTCCAAATGGTGCCTATGTGGCAGGGAAAAAACATTTAATTGATTTGGTTGCTGATAGACTAACTGTACCAGGAGAAGGTAGAGAAGTAGGACCTACTTTAGGAATTAATAAATCTTTCTTACAGGGGTTATTTATGGCACCAAGTGTTGTTTGCTCTAGCTTGAAAATTGCAGTTTTGACAAGTAAGGTGTTAGAAACATTAGGTTATGAAGTAGAACCTAAATTCGACGATGAAAGAGCAGATATAGTTCAAAATATAATTTTTCATGATAAAGAAAAATTAATAAAGTACTGTCAAGGTATTCAATCTGGAAGTCCTATTGATTCTAATGTAGTTCCAATTCCGTGGGATATGCCAGGATATACGGATCAAGTTATTATGGCTGCAGGTGCATTTACTCAAGGATCGTCAATTGAAATGTCTTGTGATGGTCCGATAAGAGATCCATTTATTGCATATCAACAAGGTGGATTAACATATAATTATGGAAAAATATCAGTAATGATGGCAGTTAATAATTTAAAATAATAAATAATCTTATTTCCTACAACATAGTAAAATAATGTAAAGTTACAGATGTTGACAATTGAATTGTATATATTCAAGTGTTATATTTATACTAGGTATGATAGGAGAATAGGATATGAATAGTGATATTAAATTAATTCTTTCATCTTCTGGAATTGATTTAACAAATGGCAATGTTTCAAAGTCTATAACTAGTATTGAGGGAAATAAAGTAACAATAAAAAATTCAATAGATTTTTATAATGGAACTGAGCCATTAAATGTAGAAGTTGAAAGAGAAATTGAGTTAAATGAAAATGATTTAGCAAGAATAGAACAATTAATGAAAGATTTAATTGCTAATAAAGAACAAAATGAACAGCATAATAATACGCCAATAATGGATGCTTCTTTCACTATTAGTGGTGGATTTAACGGAGTTGATTTTGTTTTTGATAATAACATAGAATTGTATAAAGAAGTATCAAATCTTATTTCTGAAATTATTAAAGAAAAAGAACCAGATTTTTTTGAAGATATTAGTGAAGAAATGGAAAAATTAATGGAAGAAACTAAAGTATATGGATCGTTAATAAAAGAATCAGAGAATTCTGATTCTATTGAAGCACCAGTTTCAATTACTGATTTGAATACTGAAGTTGAATCAGAACAAGAGGCAAAAGCAAGATTATCTACTATATTAGGTATACCTGAAGAAAAAGTACCAGTACAATTTATCTTGATGGTAAAAAGAGGAATAGATAATTTTGGTCCAATCGAAGACGTAGTAACAGATGTAGCAAGAAGTCCAAGAAAGTTCACAGATGAAGAGATAAAACAATATGCTACCGAAGATCGTCTAAAAAAATAGAATAATGATAAAAATATATCATCAATTGATTTTAAAAAAGAAACAATTAAAGAAAATAATAACAATATAGAAAAGCCAACTGATAATGGATCATTAATAGAAGAGAATACAAATGAAACTCCCCCAAAAGTATTATCTGGAGGATTGACTAGAGAGTCACTTGATATGCTTAGAGAAAAATATCCATCATTTTTTGATGAAAATGGTAATCTTAAACAAAATGCTGCAGAATTAGTTGATATGTTAATGGGAGACTATGTAAATACAAACGATATGATGGATAATAAAACATCAGAAAAAATAATGTAAGAAATTTAGGAGGATAGAAGAAAAAAAAGAAGTAAATGTTCAAGAAAAAACTAAACAAACTAATAAAAAAGTAATATATATAATTATCGCCATAAGTGCATTATTAATTTGTTTAGGAGTAGGATTCTTACTAGGAAGTAAATCATCAAAAGAATCTAATAAAAATGATAATAATACTCAAAGTGAGAATGAAAATAATAATGATATTAATGATAATGAAACTGAAAATAATGAAAATGGTGAAAACAGTGAAAATAATGATAATAATGGAACTGGTGATGTAACAGAACCAGATAACACCCAAGATAATAATCTAAATGATACAGCAGATGATCAAGGCATAAGTAGCAAACAATGGACTATTAACGATCCAGAAGTGTTAGAATTATATGGAAATTTTCATGGTGATAATTCTATTTCTGGATCAAAAGATCATCTAACAATGTTACAATTTGAATATTTTATTTATAAAAACGCTTCATTTGAAGTAAAAAATATGAAAGAAATTACAGCAAGTTTATCAGGTATGATAAAAGAAAAACTTAAAACAAAAATAAATAAATATGTAAAAGACAAAAATAAACAGGCTTATGTTTTAGAAAAAGATATAGAAGAAGATATTAAAAAAATTTTCTATGATATGTTTGGAGATAATTTAAAATTTAATCATAGTTTATTTTCTAGCTGTAATGCATTACATTACGATGATGGAAAATATTATTTAGAAGCAGAATGTGGTGATACATCACCAACT
>JAEEGL011759045.1_pt1 | contig 23938 bp, 23 predicted proteins | sample 9134231 | NCBI WGS metagenome assembly JAEEGL01 (sample SAMN16246548, study PRJNA631951) | gut metagenome | biome: gut microbiome; feature: rumen; material: fiber-attached | host: Bos | place: Iran: Karaj | collected 2018-10 | reverse complement strand
TTCATCATTACCGATGATCTCAAACTATTCTATTATCGTGGCCTGAAAGAGTGGGGACATGTCAATGGTTTCTTGACAGACACCTGCCTCACCGCCCAAGACCAATACAAGGCGTTGCTTGACTATTTTAAGATTACGTACTCTTGACCTTAAAAGAGGCTTTGGTTCCGAAAAATAAGAAGCACTCAATTTGACTTTTGCAGACCTCGGTCGTATAATGAGTAGAGAAAACGCAGAAAAAGGTGCAAACAGAGAGCGACATAATACAACAATGTAGGGACGGCAACAAGGAAGCCTTCCGATGGTTGGTGCAGCAGCACCAGCGGTTGGTGTTCTCTCTGGCGCTGAAGATGCTGGCCGATGAGGAAGAGGCTAAGGATGTGGTGCAGGAGACGTTCATCCGCGTGTGGCAACGCATCAGCGACTATAATCCGCAGAAGCCTTTCACCACCTGGCTCTATACCATTGCCTCGCGTTTCTGTCTGGACCGTCTGAAACAAATGCATCGTATCCTGCCGCTGCCGGAAGATGAGAGTGTGTTGCAACGATTTGCCAACGATGAGCAGCAGACATTGGAGAACAGCGAGTGGGTATCCATAGTAAGGATGCTGGCAGAAGGACTCAGTCCCAAGCAGAAACTGGTGTTTACACTCTGCCAGTTGGAGGGCCTGCCATCGGCAGAAGTAGAACAGATAACAGGCATGGATGCCAAGCAGGTAAAGAGCAACCTGTATGTGGCCCGCCAAACGATACGCGAACGACTAAAACACTTAGGTTATGAATAAGACTGATGATATACTGGAGAAGCTGAAGAATGCGAATCAGCCTGAGATAGATATGACGGAGGATATAATGAACAGCCTTCCGGACCCCCTCCCATCCTCCCCGAGGGGAGGGAAAGGAGCAAGTCGTACCTTGTTTTTTATCCGGACGGTGCTTTCCCTTGCCGCCATGTGGATTGTTGGCTTCTTCGTCTATCTGAAATATGAGGCTACAGTTCCATCCAAAGCAAATAACACCTTTCCCTTTGGGGGAGGTAGGGTGGAGGCTTGTACTCTCAAGGAAGTCTACAAATACCGTTTTTGTCAAGATTGCAAGAAAACAATTAGTTACACCCAAATAAGGTCTATGCTTTATGAAAACAAGTAGTTCTTTTGGAATAGCTTTAGGAGCCATTCTGCTCCTTAGCTCCTGCTATCAGCCTAAAGTGACGATGAAAACCACTGTCCAAGGTGGAGAGTATGGCATTATCCAACGAGAGGCTAAATACAGCAATGTGATGTCGAAAGAGATGCAGGACTCCATGATGGCAAACGACAAGGTTAAGTTGTCTTACCCCCTGCCGGAATGCCTGAACATGGATGCTTTTATGGGTTCGCATACTGACATTGGCGAAGGGGATACGGTTACTACTACCTTCTCGATGTTTTTCAAGACCGCAGAAGATATGGGCAGGCTTATGCCTTTGCAACTGAACGGCGTTCGCCTGAGGTCGGAAGCCAAACTGGATAAGCATTTCCGCTGGTTCTATACCGAATACACCTTTACCGAGACCTTCTACTGCGTGGGCGATACATTCAAGCTACCTGCTACCGACTATGCCGACAAGGCGGAGATAAGCTATTGGTTCACAGGTCAGCCCAATCTGGTGGAGGGTATGAGTGGTGCTGAGGCTTCGGAGAAACTCAGCGATATGGAGCCCAAGATTACCCGGTGGCTGAACGATAATCTCTTCAAGACAGGCTTCGAATTCATCGTAGAAAACTATGATTCCATCGCGAATCCTCCCGTCAGTCGGGAGCGGTTCATCGAGCTCCGTGATTCGCTGGCAAACTACCTGATGTCCCAGGCGGATGATATCCTGGAGCTACAAACCGATAAGGCTCTGCGCAACTTCTTCCACTCGGATGCCTATGCCATGTTCTTCGACGATGATACACCTTGCGGAGCGGCCCTGAACAAGCAGTTCCAGAACACCATGAACATCTTCTGGTTCAATGTTCCCTATATTCTCTCGATGCCCGGTACCGTGATAGACGCTGGCAACGGCACCCTGCAGGCAGACGGTACCGTCCTCTACCCCTTTACGGGCGAGCGCCTCATCCCTCAGGATTACACCATTACCGCCACATCACGCAAGTTAAACGTGTGGCCCTGCGTCCTATCCGTGCTCATCATCCTCCTGGCCATTGGCAGCTTCCTGTACAGAAGAAGAAAATAAAGGTCTATGACCTACGGAATAAGGAAAGAAAACTCCTGCGTTGAGAAACGTGGGAGTTTTTTCTTTCCTATCATGGTCATGCTAGGAAGGGATGATTTTCTTAAAAAGAACTGCTGGTATGAAGTTTTACAGAAAATTAAGTTGTTTTTTTTGTTGTTTCTGAAATATTTCATAATTTTGCAGGCAGTTTTCTTTAATCAACTAATAATATGAAAAAACTCAACTTATCTTTTCTAATGGTATGCTGTGCACTTATGGCATGGGCAGACCCCATCGGCAAGCAGACAGCTTTTTACACAGCCCAGTCTTACATGATGACAAAAGGCAAAAGTATCAATGCCGCAAAGAAGCCCTTTAGGGCTGGTAGTAAGAACATTTCCCAGACAGAGAAGGAGGCCTATTACTATGTCTTCAATGCCGGGAATGACAATGGTTATGTCATTGTATCTGGTGATGACCGCGTAGAACCTATTCTGGGATATGTGGAGCAAGGCACCTTTGATCCAGACAACATCCCCGAGAACATGCGCTCATGGCTGCAGGGATATGCTGACGAGATTAAGTATATTATAGACAATAACCTGAATCCCTCGTCTCCTGCCCTGAGAAGGAGCAATAAGGTCCGTAGCAAGACAAGGCATAGCGTGCCTGAACTGATGACAACACGCTGGAATCAGGGACTTCCCTACAACCTGACTCTTGAAAAGTATCCCAAGGCTGATGGCACTGGTATGAAACGCCCCGTTACAGGTTGTACGGCAACAGCTATGGCTCAGGTTCTCAACTACTATAGATACCCAGACAAAGTGAAGGTGGAAATACCTGCTCAGACAAGAACGTGGACCTTAGATGATGGTACTAAGCAGTCTGTGACATATCCTGGCGTAGCAAAAGATACACCTATTGACTGGGATAATATGCGTGACACCTATAATTGTAGTGAAGAACATGCTCATACCCCACAGGACACAGCGGTAGCCGAGTTGATGCGTATTGTGGGAGCATCCGTAAAAATGGGTTATGGTGGTAAAGGCGGTTCTGCTGCCAATTTCCATGCATCTGAATTCATCAAATACTTTGGATATGATGAGGATGCTTATAGGGCCGACCAAAAGAACTACAGCGTAGATGAGTGGAACGACATGATGTACAATGACATCTCCCAGGGACGTCCCGTCTGTACGGCAGGCTGGACAGGCAATGGGAGTGGCCATTCCTTTGTGATTGACGGATATGACGGTGATGGCCTCTTCCATGTGAATTGGGGCTGGGGTGGCGGCGGTGGCTGGTACCTGCTTACCCTACTGAATGGTGACTGTAGTGAAGGCGTCTCTGCCGCCACCAAAGGCTTTAGCAGAAACCAGTATGCAGTATTCAACCTACATCTGCCCAATAATATCAGGGAATCCCATCTTAACGTAAGCTCTGTTTCTGTTCTCAACAAAACATATCTGAAGGCCACCTTCAAAAACTCAACCGGTAATACAGGTAGGTTCGACGTGGCTGTTGTAAGATATAATGAGAAGGGTGAACTTGCCCTTGTTGGTAAGAAGTTGGCTACTTCATCTATTAGTGATGGTGGTACCATAAGTAAGAATTTCCAGATCTCGAAGCAACTTCCTAAAGGTACCTATAAACTTGCCATAGCCAGCAAACAAACATCGTGCGATACATGGAAGGTATGTTACAACCTGCCTGACAAGTACATAGAGGCAGTGGTGGATGCCGACAGCATTCCTACCCTGAACATTGTTGCTCCTTCCTCTGATTACGATATTACAGTAGATACAATTGTATTCCCAGGCAATCGTGTTGTGGAACAGGAACAGGAGGTACTAGTGACTTTTCATAACAATGGTGGTGAATTCTATAAGGATGTTCACCTCATGGCCAGCAAAACAAATGAAAAGATATCCTTGGAGAAATGCGTAAGAGTAGCTGCACACAAGGGTGAGACTGTAACAGTGTCATACTTCTTCACACCAGAGGAGACGGGTACCTACAACCTGTGGTTCTGCACAAGCAAAGACGGTAGCGGAGAATTAGGGCATGGCACAATGGAAGTGATAACGGAGGCAGAGGCTGAGAAGGCCAACCTCTCTATTTCCCACTTTATTGTAAATGGTACAAACAATTCGAATGGCAAAGGTGGAACAGCATATGGCAAACGCCTCTATGGTAAAGCTACAGTCAGGAACAACGGCACAAAGGACTACCACGGAAGCATCAAGTTGCAATTATGGCATCAACAGAAGAGTGGTGGCGGCGCTGTAAGCGGGACTTCCAAGTCATTCACTCTTGACATCCCTGCCAGAAAGTCAATAACCTTTGAATATGAATTCGATAATCTCAGCAGTACCTATAATTACCACATCAAGGCAGCATACGTCAACCAAAGCGGAAATCTTACCGGTGGTGGCGTATGGGATGTAAGCATCGATATGCAGGATGGTTTCCTGACCTGGAAGAACGACGGTACCGTCTTAGGCAAGGCACATGCTTCAAATACTTCCGTGACCTCTACGCTCTGCGGATTCTATGCCGATAGCGGCAAGAAGGTTTCACGTATATCTCCCAACAAGAACAACCCCAATGTTATCTATGCCCTGGCTACTGACATGGAAGTACCGGCCAGCATAGATACGTGCAACGCCGTGAGCGGCAACCGTGCGAAACACATCAATCTGGTGAACGACCAACCATACTATATTCCTGTAAACTTCGTAGCAGACAGTGCCTCCTTTACCTATACCTTCCCCGAAACGGAGAATGCTACGGGCTGGTATACCTTTACCATGCCATTTACAGCTGATTCTGTCTTTGTGGATGGTATACCCGTTTCCTTGGACGACAGCCTGAAGAACTTCTGGATTTATGAGTTCGCCGCCCAAGGTGAAAATGGTGAGGTCTTTTTCGCACCTGCCACTGTACTGCGCGGAGGAACCCCCTATATCATTGCAGCTAATTCCACTATGGCTGGACGCTCTATCGTCTTCCAATCTCGTGATGTCGCCTTCTTCAAGACAGGTTTAGACAAAATGATTATAACATCGCCGGACTACAAGTTCCACGGCACCACAATTGCTCCTAAGGTTAAGAACTGCTATGTCCTGAACGAGGATGGAACGGCCTTTGAGTACGTTACAGCGAATAAGACGTTGACTGGGCTTAGCACTTATTTCACAACCAACCTGCCAGAGGAACTGCGTTTGTCAAGCCTCTCGCTTCCTGACCTTCCTGCTCTGAAGGCAGGATTGACGGACTCTGAGGATGCTGTCACCCCTGTATGCTCTAACCGCAAGAATGAAAATGTCATCTACGACCTTAGTGGCCGTAAGGTTAATTCTCAACCCAAGAAGGGTTTCTACATTATAAACGGTAAGAAGGTCTTAAGGTAATAACCGCTTATTATAATAACAAGAGAGAGACTGGCAGAAATGCTCGGTCTCTCTCTCGTTTTTTATTCATTGCAAAAGGCGAAAAGGTTCCGCCTAAAGGGTTGCAGGATTATACTACATTGAAGTGTTGGAGTGCATTGAAGATGCCGTCTTCGTCAACAGAAGTGGTGACATAGTCGGCCTGCTGCTTCAACTCCTCTATGGCATTACCCATGGCAATGCCGATGCCTGCCTGCAGAATCATAGAGGTATCATTACCGCCATCTCCGAAGGCAATGGTATGCTTGGGGTCGAAACCCTGGTGACGGGCCATTGCCAGGATACCCTTACCCTTGTCGGCACCATTGGCTGTGATGTCTGTAAACTCGGGGTGCCAACGACCGGATATGCAGTTTGGCAGGCGAGCCAGTAGTTCTGCCTCGTATTCAGGTGGGAAGAAGGGCGTCAGCTGCAGGATATCCTGCTGTAGCACTTCCTCCAGCGGAGCAGCCTTGTCCAAGTCCTTTACTGCCAATATCTGATGGAAAATACGGTCAACAGCCCCCGTAGGGTCCAGTATAGCCACATCCTTGCGACCTACCACAATGATGCTATAGCCTTTCTCTTTGGCATCATTCACGCAGGTCATCACATCCTCTTTGGGAATAGGATTGCAGCATACAAGCTCGTCGCCTACGAAGCAGAGGGCTCCGTTGGTGGTGATGAACCCATCTATGAGATGCGAGATGCTGTCTATGTTATTGATGATGACAGGTGGGCGCCCCGTGGCAATATAGACACGCGACCCGTTAGCCTTGGCCTGCGTGAGGGCATGGATGGTAGAAGACGGAATCTGGTGCGTATTGAAGCTGACCAGCGTTCCGTCTATATCAAAGAATAATGCGTATTGCTGCTTCATGATTGTGAAACGCCCAGGAACTCGCGAGCCTTCTGCAAGGCAACGTCAATGTGAGGACAGATATGGTCGGGGTTCATCTTGTCGTAGAAGTGAGCCTTCTCCAACTGGCTGTGAACCTTGGGTGTTACACCTGAAAGGATAACGTGGATGCCCTGCTCGTGGTTCATCTCGATGAGGTTGGCAAGGTTGTGGATACCCGTTGAGTCAATGAAGGGAACCTTACGCATACGGATAATCTGAACCTGAGGACGATGGCTGGAGTTGAGGTTCAACATCAGATCATCAAACTTGTTGGCTATACCAAAGAAGTAGGGACCGTTGATTTCATACACGGCACAGCCCTCGGGGATGAGGAGGTGCTCCTCGTGAACATCCATGTCGGCCTCGTCGCTGGGATCAATCTCATCGCTGATGACAGAGATTTCTGTTGTCTCCATTACACGCTTGATGAAGAGGGCGCAGGCAATGATGAGGCCTATCTCGATGGCGATGGTAAGGTCGAAGATGACGGTCAGGAAGAAGGTTACCAGCAGTACGGTAACATCACTCTTGGGGTTCTTGAGCAAGCCCTTGAAGGTACGCCAACCGCTCATGTTATAGCTGACAATAACCAGTACGGCAGCCAAGGCAGCCATAGGAATGTACTCGGCAAAAGGCATCAGTACCAACAGGATGAGCAACAGAACAATGGCATGTATGATGCCGGCAACAGGGGTACGACCGCCATTGTTGATGTTGGTCATGGTACGTGCAATAGCTCCTGTAGCAGGGATACCACCAAAGATAGGTGTTACTAGGTTGGCTACACCCTGAGCTACAAGCTCCATATTGGAATCATGCTTGTCTGATATAACACCATCAGCAACGGTAGCAGAGAGCAGACTCTCTATAGCACCTAAAATAGCAATGGTGAAGGCAACAGGCATAAGGGTCTTGACCAAATCGAAGGTGATAGTGGGAACAACCATCTCTGGCAACTGAGCCTGAATATGGAAGCGGTCGCCAATGGTATCAATACCCTGAATGCCGAACTGGTTCTTCAGAATCAGTACTGCTGCAGTTCCCAGGAGAATACCATAGAGTGAGCCGGGAATCTTGTTCAGGACAGGTACACGCTTCAGCGCCATGGGTGAGAAAATGATGATGAGCAGGCTGCCCAGAGCTACAATGAAGTTCCAGAGGTTGAAGGTACTCAGGTTCTGGAAGTAGCAAACCCACTTGCCTATGAAGTCGCCGGGCGTCTTCAGGGGAATACGGATTACCTCGCCCGTGTTGCTTACAGCCTCCTGGGTAAGCCCCAACACATCACCCATCTGTGTGGTGAAGATGGTGGCGGCAATACCGGCAGTAAAGCCAATGATAATGGGGTAGGGGATGAACTTGATGACGGCTCCCAGACGGAAGGCACCTAAGGCAATGAGTATCACACCTGCCAGCATGGTGGCAATGAGAAGGCCCTGCAGGCCATACTCGGGGTTATTGACAATGCCGTAGATGATAACGATAAAGGCACCGGTAGGACCGCCAATCTGAACCTTGGTTCCACCTAAAACAGAAATGATGAAACCAGCCACAATGGCAGTAATGATACCTTTCTCTGGAGTTACGCCTGATGCTATACCGAAGGCAATGGCCAAAGGCAATGCCACAATACCGACTATAAGACCGGCCATCAGGTCTTTCATGAACGTTTCGCGGTTGTAGTTCTTGAGACAACCGATAATTCTTGGTGTTAATCCTTTCATTCTCAATCTTTTTGTGGTGCAAAAGTACAAAAAAGTGAAGAATGAATAATGAAGAGTGAAGAATTATTCGTACTTTTGCAGCCAAATACTTAATCTAAATCAATATTCGAAATGTTTGAAGGTCAACCAAAAGGGCTATATGCCCTGGCTCTAGCCAATACGGGTGAACGTTTTGGCTATTACACAATGCTTGCTATTTTTACACTTTTCATGCAGGCAAAGTTTGGATGGGATGAAGCAACGGCAGGTCAGGTGAACGCCATTTTCCTGGCAGCTGTTTACTTCCTTCCCCTGGCAGGTGGATACCTGTCTGATAAGATTGGATATGGCAAGTGTGTAACCATTGGTATGCTTGTTATGTTCCTGGGTTACTTCGGTCTTGCATTCCCTGTGGCAAGCTTGGAGACTGCCAAGATTACCATGCTGGCTGGTTTGGCAGCTGTAGCTGTAGGTACAGGTCTCTTTAAGGGTAACTTGCAGGTGCTGGTGGGCAACCTATATGACGATCCCAAGTATTCTGCCCGTCGTGATTCTGCTTTCAGCCTTTTCTATATGGCTATTAACATTGGTGCCATGTTTGCCCCCTCTATGGCAAAGTGGGTGACCAATCAGTATCTGGCACAATATAATATGGTATATGATGCTGCCAATACAGATCCTGAATACCTGAAGGTGCTGTCTGGCGGTTACGGCCTGTGCTTTGGCGTGGCATGTATCTCTCTTATCATGTCCGCCGTTATCTATTTTGCTTTCAAGAGCTGGTTCAGACATGCTGATGTTACGGCCAAGCAGGCTCAGAGCAACGGCGATACTAACGTAGAGGTACTTACCCCCAAGCAGACAAAGGACAGAATCATTGCCCTGCTGCTGGTGTTCTTTGTTGTAATATTCTTCTGGATGGCATTCCATCAGAACGGTTCAGCATTGACATTCTTCGCCAAGAAGTACACCAACCTGACAGTGGAGGGTCCTATGCGATTCGGTTTCAATATCTTCAGTCTGGCCCTTGTTGCAGTAGCTGTTTACACAGGTTTCTCTGCTATTCAGTCTAAGGTGCGTAAGACCAAGGCTATCTGCTCTGTAGCCACCGTTGCTTTATTGGGTTGTGCCTATGCCCTGTATTCCATGATGAGCAATCCTACTATGGCTCAGCCTTCTGACTTCCAGCAGTTCAATCCCTTCTTTGTAGTGGCTCTGACACCTTTCAGCATGGTGCTGTTTGAAGGTCTGGCTAAGAAAGGCCATGAGATTAGTGCACCTACACGTATTGCCTGGGGTATGTTTGTGGCTGCTCTTGGTTTCGGTGTAATCACATTGGCCTCAACAGGCTTGATCTCTCCCATGGACTTAGGTGACAAGACACAGAGCATCCTTTCACCCGGGTGGCTGATTTCTACCTATCTGACATTGACTTTTGCCGAGTTGTTGCTCAGCCCTATGGGTATCAGCTTTGTTTCCAAGGTGGCTCCCCCAAAGTACAAGGGTCTGATGATGGGTGGCTGGTTTGTGGCAACAGCCATTGGTAACTATGCCAGCATGTTGCCCTCTATGTTGTGGAACAAGATTCCTCTGATGTACAACTGGGCCATCTTGATTGGACTCTGTTTGATTAGTGCCCTGCTGATGTTCTCTTTGTTGGGCAAGCTGAAGAAAATGACAGCATAGAGACTTTAGGCGTTTGTCAATTTTGAAATTTGAATTGAAGTTAGAACTGATATTAGCATGTGTGCCACTGGTTTTACTGGTGGCACTCATTTCTATTGTAGTCTCTATATTCGGTGACGAGACTCTCTCTGGTGCTTCGCAAATTTCCCTTATTGTGGCAACTGCCGTCTGTGTAAGTATAGGTCTGCTGAGGAAGACTATCACATGGGCCGACTTCGAAAAGGCACTGGCCGACAAGATAGGAGGCGTAAGCGGTGGTATCATCATCCTATTGCTGATAGGTGCCTTAGGCGGTTCCTGGATGGTGGGCGGTATTGTTCCTACATTAATATATTATGGTATGCAGATTATGTCGCCCCAATGGTTCTTGGTTTCTGCATGCATCATCTGTGCCCTGGTGAGTGTGATAACAGGCTCGTCATGGACAACCATCGCTACCATTGGTATTGCCCTGATGGGTATCGGTCAGGCTCTAGGCTTCCATCCTGGATGGGCAGCAGGAGCCATCATATCCGGTGCATACTTTGGTGACAAGATTTCTCCGCTCTCGGATACCACAGTACTGGCTAGTAGTACAGCAGGAACACCGCTCTTTACGCATATCCGTTACATGCTCTATACAACGGTTCCTACCTTCCTGATAACATTGGCGATATTCACTATCGAAGGTCTGGGGCATGCACCGGCAGCAACGGAACATGTACAGATGGTTCAGCAAACGTTACAGCAGACATTCTATATATCGCCCATGTTGCTGATGGTGCCTGTATGTACGGGTTTGCTCATTGCCATGCGTCTGCCCTCTATGGTTGTACTCTTCTTGGCTACATTGATGGGTGCGCTGACAGCAGCTTTTACACAGGGCAACTTGTTGGATGTGATTGCAGGAACGGATCTGGAAGGCTTTTCGCAACGTATACGTGGTGCATTAATCGTTGTCTATGGCAAGACCAATCTGGATACCGGAGTACCTGAACTGAATGATCTGGTGGCTACACGCGGTATGGCGGGTATGCTGGATACCATCTGGCTGATTATCTGCGCCATGCTTTTTGGCGCTGCTATGACAGCAACAGGAATGTTGGATACTATTATGAAGGCATTGATACGTTTGGTAAAGGGTGTTGTCTCGCTGGTAGCTACAACAGCCTTCACAGGTGTGTTCCTGAATATAGTCTCTGCCGACCAGTATCTGTCTATCATCCTTTCTGCTACTATGTTCGGTCCTACCTATAAGCGGTATGGGCTGGAGCCTCGTCTGCTCAGTAGAACCTGCGAGGATAGTGCTACCGTTTGCTCGGTGCTTATCCCCTGGAATACTTGTGGTATGACGCAGAGTCATGTGTTGGGTGTATCCACTTTGATTTATGCACCTTTCTGCTTTTTCTGCTACCTAAGTCCCATAATGACAGTTATTGCATCTACGTTCCTTAAGAAAAAAAAGCCTCTCCCCTGACCCCTCTCCCGTGGGCGAGGGGAGTTGTTTCTGTAGTTAAGAAGTTAAGAAGTTAAGAAGTTAAGCCGATAGTTATGCACGTGCTGACACGATGGCTAAGGTAATGGCTTAACTCCTTTAACTTCTGTAACTTCTTTAACTTCTTAAAGTCGTTAACTTTCAATTATCCTCAAAGTGTTAAAATTGTGTTAAAATACCCGTCATTTCTTGGCGGGTATTTCTGTTTGTCATACTTTTGCAGTGTACTATTCAACTATTACACTATGATAGACATTAAAAATATCACATTCGGGTACAGTAAGTACTGCAATGTATTACAAGATTTCAGTTTGCAATTCAAGAAGGGTGGGGTGTATGGCCTGCTGGGTAAGAATGGCACTGGTAAGAGCACATTGCTTTATCTGATAATGGGTCTGCTCCGTCCCAAGCAGGGTGAGGTGAGAGTGGACGGTGTACTTGCGTCACAACGTCTGCCTGAAGTGTTGCAGGATATGTTCATTGTTCCTGAGGAATACGATCTTCCCCGCATCAGCCTCAAGCAGTATGTGAAGAGCTTGAAGCCATTCTATCCAAAGTTCTCTGATGAATTGCTGGCGCGTTGCTTGGAAGGTTTTGATATGACACCAGACATTAATCTGGGTTCTCTCTCAATGGGACAGAAGAAGAAAGTGTACATGTGCATTGCCCTGGCTACGAATACAGATTATCTGCTGATGGACGAGCCTACCAACGGATTGGATATCCTCTCAAAGAGCCAGTTCCGTAAGGTGGTGATTCAGAGTATGTCTGAGGATAAGACCATCATTATCTCAACCCATCAGGTACATGATGTAGAGCGTATGTTAGACCATGTATGTATCATTGAGCCTAACAAGGTAATGCTGGATGCTCCCTTGGTTGAAAAAGATGAACCCATTGACCTGGAGAAACTATTCATTGAAACATTAACTAACAAGAAAGTGGAGGAATAAGATATGAAAGCATTTAGTTTTAACAGATTCCTGAACGTTGCCCGTTGGGATCTCAGCGTCAACAGCAAGTTCTATACACGCTCGTCCCTTCTTATGGTGGCTATTATCAGTATGCCTGTTGTTCTGTACTACCTTTATTCGATGCTGAACCACAACTTCTTCTTAACAGGAAATGTAGGCGACAATGTAGGGACATTCAGTGTTATTCTTTCTTTGATTGGCTGTGCCTATGCGGTAATCTCATCGGGTTACATGTTCCACAACCTGCTTACCAAGCAAGGGCGTATTAGCGAACTTACGTTACCCGCTACGAACCTTGAATGTTTCCTCTGGCACTTTGTGGTTATTGTGATAGGGGTGCAGGTAGTTTACTTCTTTGGAGTAGTATTTGCCGACGTGCTGCATGTGTTGTTCCGTCTGACGATACCTGGGGCTGAAATTAATTCGCTCACCAAAGAAATGTTTATTAACTGTTTTAATTTGAAAGACCTTGGTATGTTGAGCAACCATGGCTTTGGCGTAATACTATTCTTTATTATATTAATGAGCTGTTACTACAGTAGTTTCAGTCTTGTCAATGCATGGAAGTATCGCTACAACATTCCCTTGACATTCTTGATTCACTTCGTCTTGAATAGCGTGCTGCCACTGGTAGTGCTCTTCATCGGTAAACTCTTTATCACGTGGGAAACTCTTGAGAGATTCGGCAATTGGCTCCAGGAGGCGAATACCGATGTAATCCTTGTATGCATGAACATCTTTGCAGCCCTGCTTTATATCGGCATCTGGCTTCTGACCTATCGTCTGTATTGCCGTGCTCAGATTACAACACGCAGGAATCCATAACCACACATTCAAACCAAACCTTATATTATGGACTTTAAGGATCAGAAACCAATATATCTGCAGATAGCGGAAAGCATCTGTGATAGCATCCTTGCCGGGAAATACCGCGAGAATGAAAAGCTACCGTCGGTGCGTGAGTTTGCGGCTGAAGTAGAGGTAAATGTCAATACTATAGCCCGCTCTTTTGAGTGGTTGCAAAACCAGAATGTGGTTGCAACACGCCGTGGACTGGGGAACTTTGTCAACGAGGGCGCACGTGAAGCAGTCTTACAACTGCGTAAGCGCGAGTTCTTTGAGGATCAGGTGCCAGAGTTTTTCCGGACAATGAAGGCCTTGGGCATTACCTTAGAAGAGATTATTCCGTATAATAAGTAGAACCAAATATATTTATTCATTATGAAAGCACGTTTTATTCTTTCGCCTATTGTGCTGTTGGTGGCACTTTCTATTCTTCTTTCCAGTTGTACCGATGCTTTGAATAAGTTGACGGCAATGGCTCTTAATGATACGTTTGAGTATGAGCGTGAGGATACTGCTAAGTGGGGCAGAATAGTTGAGGAGACCCTTGAGCTTCCTGCTTTCAACAGTATAGAGGCAGATGGCGTTGTCTGCATCGTTTATACTCAGGACAGTACTTATTCTGTACGTGTCCGTGCTAACGAGAAATGCTTAGCGGCATACAAATATGAGGTTATAAGAGATGAACTGAATATAAAGTTGAAGGAAGAAAATGGCAAACTAGGCAAGAAGACTCCTGGTATCACAGTCTATGTTACGGCTCCTTCCTTGGATGGTGTAGAGTTTTCAGGCGGTGGTAAGGTAAACTTGGTTGGTGAGATAAACCTGCCAGGAAAGATGGAAGTTGAGCTTAACGGAGCGTGCTATCTTGTTGTTGACAGCCTTTCAGTGGGTTCATTCGATATGGAAACAAATGGTGCGTCTTCGTGCTCGCTAAACCATATTACAACGAAAGAGGATATTGAGATAGAGATTAACGGAGCGGGTAATATCAATGCCAATGTCTTCTGTCAGGTACTTCGAATGGAATTGAACGGTGCCAGTCAGGGTGTCGTTACCGGCGAGTGCAAGAAACTTGTTTGCGATGCCAACGGTGCCAGCAAGGTTGACTTCTCTAAATTGAAGAAATGATTCATCTGACAAACATACATAAAACGTATCAGGGTGCCCAGCCTTTACATGTGTTGAAGGGTATAGACTTACACATTGGGAAAGGTGAGTTTGTTGCCATCATGGGCGCATCAGGTTCCGGCAAGTCTACTCTGCTGAACATCCTGGGCATTCTGGACGATTATGACGAAGGAGAATATCGCTTGGACGGCACACTTATCCGCAAACTTTCTGAGACGCGTGCAGCAGATTACCGTAACCGTATGATAGGCTTCATCTTCCAGAGCTTTAACCTGATTTCCTTTAAGGATGCCCTGGAGAACGTAGCTTTGCCTCTCTTTTATCAGGGAGTCAGTAGGAAGAAGCGTAATCAAATGGCAATGGAGTATCTGGAAAAGGTAGGCCTTCGCGAATGGGCTCATCACTTGCCCAACGAATTGTCTGGCGGTCAGAAACAACGTGTAGCCATTGCCCGTGCTCTTATTACCCAACCCCGAATTATCCTGGCTGATGAGCCAACAGGTGCCTTAGACAGCAAAACCTCGTTGGAGGTGATGCAACTGTTGCGTAAGTTACATGACCAAGGTATGACTATCGTGGTGGTGACGCACGAGAGTGGTGTAGCCTATCAGGCCGAGAAGATTGTACATATAAAGGATGGCCAGATAGAGCGTATAGAAGTAAACGACGGTTCAAAAGATTCTCCTTTTGGTATGAATGGTGTAATGAAATAATTGCATGCTGGAAATTCTACACGAGATAAAAGGTACCTTGAGCCGTAATATGATGCGTACCATAGCTACGGGTTTTGCAGTGGTGAGTGGTTTGTTCTTGCTGATTGTGCTGCAGGGAGCTGGCAATGGCGTTATTCATTCATTCCAATACAACATGGGCAGTTTTGCCTTTGATGCCGTTCGCGTGTTTGGCGGCAGAACAACCAAGCCGTGGGATGGCATAAAGGAGGGTAGATTGATCAGACTTGACGACCGAGATTTGGAGATGAGCCGTCGGCATTTCCCCAATCAGATAACCAATGCTGTTCCCACAATAGAAAGGGGTGGTGTGGTGGCCAGCTATGGCGCTCACTATATTAATGATGCTTCGATGAAGGGAGTTTATCCAGAATATGCTCTCATGCAGGCGGTGAAAATAACAGAAGGCCGTTTTGTGAACAGCATGGATATGTTAGAGAAGCGCAAGGTTTGTGTATTAGGGAATAACAGCTGCAAGGATCTGTTTAAGGAAAGTGGATCGGCTATAGGACGACAGATAAAACTGGGGGGCATCCTTTATACTGTGGTTGGCATCTATAAGACGGACGAGATGTTTAACTCTAGCAACTTCTATGTTCCTTATACTACCTTGTGTACCATATATAATAAAGGGAGGTTCATAGACGAACTGACAATGAACATACAGAATACCCCTACGGATTCTGCCATGGATCAGTTTGAAAAGGAATATACGCGTGCCACCAGTCATATCCATACTTTTGATCCGGAAGACAGCAGAGCTTTATGGATATGGAACCAGGCAGAAGAGAGCATGCAGATGCAGAAAGCCATGAATATCCTGAATAAGGCATTCTGGATCCTGGGCTTACTGACCTTGTTAAGTGGTGTGGTGAGCGTAAGCAATATTATGCTTATCAGTGTGAAAGAACGTACTCGCGAGTTTGGTATTCGCAGAGCTATAGGTGCACGTCCGTGGAATATTATTTCTATGGTGGTATTGGAGAGTGTAGTTATCACGGCTATTTTTGGTTATATAGGAATGCTGCTAGGAATCTTCTTCTGTGAATGGATGGATGCTACTGTGGGTAATCAGGTAATGGACTTGGGTGTTTTCCAGACAAAATATTTTGTTGATCCTACGGTGGATTTACATGTATGCTTCCAGGCTACCATAGTTATTGTGATTGCTGGCGCGCTGGCAGGATTCTTCCCTGCCCGCAAGGCAGTAAAAGTTAAAACAATAGATGCATTAAGAGCTTAGATATGAAACTGTTGGATTCTGATTTGTGGGAAGAGATATTTGATTCCCTTCGTAAGAATCGTACGCGTACGTTTCTGACGGCTTTTGGTATCTTCTGGGGCGTGTTTATGCTCATTCTGCTGATGGGCGGAGGCAAAGGTTTGGAAACTATGTTGGGCGAGAACTTTGCCGGTGCTGCCTCGAATTCGGGATTTATGATTTCAAACACTACCAGTGAACCGTACAAGGGATTCCGAAGTGGAAGAAACTGGGATCTGGAGTTGGATGATGTGGCTCGTATTCGTAATTGTGTGCCGGAGATATGTGTTGTGACACCTACCATCAGTCGTTGGGGTGCAAGGGCTTTGGCTAACGACAAGTCTTGTGGAGTTTCACTTGTGGGACATTATGCCGACTATGTCAAAGTAGACAATCCTAAGATAAAAAGCGGTCGTGCCGTGACAGATGCTGACGGTATGCAGCACAGAAAAGTATGTGTAATAGGAAAACGTGTGGCTGAGGAACTGTTTCCTGGTATGGAGAATCCTTGTGGACAATTCTTGCGCATAGACAGTATCAACTATTGTGTCATTGGTGTAAGCGGAAAAGGCGCAGGTGGAATAAATATAGGAGGCAATCCGGAAACCACAGTTTACCTCCCTTACGAGACAATGCGTCAGATGTATAACAGAGGTAATGAGGTGGATTTGCTGGCATTGGTGGCAAAGGACGAATATCCCATGTCCGAAGTGCAATACAAGGTGGAGGCATTGCTGAAACGCGTTCACATGATTCATCCCAAGGATACACAGGCATTGATAAAAGTGAATACGGAGGCCATCTTCAGCATGATAGACAGTTTGTTTACAGGTGTAAGTATTCTGGTTTGGATGATAGGCTTGGGAACACTCTTGGCAGGGTCCATTGGCGTAAGCAACATCATGGTGGTGACGGTAAAAGAAAGAACAACAGAGATTGGTATTCGAAGAGCCATTGGCGCTACGCCAAAGGATATATTGACAATGGTGATGAGTGAAAGCATTGTGCTGACACTGATAGCTGGTATGAGTGGAATTACCTTGGCGGTACTAATCTTGCAGGCAATAGAGAATGTTACTCATGCCGACTATCCGATGGCTCAGTATCAAATCTCGTTTGGCGTAGCTATAGGAGCCTCCCTCATGCTTACTGTTTTAGGCATATTGGCAGGCCTGGCTCCTGCTATCCGCGCTATGCGTATAAAACCTGTAGATGCAATGAGAGAAGAATAAACAAAAAGAATAAAGATATGAAGAAGTTTGTAAAATGGGCAGTTATTGCATTGGTGGCTTTCGTGTTTATGGGCACATTTGTATTTCTGTATCAGAAGTCACAACCCAAGGAACTGGTGTACGAAGTATCCACAGTTCAACTGAAGGACTTGGAGAAGTCTACCATAGTGACAGGTAAGATTGAACCGCGTGATGAGGTGAACATCAAACCTCAGATTTCGGGTATCATTGCCGAACTGTATAAAGAAGCTGGTCAGATGGTGAAGAAAGATGAGGTGATTGCTAAGGTGAAAGTGATTCCTGATATGAACAGTCTGAATAGTGCTGAGAATAGGGTTCGGCTGGCGGAAATCAATCTGTCACAGGCAGAGAAGGACTATCAGCGTATGGAGAAACTCTACCTGGAAAAGGTTGTAAGTGCCGAGGATTATGAGAAAACGCAGGTTGCACTTAAACAGGCAAAGAGTGAGATGAGCAATAGTCGTGATGCCTTGAATATCGTGCGTGAAGGTATCTCGCTGAGTAATGCCAAAATGAGTACTACACTGGTACGTTCAACGGTAGACGGACTGATATTGGATATTCCCGTTAAGGTGGGTAATTCCGTAATCCTGAGTAACTCGTTTAATGATGGTACCACGATAGCCACTGTAGCGGATATGCAGAATCTAATCTTTAGAGGTAATATTGACGAGACGGAAGTGGGACGTATTATTGAAGGGATGCCTGTAACTATTACTGTCGGTGCAATACAGAACTTGAAGATTCCTGCTCGTCTGGAGTATATATCGCCTAAAGGTCGTGAGACAAATGGTGCCAACCAGTTTGAGATTAAGGCCGCATTGGTTGTACCTGATTCGGTTTCTTTACGTTCCGGCTATGGAGCTAACGCCGAAATTGTTTTGGATAAAGTGAAAAAAGCAGTTACTGTACCAGAGGCAGCGTTGGAATTTGTTGGAGACAGTACTTTTGTATATGTAATGACGGATTCTGTACCCAAACAGCAATTCATACGTCGTAAAGTGCAGACAGGATTGAGCAATGGTATAGACATTGAGGTGAAGAGCGGAGTGAAAGTGGGTGAAAAGGTTCGTGGAATTCTAAAAGAAGATAAGAAATGATTCGTCAGATAATTCTTGTACTCGCAATTGGTATTTGCATGCAAAGTACTGCTCAGACACGGGAGTGGGGTCTGACAGAATGTATACAGTATGCACTTTCGCATAATTTGAATATCAAGCAACAGGAGGATAATGTTAGACTCAAGGAGATATCACTCAGCACAAGCAAAAACAGTCGTTTGCCTGATTTGAGTGGAAGTGTAGGGGAGAACTTTAGTTTCGGACGTGCCCTTACATCGGACAACACCTATCTGAATAGGAATACACAAAGCACGAGTTTCAGTTTGGGTACTAGTGTGCCTATTATTACTGGCGGTAGAATTCCGACTGATATTAAGGTTTCTAAACTTAATCTTCAAGCCGCTCTGCAGGATTATGAATATGTCCGGGAGAATGTGGCACTTAGTGTAACCTCTTCTTATTTGGAAGCAATATATCAGAAAGACTTGGTGCAAGTGGCTGAAAGACAGGTGGAACTAAGCAAGGCACAGGTACACAGAATGGAGCTGCTTTTCCAGAATGATAAGGCTTCAGAAGCGGAACTCTCTCAGATTCGTGCGACATTGGCGAATGATGAACTATCGCTCACTCAGCAACAGAATAGTTATATGCTGGCTCTTTTGGAGCTTTCGCAGCTGTTGGAATTGGAGTCACCGGAAGGCTTTGATGTGGTTCGACCTGAAATAGAAAGTATAAAAGGAGATGAGCTCCCCTCTCCTGAGCTAGTATATAATGAGGCTTTGGGTATTAAACCGCAGATTCAGGCAGAGCAGATTAGATTACAGAGTGCCCGGAAGAATATCCTGCTGGCTAAGAGCTCATATTATCCTTCGCTTCACTTAAATGCTGGCATGGGTAGTAGTTACTATAAGACATCAGGTTACGAGACGAGGAGTTTTGGAAGTCAGTTGCATGATAATTTCAATCAGTATATCGGTATGTCTCTTTCTGTTCCTGTCTTTAATCGTTTTGCAACTCGGAATAGTGTGCGTTCTGCCCGTTTGCAGTTTCATGCACAGGAGATAAAACTTGAACAGACAAAGAAGTCGCTTTACAAAGAAATCCAACAGGCATATTATAATGCTGTAGCAGCCAGCCGTCAGTGCGAGAGTAGTGATGAGGCTCTTGCCAGTGCCAACACAGCTTTCGTTCTCATGCAGCGCAAGTACGAGAATGGCAAGGCAACGGCAACAGAGTTCCAAGATGCAAAGACTAAGTACATGAGAGCAGAGTCTCAAAAGATACAATCGGGATACACTTATATTTTCCGTAAGAAGATACTTGATTTTTATCGTGGTGTGTCACTATAGGCATTTTATACTAAATTGGACATGTTTCTAAGTATATCCTTTGTTTGATATGACTTTTTTACATACTTTTGCGCATACGATATTCAATTAATACTAATCCAATAAAAACAAAAAGAAATGGAATAGCAAAAAGTTGATATGTTCATGATGATGAACAATAAGTATTTCCCCGAGTCACAAATACCTTTCATCCGTGAGCGTCTGCTTGCCGCTGATGACAATAGAGCAGGAATGCTTCATGCTATTCAGTTTAAGGATCCCACAATATCTCTTATCCTTAGTCTTCTAATTGGTGGATGGGGTATTGACCGTTTCTATATAGGTGATACAGGACTTGGTATAGGAAAACTGATTACTTGTGGCGGTTTCGGTATTTGGGCTATCATAGACTGGTTCTTGATTATGAGCTCAACTCGTGAGAAAAACCTAACTCGCCTTATGTCCATCATCTAAAGGATGATTCATAGGAGAGGACGACTATACCCCCTGCTTCTATTATTAATTGCATGCGGCTATGTTTGGCTGTTTGTCAGTAATGATAGTAGTAGGGGTTTTGGTTGGGATGGATGCCTGACAAGATACTTCTTTCATATTCCATGTCCATCGTGCGGAACAACGCGAGCTGTTCATGCAGCATTTCATGGCGAATGGTTGGATTCCTTGTGTTTTAATCCATTAGGGATTCTGCTGGCAGCCATGATAGTAGTTGTTCCCGTCTGGATTATTGTAGATGTTCTTGTGGGTTCTTCTACCCTCCTCAAGGCATATTGTTTTATAGAAAGAAAATTCAGGAGTTGGCCGTATGCCGTTGCCGGTATATTGGCGATATTGATAAACTGGATATGGAATCTTGTGAAATACACGTAAATGACCCTCTGGTTCGTATAGAGGACATCGTCCCACACGAGGACGAGATGGAACGCGCCTCGGGGTGTTACATTATGTCGTTGGTGGCAGTGATGGTAGGATTGCCTATGCCTATCATAAACTTGGCTGCTACGGGTTTGTTTTACCTGATGTCGCGACGTGGAACTTTCTTTGTCAGGTGGAACTCTATTCAGGCACTTGTCTCGCAGGTGCCTCTGTTCATCATGAACAACATCCTGTTTTGGTGGACTATAAGGATATTGTTCTGCTTCACAGATTTGTCGTCGGCATACATAGCTTATTTTATTTATACAATGTTTATGACTTTGTAGAGACTGTTCGCTCTGCAGTCAATACACGTAAAGGTAAAGTGCATAGATGGTATCTTTACGGAACAATAACTGATAAGATTTGCAAGAGATGAAAAGAATACTAAAAGAATTCGCTTTATCGGCGCTGCTGTTCTTCAGCATTTTATTTGTGACGTTACGCGTTGACTGGATGAGTGTTCTTCATCTTTCCCCAACTATTGTCGGTGATAAACTGTCGGAGTGGGTGTGGGACCTGACTTATCAAGGGCTGAACGAGGTAAAGTATGACAAGGTTCGCCTGCCTGTAGATTCCCTTGTACATGAGATGTGTGTTGCAAATGGGATAGATACAGCAAGTATAAGTGTTGTGGTTAGCAACAATTACGAGGTAAACGCTTATGCTACCGTAGGCAGACATATTATTGTGAATACAGGACTTATAGAAAAGATGGATAACGAAGCACAGCTCTGTGCTGTCATAGGACATGAGTTGGCTCATCTTGAACTGGGGCACATTCAGTCGGGGATTCGTCAGCAGGCGGTATTTCAGGTGATATTAATCTTCCTTACCGGTAACGGAAATGTGGACGGCTTGGTTAATCTCACTAGTGAGTTGATAAGCAATTCAATTACACGTGCTAAGGAAAATGATGCCGACGAACAAGGAGCACGTTTCCTGTATGCTATGCACTTGGATCCTATGGAGATGGCTAACACACTTGAGACATTCGAGAGTTATGGCATATTGTCGTATCTTACAGATCATGACGATAGTAAGAAACGTGCAGAAAACATTCGGAAGATGCACTTCGCATATAACGGTCCCTTCCGACAAGTCCTATCGCCGGGAACTTGGGAAGAGCTTAAAGAAAAATGCAACAGGGCACGTTGACGTGCCCTGTTCTGTTTTTATTGATGAATCTGTAATTGTGGGAAGGGGAATCCGATGCCTTGACGATTGAATTCCTCATAAATCTGTTTGTTCAGTTCAAAGTACACAGGCCAGTAATCGCTTCCTTTAACCCACACTCTGAAAGTAAAGTTAACACTACTGTCTGCCAACCCGCTAAGTGCAATGAAAGCTTCCGGGTCTTTTAGGACACGGCTGTCGGCGTCAGCAATGCCCCTGAGTGCGGTCATCACCTTCTCAACATCTGTGCCATATTCAACACTGACGGTAAAATCCACGCGTCTAGTGTCCATTTTACTATAATTGGTTATGCTTCCGCTACTCAGAGAACCATTGGGGACGAAAATCTCTTTGTTGTCAGGTGTCTGAAGAATAGTGTGAATGATCTGAATCTCCTTCACGCTTCCTAAGACCCCTTGCGCTTCAATTACATCTCCGACCTTAAAGGGCTTAAATAACAGAATAATCAATCCGCCGGCTAGATTCTGTAAGTTCCCACTCAGCGCCATGCCGGCGGCTACGCCAAAGGATGCCAACAGAGCAGCAAACGATGTGGTGTTGATACCCAATGCACTCACCACTGAGATAACAAGCAGGAGGTTCAGAAGGATGCTTACAAAACTTTTCAGGAAAGATTGAATGGTGGCGTCTACATTCTTGCGTTCTAACATCTGGCGCACCAACCTATTAATAAGGTTAATGATAAACCGTCCTGCTATGTATATGACAATAGCTAATAGAATACTTTTGCCGGCATCTACACCCAGAGAGATAAGTTTGTTCAGTAATGTGTCGAAATTTCCATCCGATACAGCTTTAATCACTCCTGTCGTTTTTCCCACGACTTCTTCAGCTTGCAATAATGTAATCATGTCTTTAATGTTTTTGAGGGTTTGTACTTAAGTTTTTGCAAAGATATAATATTTTTTATTTTTATTCTCTGAATTAACCCTCTTTTCAAATTTTCATCGCGCGCGCGTATTTAAATAAGGTGCGACAAAAAAATACTGGCGAAACTAGTAAAAAAAGAAAGTGAAGTATTGCGAGGTTTTAAAACTCGTCGTACCTTTGCAACCGCAAACGAGGAACGAACCACCTCACTAAGGTGGGCAGGCTTGAATGCGCTAAATTTGAAAGTTCTTTGACTTATTTACATAGACAGAAATTGTAGTACAAGAGAAACAAGTACGAACCGTCATTCTGAAAAGAATTGAAGAGTTATACTCGGCCAGTCAAGTCTCTTTATACCGTATTTTATTACAGAACAAAATCACTCGAAAGAGTGGAAAAGAAATTATACAATGAAGAGTTTGATCCTGGCTCAGGATGAACGCTAGCTACAGGCTTAACACATGCAAGTCGAGGGGCAGCATGAATCAAGCTTGCTTGATTTGATGGCGACCGGCGCACGGGTGCGTAACACGTATCCAATCTACCCATGGCTCAGGGATAGCCTTTCGAAAGAAAGATTAATACCTGATGGTTTCATGAGTCCGCATGGACTTATGAATAAAGATTTATCGGCGATGGATGAGGATGCGTCCGATTAGCTTGTTGGCGGGGTAACGGCCCACCTAGTCGACGATAAGTAGGGGTTCTGAGAGGAAGGTCCCCCACATTGGAACTGAGACACGGTCCAAACTCCTACGGGAGGCAGCAGTGAGGAATATTGGTCAATGGGCGAGAGCCTGAACCAGCCAAGTAGCGTGAGGGATGACTGCCCTATGGGTTGTAAACTGCTTTTATGCGGGGATAAAGTGACGTACGTGTACGTTTTTGTAGGTCCCGCATGAATAAGGACCGGCTAATTCCGTGCCAGCAGCCGCGGTAATACGGAAGGTCCGGG
>JAEEGL010317323.1_pt1 | contig 23938 bp, 19 predicted proteins | sample 9134231 | NCBI WGS metagenome assembly JAEEGL01 (sample SAMN16246548, study PRJNA631951) | gut metagenome | biome: gut microbiome; feature: rumen; material: fiber-attached | host: Bos | place: Iran: Karaj | collected 2018-10 | reverse complement strand
CAGCCTTTACCACCTCGTTCTGCTTGCCTGCCTCACGCTCCTCAAGGCTCTCACCGATACAGAAGATCACCTTCAGGTCGTTCTTCTGAGCCAGCAGCACCTTCTCCTTCAGGATCTCAGGTGTCTCCTTGTAGTACTCACGACGCTCAGAGTGACCGAGGATAACATACTGTGCACCAGTAGACTTAACCATCTCAGCGCTTACCTCACCAGTGAAGGCACCCTTCTCCTTGTCAGCGCAGTTCTCGGCACCAAGGCCGATGATGTCCTGATTCAGGAACTGGGCAATGCTTGCCAGGTGGATGAATGGTGTGCAGATGACAACACCACAGTTTGGCTTCTCAGCCGTCAATGTCTCGTTGAGCTCCTTTGCGAGCGCAATGCCGTCCTGAAGATTCATGTTCATCTTCCAGTTACCGGCTACAATCTTTTTTCTCATACTTATTTTCCTTTTTATTTAATGGGTTTGTAAATCTTATCCATTTTGTCCATGCCCAGAGGCGGTCGGCTATCGTCAACAGCATCAGGGGCAGTACGAACCAGGCGAAAAGCATCGCAATCTTACTTGCCACGCTGTCTTCTTCCATCTGGCCGATCTTCAACTTCTCGAGTGTCATTGGGAACTGGTCGTCGTCGATCTCAGGCAGCGCGTTGTGGCTCCACTTGCCAACGACAGTCCCCTGCTTCAACAATACCAGACCCGGATTGCTGCGGATCACCGTCTTCAGCGTTATCTCGTCTGTGGCACAGAAGGGGTACTCTGCTCCCGTTATATCGCGCCAGCGGCCGATGGCTCTTTGTGTGCTGGCAGTGAGACAATAGAAGGGGTAGCCCTGTTGCTTGCTGTACTCGCTGATCTGGTTAATCTTGTCCAACTGTGAGTCGTCGGCATTCTCCAGATGGGGAGAAACCAGCAGGAACGTGTATCCTTCGTGACTGAGCACCTCGTCTGTGATGTCCTCGCCCTCGTCGCTGAGTATCGAGAAGTCGTGGATGGGCGGTATGTAGCCTTCTGCCGTCTGAACCGTCTTCGAGTCGATAAAGGTCCAGGTGGAGTCGGGATAGTTGTCCGTCGTGAACTCCTTCCGTACCCCGTCTTTCTCCAGTATGAAGGTCGTCTCGAACTGTGGCTGCGGCGCGCCTTCGGGGATGGTCATGCCCTCGCGGATGTTTGCTCCGACGTGATAGGGCCGGAAGTCGAACAATGGGAGATACCATAGGCTCCAGCCGGCTATCGCGATGATGAACAGCGCAGAGTAGTTGAAGACGATCCACTGGTTGCTGGCACTTATCAGCCTTGCCATATCCGTAGGCCATCGCCAGATGATGACGGCTGCCGCCAGCAGGACCACATTCTTCCAGAATGTCTGCCAGTTGGTGAGCACGATGGCATCGCCGAAGCAGCCGCAGTCGCTGATGGGGTTGGTGATGGCCAGCCATAGTGTGATGAGGGTCATCACGGTCATCAGCGCAAGGGTGATCTTCGAGACCAGTCGCCTGTGGATGGCGAAGAGCAGACAGATGCCGATAAGGAACTCTGCTGCGCACAATATCACCGAGGCGCTGAGTGTCATGACGTCAGGCGCCAGCTCTCTCAGCCCCCATGCAGTAAGATAGTCGTTGATCTTATACTGCGTTCCCAGCGGGTCGACAGCCTTGACGAATCCTGATAGGATAAAGGTCAGGGCGACGATGAGCCGTGCGATATTGACGGTGATCTTTCTCACTCCGTAAGTTTAATTACTCCAAAGACCGCGTAATTGATGATATCCATATAATTGGAATCGATGCCCTCGCTGACGAGCGTCTCGCCGGCCAGGTTCTCTATCTCCTTGATGCGCTCGATCTTTGTGAGGATGAAGTCCGTGTACGAACTGACCCTCATCGACCGCCACGCCTCGTCGTAGTCGTGATTCTTGCGCTTCATCAGCTCTAGTGCCTCATGGGCATACTGGTCGTAGAGGCGCATGGCCTCGTCGTTGGTGATGTCCACCACGTCGGCAAAACCTTTGTTCAGCTGGATCAGTCCCACGATGCCGTAGTTGATCAGCGCGATGAACTCAGGACGTATTCCCTCACCGACCAGGCTTTCTTTCTTTATTTCCAGCGAACGGATGCGCTTGGCTTTGATGAAAAGCTGGTCTGTGAGTGCCGTAGGACGCAGAATGCGCCACGAAGCCTTATAGTCGTGCAATTTCTTCTCGAACAGCGAGCGGCATTCGCTCATGGCCTGCTCGAACTGGGCATTTGTCTTCTCCATTTGATCCATATCGGCTGCAAAGTTACAACAAAAAAGTGAAATGAGAAAATTATTTTTCTCTTTTTTTCTTTCTGATGTAGCGTATCTTGGCTCCGAGCACTTCGCATTGGGTCTGGAGGGAGTCGCGCTTCATACGGGTGAGGGTGAACATCGTGAGTTCCTCGGCTGTGGCGCGCAGCGCGGCCTTGTCCTTCTCCACCTTCGTCTGCTGGTAGTTGAAGTCGTGGGTGACGAGCTGCAGCAGACTGTCCGTCCTGGCCAGCTCCTCCTGCGTCTGCTTCAGCTCTATCTCCTGTTGCAGATGGAGAGCTTTCTTACGGGTGTCGATGGCGTTGGGGTACACTTTGCGCAGCGAGTCGATGCAGGCGAGTGCCTCTGTATATTGCCCTTTCTCAAAAAGTTCTGTGGCCTTTTGCAGCACAATGTCGGCCTCGTTCTGCTTGCTGGAATTGCCGCAGGACACAAACAGGAGGGCACACGCGAAAATAAAAAACAACTGTCTCATTATCGAAATTTATTGGTTCCGGCTGCAAAATTACAAAAAATTTTTTGTATCTTTGCACCCAAATACAAGAAAATCGGATGAAACTATATAGCGACGAAGAATTAGCAGACATTCTCAACCAGGAAATATTCCACCAGATCAGCGAGGCGGCCGACCGTCTCGGACTCGAGTGTTATGTCGTCGGGGGATATGTCAGGGACATCTTCCTTGAACGTCCTTCCAACGATATCGACGTGGTCGTCGTGGGGAGCGGCATCAAGGTGGCCGAGGAACTGAAGCGGATGGTGGGGCGTAAGGCGCATCTCACTGTCTTCAGGAATTTCGGCACTGCTCAGGTGAAGTTCCATCAGAAGGGCGTGGAGTATGAGGTGGAGTTCGTCGGGGCACGCAAGGAGAGCTATAGCCACGATTCACGGAAGCCCATCGTCGAGGACGGCACCCTTGAGGATGACCAGAACCGTCGCGACTTCACCATCAATGCGATGGCAATCTGTCTGAACAAGGACCGCTTCGGAGAGCTCGTCGACCCTTTCAACGGTCTTGCCGACCTCGAAGACGGCATCATCGCCACGCCCCTTGAGCCAGACATCACCTTCAGCGACGACCCGTTGCGGATGATGCGCTGCATCCGTTTCGCCACACAGCTGAATTTCCAGATAGAGGATGTCACGTGGGATGCCCTCGTGAGGATGGCTGACAGGATCAGCATCGTCAGCGGGGAGCGTATCAAGGACGAGCTCAACAAGATCATCCTTGCGCCTCACCCCAGCATCGGCTTCGACTATCTCCAACGTTCCGGTCTCCTGCAGATCATCTTCCCTGAGCTGGCCGCGCTGGACATCGTTGACCAGAAGAACGGCCGTGCTCATAAAAACAATTTTTACCATACCCTCGAAGTGCTGGAGAATGTCGTTAAATCGCAAGACATATCTCTTACCATTCCCGAGCAGAGCTCGCCTACCCGTAGCCTTTCTCACCTCTCGCCTCTCACCTCTATCTTATGGCTCCGCTGGGCGGCTATCATGCACGACATCGGCAAGACCAAGTCCAAGCGTTGGGACCCGGCCGTCGGCTGGACTTTCCATAACCATAATAATATAGGTGCGAAGATGGTGCCTCAGATCTTCCGTCGGCTCTCGTTACCGCTCGATATGAAGATGAAGTATGTCCAAAAGCTCGTCGAGTTGCACATGCGTCCTATCGCCATTGCCGACGAGGAGGTGACCGACAGTGCCGTACGTCGTCTGCTGAACGATGCCGGTGATGACATCGACGACCTGATGACGCTCTGCGAGGCTGACATCACGTCGAAGAACGAGGTGCGCAAGAAAATCTTCCTTGAGAATTTCCGTCTGGTGCGTGAGAAGCTGACCGACCTGAAGGAGAAGGACTATAAGCGTCTGCTCCAGCCGGTAATCGACGGCAATGAGATCATGGAACTCTTCCATCTCAAGCCCTCGCGCGAGGTGGGTGTCTTGAAGCAATACCTCAAGGATGCTGTCCTCGATAACCGGGTCGAAAACGAGCGTGAGCCCCTCATGCAACTCTTAATGGAGAAAGCAAAACAAATGAAACTGATATAAATATGAAGAAATTAGTACTAACCGCAATTGCCTGTCTGATGATGATTCAGGCATGGGCAAACCCAGTGGACGAGCTGCTGGAGAGAATCGACAAGGGCGCATCTGCCAAGTTTAAAACCGAACTCGTAAAGAGCCAGAAGGACTTCTTCGAGCTGGATCAGGCCGGCAAGAAGGTCGTGGTGCGTGGAAACACCTGGGTGAACATCGCCTCGGGTGTCAACTGGTACCTGAAATACTATGCAGGCGTCCACCTCTCCTGGAACCAGATGCAGGCGAAGCTCCCTGTCGTGCTCCCTGCCGTCAGTCAGAAGGAACGTCACGAGACGGACCTCACCCTCCGCTATGACTTCAACTACTGCACTTTCAGCTACTCCATGGCTTTCTGGGACTGGAAACGTTGGGAACAGGAGATCGACTGGATGGCGCTTCACGGCGTCAATCTGCCACTGGCCATCGTCGGTGAAGAGTGCGTATGGCGTAACATGCTCCTGAAGCTCGGCTATACCGAGGAAGAAGTGGGCAAGTTCATCGCCGGTCCGGCTTTCCTCGCCTGGTGGGAAATGAACAATCTCGAAGGGTGGGGCGGACCGCTGCCAGTGTCCTGGTACGACCGTCAGGAGAAGCTACAGAAGCAGATCCTCGCCCGCATGAAACGCCTTGGCATGCACCCTGTGCTGCCAGGCTATAGTGGTATGGTGCCTCACGATGCGAAGGCACGTCTTGGGCTGAACGTGGCCGATGCCGGACTGTGGAACGGATTCCAGCGTCCTGCCAACCTTCTGCCTACCGACGCCCGTTTTGCGGAGATCGCAAAGCTCTATTTCGATGAGTTGACAAAGCTCTTCGGCAAGGCCGACTATTACTCTATGGATCCCTTCCATGAGAGCGACGACGATGCCTCCATCGACTATGCAAAGGCAGGCGAGGCGATGATGCAGGCTATGAAACGTATCAACCCCAAGGCTGTTTGGGTCATTCAGGGCTGGACAGAGAATCCCCGTCCGCAGATGGTCGACGGCATGAAGGCCGGCGACCTGCTCGTGCTCGACCTCTTCTCGGAGTGCCGTCCGATGTTCGGCATCCCCAGCATCTGGAAACGTGAAGAGGGTTACAAACAGCACCACTGGCTCTTCTGCCTCCTCGAAAACTTTGGTGCCAACGTCGGCCTCCACGGCCGCATGGATCAGCTACTTGAGAATTTCTACGTAGAAAAGAAGGAATGCAAGGGTATCGGCTTCACCATGGAGGGCTCCGAAAACAACCCCGTGATGTTCGAACTGATGAGCGAGCTCCCTTGGCGACCGGAGAAGTTCAAGAAGGAAGACTGGATCCGCAGTTATGTCAAGGCCCGCTATGGTGTGGATGATCCGAATATCGAGCGTGCATGGCTGATGCTCTCACGCAGCATCTACAACTGTCCTGCCGGCAACAACCAGCAGGGCCCTCACGAGAGCATCTTCTGCGGACGTCCCTCGTTGAATAACTTCCAGGCTTCGTCGTGGTCGAAGATGAAGAACTACTACGACCCCATGAACACCCGTGAGGCCGCCAAGCTGATGAACAGCGTGGCAGAGAAATACCGTGGCAACAACAACTTCGAGTACGACCTCGTGGACATCACCCGTCAGGCACTTGCCGACCAGGCGCGTCTCCAGTATCAGCGTGCCATCGCTGACTACAAGGCCTTCGCTCGCGATGAGTTTGAGAGCGACTATCGCCGTTTCCTCTCCATGCTCCTTGCACAGGACAAGCTTCTCGGCACACGTCCGGAGTTCCGTCTGGGGCATTGGACGCAGGCTGCTGCCGACTGCGGCACTACCCCCGACGAGAAGAAACTCTATGAGTGGAACGCACGTGTACAGGTCACAACCTGGGGCAACCGCTATTGTGCCGATACAGGCGGCCTGCGCGACTATGCCCATAAGGAGTGGCAGGGACTGCTGAAGGACTTCTACTATGTGCGTTGGAAGACCTACTTCGATGCTCTCTCAGAACAGATGCGTGCCCAGATGAAGCCGCAGCGCGAGCTCCTCGGAGGTGGCCCTAACGCCACGAAGACCGCTGCCGAACTCTTCCAGATGGCCTTGCCTCAGGAGGTTACCATCGATTGGTACGCCATTGAGGAACCCTGGACGCTCCAGCAGAACGCCTACACCGCTGCCCCTGAAGGCGCGCCTGTCGATGTTGCCAAAGAAGTCATGGAATTACTAACAACCAATAACTAATTTATATGTCAGTGAAAAGTCAACGTTTATTAAGTCTCGATATCCTGCGCGGCATCACCGTCGCAGGCATGATCCTTGTCAACAACGGGTGGGGTGAGTCATTTGAGATGCTCGGTCACTCTAAGTGGAACGGTATGACCCCATGCGACCTCGTCTTCCCCTTCTTTCTCTTCATCATGGGTATCTCGTGTTACCTCTCGCTGGTGAAGTCGGAGTTCAGACCCACAGCCCCCGTCATCCGGCGTATCATCAAGCGAACAGTTCTGCTCTTCGTCATCGGACTGTTCATCAACTGGTTCGACCACGCCATCGAGGGCGACCTCCTCTGTTTCGGTCATCTGCGCATCTGGGCCGTTATGCAGCGCATCGCACTCTGCTACGGCATCGTGTCGCTCTTCGCGCTCTTCTGCAACCATAAGTACACCATCCCCGTGGTCATCGTCCTGCTGGCGATATACACCGCGATACTCGTCTTTGGCAACGGTTATGCAGAGGATGCCGACATCAATATTCTGGCGCAGGCAGACCTGAAGCTCTTCGGCTACGACCATATTTATCACAAAAGTCCCGTCGATCCAGAGGGACTTTTGGGCACGATCTCTTCCGTAGCCCACGTGCTGCTGGGCTTCTACTGTGGTATGCTTATCCGTAAGAAGGAGACGGTCAGCGATAAGGTGATCGCCATCTTCGTGGTCGGCACGGTACTCGTCATCGGAGGTTATCTGCTCTCCTACGGTCTGCCGCTCAACAAGCGTATTTGGAGTCCCAGCTACGCGATGATGACCTGTGGCCTGGCATCGCTGCTCCAGGCGTTCTTGATGTATGTGATTGATATTCAGCAGAAGAAGGACTGGACTACGTTCTTCCATGTCTTCGGTGTCAACGCCCTCGCCCTCTACGTGTCGAGTGAGCTTCTTGCCATCCTTCTTGGTAACATCGGATTCTCTGAAATCGTCTACAACGGCATCCATGCCGTCATTGCTCCTCAGAAGTGGGCGTCGTTGGCCTATGCCATCTACTTCGTCCTTCTCAACTTTGCCATCGGCTACGTCCTCTACCGCAAGAAGATCTACATCAAGCTCTAAGCAAAGGCATTATTGTCGGTCGATCTTCATCAGCAGGAGGCCGATGAGGATCCAGATGATCTCACGGACGCGGCAGATGATGCTCACGAAGATGCCGAGGGCTGCGGTGAGTCCCATCACGGCGATGGAGATGACAAAGCCGCCCTCCTGAACACCCAGCTGCATGGGAAGGAACCCGATGAGGTTGGCTAGAAGTGTGGTAAACGACAGGATGAGTATCGAGTGGAGGAATGTCAGCGTGAGACCTGACAGTCCGCCGCCGCAGTCGATTCCGAAGAGCAGCAGCATGAACATGATCTCCAGGCTCTGAACGATACGGGAGGCATATTCCAGCAACAGACTGGCATAGAACGAACGCTTGTCCTGCTGATGGAGCGAGGCGATGCGCTGGTCTACATTGTGCAGGGCCTCGCTGTGACGCTCTAGCATACGGGTGCTCCAGCCCTTCAGACCCGGTATCTTGCCTATCCAACGGAGGGTCTTGATGACCAGTCCGTATTTATACCCCCTTGAAAACAGATAGAAGGCGATGAGGCAGAACACCACGATGATCAACAGTACGACACCTGTGCCTGCGGTAAAGGGAAGGTCACCGATGGCTACAAGGGTGAGGTAGAGGAACACTGAAGTGAACCAGAGCCAGAAATGGGCGAAGATGTGCATCATCGCATAGAGGATGACCGACGAGGCGGCACGCTGGTTGCCGATGTTCTTCGACAGTTCTACGATGCGGTAGGGCTCGCCGCCAAGTCCTCCGACGGGTGTGGCGTAATTGAGGGCATAGCCTGTGATGGTGAGGCGGAAGATGCGCCAGAAACTGACATGCTCGTCGCTGGTGATGTGACACTTGATAATCTCACGCCAGGCGAGGGCATTGATGCCATAGACGAAGATCCAGACACCGAGGATGGGAATGAGCCAGTAGCCGGCATGGCAGAGGTGCTGCCACAGCTCGACGAAGCTCACGTCGAAGGTGAACATCATCACCACCACGGCCACCACACCGATGATGAACATCAGGTTGTTAAGTCCTTTCTTCGTCATAATCCTCAATTCTCCATTCTCAATTCTCCATTCTCAATTGTATCTGCGATTCTCCGGCAGAAACCTTCGTGACGGCGACGGACATACTCGGTGAGCAGTCCCATGGCAAAGATCTCAAAGAGGAAGAACTCTGCCGGTAGGTCGATAAGCACGAAGAGGAAAAGCCAGAACTCGCGGAAGTTGAAGGTCAGCAAACCGTTCCAGGGCATGAGCCTGAGGCTCTCGGCATGAATCTCTTTGCGGACAGCTTCGCTCATCCCCTTCTCGCGGATGAGCTGCATCAGACGCTGGAACTGGGGCGTGGACTTCTCCTGCTTCTTGGTGTAGTCGATATAGGATTTCTGGAAGATGCGCTCGTAGCGTGGGGTGGAGGCGTCCATCTTGTCGTAGAGCTCCTGCTGTTTTCTGGAATTGTCGAGCTCGCTGCCCTTCTCGCCCTTAAGGAAGAAGAGGTGCACCTGGATGTAATAGTCGGCCAGACGCTGCTGCGCCGCGATACCCTGGAAGCCCGATAGCAGCCCCAGCGCAAGCACGATGGCAGTGGCGATGAGAACGTTCTGTGACGTCTCGCTGATGCCCAGCCAGCCGAACTCCAGGCTGTGGTACTGATAGAAACGCCACACAATGGCGAAATAGATGGGGGTGAACCATACGAAGCCAGCCATGCCGTCGAGGATGCGGCCCACCTTGCTCTTCTTGCCTGTCATGCGGGCCAGCTGGCCGTCGGTGCAGTCGAGGATGTCGGCCACCATCAGCAGCAGGATTGCCACAAGGTTGAGCACGACGCCTGCTACACCTTCGTAGTAATGGCTGCCGTGGGCGAAGAACACACAGCTGCCGGCACCGATGAACATCGAGAGGATGGTCACCGTGTTGGGATGGATATCAAAATAGGCGAATCCCTTCGCACAGTAATAGCAGAGAGGACGGATCACATGAAGGTCGAGCCAGTCTTCGGTCTCGACGGATTTCATTGACTGATAGATCTTTTCGTTCATGATATTTACTTAGAATGTTAAGCGGAAGATGTAGCGGATGCCCCACTTGGTGGCTGTAGGCAGCTCAAGGTAGTTGAGGCGGCGCACATACTCCACATGTATGATCTTAAAGATATTGTGTATTCCCACGACCACTTCGACGTAGGGCTTCTTCGTATCCATCACGTAACAGCCTTCGGGGAACCACATCAGCTTGTCGCTGCCAATGTTCTCGGGAGCGTAGGGGTTATTCTTGTCGCTCAGGCCGCCCCAGAGGGTGTTCACTGCCAGATACTCACGCCACTTCAGATGACGGATCAGCGGGATGCGGTTGAAAATCTTACCGTTGAGGTCCCATGAGAGCATCATCGAGGCATAGCGGTCGTTCATGAACTCCATGTTGTTGATGAGGTTGAACATCTCCTCCTCGATGATAAACGACGTGTTGGCGATGGGGTGGATCAGGAGCGGGTAGGGCACCTGGTTCCATTGTATGCCGCCCTTCAGGAAGAGGTCCACCTTTCCCCAGCTGTTCAGCCAGAAACGCTTGTAGAGCTTGGCCTCGGTGAGGTTGTAGGTATAATCACCGCCAAGGAAATTACGGAAGCCCATGGTATGGCTGAGGCTCAGTGCCGGGGCATCCTTGTTGATGGTGATACGGCGCTGCTTATTGTTGATATAGGTCTCGTCGGGTGCGTAGCGCAGCTCTGCGAAGAGCTCTGTGGTACGCAGAAACTCACGATGGGCATTCAGGTTGCCGTCGTACTTTATCTCTGGCTGCGAGAGCTTCCTGAACGACATCGCGCCTATGGGCTGCTGTTCCTCGGTTTTGAAGGTCAGCGTGGTACGAAGACCGCCATAGGCCTCATAGACATATGAGAGCTTCTGACGGTTGCTGAGCACCATCTTGTCGATGCCCGTCCACTTGAAGGCCACGAGGAAGTTATCCTTGTCGGTAGGCAGGTAGCGGTCGCTGGGTGAGCTTACGTCATAGACGCTCTCCAACTCGATGGAGCGCTTGGGGTACTCCCACGGCATGTAGATCTTGTCGATGAGCGAATAAGTGAACGTCGTACCGTAGTAGTTCTTGTGACTTCCCCAGCCGTGGGCATAGTAGGCCTTGCCGAAGATGCGCTTGTGGAGGTTACCGGTGGTCTGAAGACTCAGACGGTTGCGCCAGCCGTCGAACTTGTTGCTCGTCAGCATGGTGTTCACTGGTGCGATATCGATCTTGTTGGGCGTGCCCGTTTCGATAGCATTCTCGATGAGGGCGTTCAGACCTATCATAAAGTACTTTATACCTTTGATGTTTTGGATGTTCTTCACGAAGCCGCCCATTTCCTCTTCGCTCTTGGTGAGCTCCACCTGGCGGTACTGGTTCCAGAAGGCTTTATTACGCATGCCGGCATCAGCCTCGCGCACCTCCGTTCGCTTGCCTTTGAAGAGACGTTTGGGCAACGGGTCGAAACAGTAGCCCGTCATTCGTGTTGTCCTGATGACGATGCACTGCTTGATGAACTTGGCAAACTGCAGCTCTGCAAACATGTCATCGCGTGAGAGCACCCACTCGCCATTGTCGAGCTGCTCGAACTCCTGTTCGATGCGCATGTTCTCCACGAAATTCACGGATGACTGCTTCGGCAGGGTGAGCTCGCAGCGGCGCACGTGGTAGGAGGAGTCCTTCAATATGTAGATGTCGCCACGGAATCCGAAGTCCATCTGGTTGTTCGGCAGGAAATGCAGATGGATGCAGGAGTCGCGCTCCACCTTCACCGTGTCCTCGATATAGAAGCGGTAGAAGCTGATGGCATCCTTGCCGATAGGCGAGGTGAAGGGGTACTGCACCAGACGGATCTGGTCGTCGTAGAGGTTGACGTCGGTGAAGACGTCCTTCAGCACCACGTTCAGGATGTCGCCCGTCTGGAACAGATCGTTGATACCTGATGACTGCTGCCCCTGGATGATGGACTTCTTCTTGCCGGAAGACTTCTGCCAGATCATCTCTGTCACCGTTTCATCGACACTGATGGGCAGGATGAGCTTGTTGTTATACTGGCACATCTCCACCTGTTCCCGCAGCCAGGGGGTGCTGGAGTAGGGCTTCTTCTCCAACTGCTCAGGGGTGATGTCGTTGGCGCCAAGTGTGAGCTTCTCGTATTTGTCGTAACGATAATAGTCGTGGTTCGACAGGTCGGAGAGCTTCTTCGCAGCGATGACCTTCTTCATCAGTTCCACGGCGGGATTATTCTTACGACTGTACCTGCCGCGCTTCGCCTTGACGGTCACCTGCTTGAGCATACGGTTGTCGGGTTTCAGCTTGATGTTGAGTGCTGACTTCGTACTGGCATCGATGGTGATCTCGTTAGGGAGATAGCCCACGGCACTGAAGGTGAGATTCCAGCCGTTGTGACGGGCGATGGAGTAGCGGCCTTCGATGTCGGCGACCACGGCCACCTGGTGACCCTTGTAGATCACGCTGGCATAGGGGATGCACTCACCTGTTTCGGCATCGGAGACGACACCGGTGAGTATCTGTGCCCTCAGCTGTACGCTGACCAGCAGCAACAGCAGCGATAGGATGTAATGGTGCTTATTCAAAGATAAACTTCTTAAATTCATAATCTGTAAATCCGCCGTCGCGGTCAACCATTCTCAGCAGTTTGAAGGCAGAGGTCTTCATGTCGAGCACCAGCACGAATCTGGAGAACAGGATCCTCTTCTGTTTCTTGGCCTTATCGGTGACGGGTGTCACTGTGATAGAGAGTTGTGTGCCGGTCTTCTGGATAGAGACATCGGGAAGTTTCGTGATGTCGGTGGTCCCGCCGTTGATGATGCTGGTCAGAACGGTGTGGAAGGTAGCAAACTGAGGGTTCTTCTTACTGTCGGTGGAATGCTCCTTGCCGTTGACGGTCATTGTGAACCTGGTGCCTTTCATCACCAGTTTGTCGAGACCCTCGTTGGTGGAGATGCTCACCAGGTCGGGGCGCATGATGATGGCACCGCCGCTGGTCACGATATCTTTTTTCAGTCCCTTCTTGTGCTGGGTCTTGGTGACGTTGGCACCAGCCTGCTTGAAGTTCTTGAAACGGGCACATGCCTTTTCGAAATCTGTCTGCTGTGCAGAAGCAGTGAAGAGTGAAAGGTTAAAGGTGAAAAGTATCATCAACACCTTCACCCATCCATTCTTTTTGATGTTATACAAAGTAATCATAATTCTCAATTTTCAATTCTCAATTCTCAATTAAGTATACAGTCCTCCGTTGATTGACACCACATTGCCTGTGATATAGCCGGCATTTGGCGATACGAGGAAGGCCACGAGATCAGCTACCTCCTCAGGCGTGCCGAAACGGTTGGCAGGGATGGTCTTCTTCAGGGCAGCTTCGTCGAGACCTTCTGTCATGTCTGTCTTGATGAAGCCCGGGGCAACGGCATTGACGGTGATGCCACGACGTGCCACCTCCTGTGCCAGTGCCTTCGTGGCAGCAATGATACCGCCCTTGGCGGCAGAGTAGTTGGTCTGTCCGGGCAGACCCTTGATACCGCTGACACTCGCCATGTTCACGATGCGTCCGAACTTATGCAGCTGCATGGCGGGGAGCAGGGGCTGTGTGACGTTAAAGAAACCCGACAGTGTGATGTCGAGCACACGGTGCCAGTCGGCCTCGGGCATCAGTGCCAGCACGTTGTCACGACGGATGCCGGCATTGTTGACCACCACCTCAATATAGTCCTCGGGGTGACGGCTCTGCCAGTCGTCGAGGGCTGCCTTTGTTTGCGCAGCGTCGCTCACGTCGAAGGGAAGCAACTCGCCGTTGCCACCGGCCATTTCGAGGGTGTTCTTTGCCTCTGTCTCATTGCTGGCATAGTTGATGATTACCTGATAGCCCTCCTGGGCCAGTCTTACACAGATGGCACGTCCGATGCCACGGCTACCGCCTGTTACTAATGCATATTTACTCATAATTCTCAATTTTCAATTCTCAATTCTCAATTCTCAATTATATCTTTAGTACGTCTCTTGTATGTTCAGGACCCAGTATCTCTGCCAGTGTGAGCACCGCAGTCATCATGACGCCCTCAATCCCATGAAGTGTGAGGTTCTGTCCCGTGAGGAGCAGGTTGGGGATGGGCGTACGGGGCGAGAGGATGGTAAGCATGTTACGGTAGTCCTTCCGCATGCCGTAGGCTGAGCCGTCGGGACTGAGGTTATAGTCGCGCCAGGTCAGCGGAGTGCTGGTATATTGGGCGGCTATCATATCGCTGAGACCGGGAATCTGTGTCTCTGCGAGCTCGATGCACTCACGGGCTACCTGCTGTTTCATTGCCTTGTAGTCGTCACCGCGATGGCCTATGGTGGTGTCCTCCCACTTCTTGCAGCGGTTCCATGTCATATGGGTGAGCAGGTCTATCTGGCTGGCGTAGTTGCCCTCCTTGGGAATGAGGCAACTTGCCATCACCCTGTCCACGGGCTGGCTCTCGTCGTAGGGTTCCCAGACGTTGGCCTTACGGAAGATGAACTTGTTATGGTTGAAATACTCCAGCATTCCTGGCTTCAGCACGAGTGATACGGTGAAGGCACCGACAGTGTTCTCTATGCTGGTCATACGCCTGCGGAAGATGGGCTTCAGACGAGTACTCTCCTTGATCAACTGGAAGGTGAGGGTGGGGTGGATGTCGCTGATGAACATGTCGCCCTCGTAGGTCTCTCCGTTGGTGCATCTTACGGCTGTGATTCGTCCATCGCGCTCTGTCATCTCCACGACCTCTGCCTTGCAGATCAGCTCGCCGCCGTTTTCGCACAGCCGGTCCACGAGTTTGCCGATGAACATGTTACCGTCGCCCTTCAGTCGCCAGCTGCTAGATATATAGCTGCTGTTGCTGTGTGCGAAGGTGAAGAGTGGCAGCGTCTCTTTCCTCAGCTCCATCTTGATTGACGACCCGGCGAGGACATTTATCAGCAGCGGGTCGCTGAAGGTGTCTGTAAGATAGTCATAGGCACTCTTGCCAAAGATGGGCATCAGTACTTCGGTCGTGAATGGCTGACGGTTGATGTCCTGTAACATCTCTACATACTTGCACAGGTTCTCCCGCTCCTTGGGGAAATACTGCGCCAGGGTGTCTACGAAATTGTCGTAACCGGAGGCGAGGGGATAGGTCGTGTCACCGATGGTGATGCGATCGAAGCCACTGTCGTCCATACGCTGCCAAGGGAGGTCCATCAGTCCGAGATACGAGAATGCCTCATAGATACGATGGCCGGGCGTGAGACCGCCTACATAATGCAGGCCGGTGTCGAAGCTGAGGCCCTGGCGCCTGAAACTCTGCAGACAGCCGCCTGGCTGTAGCTGGCGCTCAAGCACGAGCACGCGCTTTCCCGTCTGCGAGAGCCCAGCTCCGCAAACAAGACCTCCGAGTCCACTGCCGATTATGATGACATCGTATTTCATTGCGCTTTTTTTCTAGGCTTTCCTAGGCTTTCCTAGGCTGTCTTAGGTTTTCCTATGATTCTGAAGACTGCTGGCTGAAGGACGTAAGCCAGGATTACTGCCGAGAGCAGTCCCACGAGGGTGGAGAATCCCACGCTACGTATGGCGGGATGCCCGGCCAGGAGCATACTGCTGACGGACGTGATAAGTACGACGGCACTGAGGAAAATGGCCGTCTTGTGATATCTGAGCTTGCTGGCATCGGGAGAGGTCAGACCGTTCATCACGAAGATGCTGTAGTCGACACCGATACCGAAGATAAATGTCGATATGATGATGCTGATCAGGTTGAAGCTGACGTCGAAAATGACCATCGCGCCTAATACGATCAGCCAGCTGAGCAGGATAGGCATGAAGCCCAGCAGTGTGTGCTTGAGGTTGAAGTGGAACGACAACAGGAGCACCACGAACACAAAGAGCATCGACAGCCACTGGAGGACGTTGAAGTCATCGTTCATCTGCAGCAGGGTGTCGGTGGTATAATAATAGGTGTCGAGCACCAGCAGGTTGGGATTGCTGGCGATGGCGTCGCAGATGCGGATATAGTCGCTCTCGCTGCTGCGTACGGAGTCGTTCTGACAACGCACGGACGTGAAGCAGAGATAGTCGCCGCCATACGACTCTTCCATGAGTGTCGACTGGTAGCCCTGTGGTATCAGTCCTGCCGCATAGAGGGAGTCAGGCGCATAGTCGCGGGTGGCCATATCGAAGAATGTGTCGAAGGCATCGGGGGTGAGGTCTGCCTGTGGGGCCGTCTGCGCAATCAGGGTACGTACCGTCGAGAGTCGCTCCGGGGTCCAGAAGCGTTTCCAGGCGTCGATACGCTCCTGCTGCACCCGCATCGGAACGAAGATCTGACTGGTGTGGGTGTAGCTCTTTACGAGTCCCAACTGCTGCAGGGAGTCGAGCTTATGGTCGAGGATGGCGAAGTTCTCGATGGCTTCCTCCATCGTCTTACCCTCGCTGGCAAAGTATTTCGTCTTGTCGCCGGTGTAGGTCTTGTCGCGCAGCAACTGCTCTGAGTATTCTGTCATGTCTTCCAGATAACCCAGGTTGTGCATGTCGGCGTCGAAGCGTGTGCCTCCGATGAGATAGGCACCCACACCCACGATGATCACCAAGATTACAACGGCCAACAGCGGCTTCTTCCTGTCGAAAGGATAGTCGTTGATCTTGTCGATCAGTCCGAAACCTTTGCCGGACATTCTTCCTTCCTCCTTCCTCCTTTCTCCTTTCTCGCTTCTCAATAGCTGCGGCAGATACGTCAGCGAGAACATTGTCGTTCCCAATATAGCAAAAGCCGCAAAGAGTCCGAAGTCCTGAAGCAGGTCGGTCTTGATGAAGATAAGTCCTGCAAACGAACCGATTGTCGTCAGGCATCCCAGCCACACGGGCTTCACCTGGTCGCGCAGCATCTGTTCTCCGTCGCTGACGTATTTGTGATGCGTCAGCACGTGGAGCACATAACTCAGAGCCACGCCCAGGACAACACCACCGATGGCCAATGCCAGCAGCGAGAACTGTCCTTTCAGCCAATACATTATCGACAGTCCGAACAGCGTGCCGAACACCACGGGCAGCAGTAAGAGTGGTATCGTGTCCCATCTGCGGAAACAGAAAAGCAGGAATAGCAACACCAGTATGAGTGCACCTGTGATGGTGGTCGTAAGGTCTTTCTTTATCTGCGAGGAGTTGTAGAATCCGCTAGCGGGTGTGCCGTGATAGCTGATGCGGATGTCAGGATGGCGCTGTTTGTATTGCTCCATCTGCTGGTTCAGCATCTTGAACAGTGCTGCGCCCTGTCCTGTGTTCGTGCTGGAGAATCGTGGTGTGATGAAAGCGATGCACACGGTAGAGTCGGGCACGAAGAAGTGGTTGTCGATGGTCTTGTAGCTGCCGGCACTCAGCAATGGCTCCATCTGTTCTGCCAGGACGTTGCGCATGCCCAGAGGGTCCATCTGGATCAGTTCTGGGAACATGTCTCCCACCTCGCTCAACAGATCGTCGTGATTCTGTTGCATCTGTTGAGCGAAGTGCTCACGTGTGAGCAGTGAGTCGAAATGTGCGTATGCTGTCGTGTCGATGTAGGCAGGCAGGTGCTCCGTCAGGTAGTCGATGCCGTCGGGCATCAGGTCGTCATCGAGCTTATAGAAGATGTCACCGATGGTCTGTGATACGGAGTCTTTCTGCAGCAGGGAGTCGACAAACTCATCGCATGTCTCTATGAGCTGCTCCACATCCTTTCCTTCAAACAAAAGGAAAGTCTTGTCCTTGATCTTCAGGTCGGCAAAGGCCAGTTTTGTGGTGCCGTCCTCATTCTTCGAAGAAGGCATCAGCTTGTTGATGTCCTCCTCAAGATATATCTGCGTGGCAAAATATCCGAAAAAGACAAAAAGGGCAGCCATCGAGAGCCAATAGACAGCCTTGTGGTTGCGGAAAAACCTGTAAATACTAATAAAAAACTCCGTCACTCCTTAAATATCTTAACTCCTTTAACTACTGCATGTATATCTTTAGCTGAGCCTTGGCGATAATCTCGTCTCCGACGCGGCTCTCGCCTGTGGCCATGGATACATTACCAAAAGTAAAGCCGAACTCGATGTCGGTGCATATTTTTTCGCCCGCCTTTGGACGACGCAGGCACTCGAAGCGCTTTACCTCACCGATAAGTCCCACTGGCGGATTCTCACCCGAATTTTCCTGCTCCAGGGCCACATAGCCCATAAGGGCAGAACAAGACTGGGCGATATGCTCTATCAGTCCGGTCTCGGCCATAGTGTCATCGGGCAACATAAAATAGTTGTCCTTGAGAACGGTAAGGGCGGTAACGGCATGTGTGCCGTCACTCGCCTCTATCTCGTCCATCATTATAAAAGGCTCTCTTTGAGGGATGAGCCTCTTGATGTCTTCGCCTTTGATCATCATGCGGCCATATGCTGCTCGATATAGTCGTAAAGATCGTTGAACGACTGGATCTTGTGCAGCTCATTTACTGGGATAGTAATCTTGTAGTTGAACTGTAACAGTGCAACCATGTCTACCAGGCTAAGACTGTCGAGCATCAGGGTCTCCTTAACGTTTGCCTCTGGAGTGATCTCGCTTACTTCTACTTCAAACTCGTTGGCGAGCAGTTCATTTACCTGCTCAATGATTTCATTTCTTGTCATTGTTCTTTTCTTTGTTATTTTGTTATGATGTCATTATTATGATATAATGCTTATAAATTCTTGACAATCAGCGTTGAGTTAGTTCCTCCGAATCCGAAAGAATTGCTAAGGAACTGGTCAAAGTGTATCTCCTTTGTCTCTCCAAGTATGTTGATACAACTCGTCTCCTCATCAGGATTCTCAAAGTTGACGCTACCAGCGATAAAGTTATTCTTCATCATGAGCATAGAGTAGATAATCTCTGAAGCACCTGCCATCCACATCTCATGACCTGTCTGACTCTTTGTAGAGGTAACAGGAACCTTGTAGTCGCCGAAGATTTGTGCGATAGCCAATGCCTCACGGGCATCACCGATCTTTGTCGATGTAGCATGGGCGTTAACATAGCCGATGTCGTGAGGATTAACACCTGCGTCCTTAAGACAGAGTTCAAGTGAACGTGCAGGTCCGGCAACATTTGGTGTGGAGATATGGTCGCCATTGCCAGAGAAGCCCCATCCTACGATTTCAGCCAAAATAGGCGCACCGCGACGTACGGCACTCTCGTAACTCTCGAGGATGACCGTGGCAGCACCACCGCCAGGCACCAGACCATTGCGGTCACGGTCGAAAGGACGGCTTGCCTTGAGAGGATCATCGTTCAGGGCAAACGACTGTATACCGTCGAACGATGCCACACCATACATGTTTGCCTCCTGTGCACCACCGCAAACAACACACTCCTGCAGACCATTGCGGATAAGCAGTGCTCCCAGTCCTATCGACTGTGAACCGCTGGCACATGCTGCTGATGCTGTGAGGTTGATACCCTTCAGATGGAACAGACAGGCGAGGTTCATGGTCACGGTGGAGTTCATCGACTGGAAGATAGCACCGCTGCCACAGGCAGCAGTACTGCCAGCCTGACGGAACTTGTCGAGACTTACCATCGTGGCTTCTGACACAGAGTCATTGCCATAGATGATGCCTACCTCGTGTTGGTCGATATAGTCCTGGTCCAGACGTGCTGCCTCAAGGGCGTCCTTTGTTGCCATGTAGGCATACTGGGCCTCTTCCGGCATAAACTGTCGCTGGTTACGACCTACAAACGGTTTAAGGTTTGGAAGTGGAATGTTTGCTGTGAATGGAGAACGGAATCCTGCATCGATACGCTCCTGACTTTTTACTATTCCACTTTTTCCTTCATAAAGTGACTGGCGCACCTCTTCAAGGGTCGTACCAATGCACGACCAGATGCCCATTCCTGTTATTACTACCCTTTCCATAAAATTATGTTTATTTTGTTCTTATGTCTATAAATCTGTTATTCTTTTGCTATGTTTTTTTTATAACATCTTCGTCTCTTGACCAACTCCGGCTTCAGCGGTTTCCACTGTGACAGTTCTCTCACATTATCCTCCAACTGCGGACCGGTCTCTGCCCACTTGAACCCATACTTATTATATATAGGTATCAGGTCGTCGAAGAACATCGCGTTGATTCCGAGCCCCTGAAGTTCCGGCTTTACGGCAATCAGCAGCATCTCAGCATTGTCCTCTGGCTTCCACTTAAGTGCTTTCAGCAGATAATACCATCCCAGCGGGAAGAGACTGCCGTTGGCTTTCTTCATCGACTTTGACAGACTGCCCATTGTGATGGCCACACCGACCACTTCGTTATGTTCGTCTAATACCACTGGTATCAGCTGCTTGTCTATAATCTTAAGATAGGTGTGCAGGAAATGGTCAATCTGCTCATCGCTCAGTTTGGAGAATCCGAAGAGTGGGGCGTAGGCCTTGTTCAGCAGGTCGAACACCTTCTTGCCGTAGCCCTGACGATAAACGAGGTCGTCATTTGTCTTTATCACGCGGAGTCCCATCTGTTCCCGGGCATACTGCGCCACTCGGCTGTATCTGCTCGGTATTTCCTGGGGGATGTTGATGCGTATCTGTACCCAGTCCACCTCCTTCTCAAAGCCCAGGGCCTCCATGTGACGTGGATAATAGTCCAGATTGTAGATGGTGTTGATCGACCCCGTCAGATGGAAGTCCTCTATCAGCATCCCCTCCTTGTCGAAATCCGTGATGCCTAAGGGACCGTGAATGGTATCCATCCCCTGCTCGGCTCCCCACTTCATTACCGTATGTATCAACTGTGCTGACACCTCTTGGTCGTCTATGAACTCGATCATCGAGAACCTCACGTTCTTTGTCTTCCAGGTCTCGTTGGCCTTACGGTTGATGATGCCGACGATACGGCCTGCGGGCTTTCCGTCCTTATAGGCAACAAATGGCTGGATCGTGGAGAATTGCATCCCGGGATTCTTCTTGGGCTTGAAGATATTCCTGACATCACTCTCCAGGTCGGGGACGTATTGCGCGCATCCCTTGTAGATGATTTTCGTTACCTTGAGGAAATCATCCATCTTGCGTTTGCTGTCAACCTTTACGACCTCTATTCTTTTCATTTATTCTCAATTCTCAATTCTCAATTCTCAATTTTTTTTCTTCTCTATTTTCTTTTCCCTGTCCTGTATTCCAGTGGCGTCATTCCTGCTTCATCGCGGAAATACTGTCCGAAGAAAGACGGATTAGGGAACCCCATCTGGTTACTGATCTCCTTTACCGACATCGTTGTCGTCTTCAGCAGTGTGTAGCATTGTTCCATCACGCTGTCCGTGATCCATCGCATGGGCGACTTCCCACTCACCCTCGTACACACCGTAGAAAGATATTTCGGAGTGATGTACAGCTTTTCTGCGTAGTACGATACTTGACGACGCTTCTGCTTCTCATGTTCCACCAGTGTAAGGAACTGGTTGAACAGCACCTTGTCGCGATCGGTAGAGGCATCGATGTCAAGTGGGGTGCTCTCCTGACTCAGCAACTGCTCACACACAATGAGCATCAGTGTCCTTAAAAATGACATCGTGATCTCGTGTCCCAGCTTTAAGTCGCCACCTTGGAAAATAGCCATGGAATGATCGCGCAGCACGTTTGTCCAGCGCTCACCGTCGATGACAAAGGTCTCCTGCATATAAATGGCTTGGTTCCAGATGCCAATCTGAGGACCGAGGATCGTTCTCAGCATCTTGTCGCTGATGATAAGCGAAGATGCTTCAATATCTGTGCTGACCATCATTGGATGTAATAACTTTTCTGCAGGAATTAATAACAGCTGACCAGCATTGACCTTCAGTTGCTTGTCACCTCCCACTTCAAGCAACAGTCTTCCCTTACGACAATGGATAATGGCGTTGTGTTCCATTTTTATTGCCGATGAGGTAGATATCTTTTCTATGTCTTGAAGGCTTTCCAAAAACCAGATGCCATCAGCGATTTTATTCGCGACATCCTGATTTTCTAACAGTCCTTTTGCTTCAGCCATATTCCTTAGTTCTTAAAATCGGGTGCAAAATTAAACATTAAAATCCAAATTCCGACGTTCGTTTCTTCGTAAAATATGTTCCGTTGTGATTCCTTGATATAGATTAAGTCTCTTTAGTATTTGTAAAATGGTAATAAAATGCCAAATATCTCCCGTTATTGCTAGGGGAAAATGTCGAATATTTCCCCGAATGTACAATAAACTTTGTTAAAAAGGTTTATTTGCCTATATATCTAATGATATATTTTCGTACCTTTGCAAAGATTTTCGAAATGACTATTTGCAAATATTAAAAAAATCACAATAGTAAAAATATGAAAAAGAACAGATTTTTGATGTTTGCTGCTGCAGCAGTGATGTTAGCATCGTGCGGTGGCGGCGGTGGTCGTCCTACATTTGGCGACAATGAGTATCCTGTAGCCACAGTAGGCACTTCCAGCACTTCGATGCAGTCTACTTACCCTGCAACGATCAAGGGTATACAGGATGTACAGATCTGCCCGAAGGTGCAGGGCTTCATCCGTCAGATTAATGTTAAGGAAGGCCAGACAGTCGGTGCCGGTCAGGTACTCTTCGTACTCGACAATGTTACTTATGAGTCGTCTGTCCGTCAGGCTCAGGCCTCTGTAAATACGGCCCAGGCGACTGTAAATACGGCAAAGCTGAACTACGAGAATTCACAGAAACTCCATGAGAGCGGTGTCATCGGTGACTTTGAGTTGCAGTCGGCAACCAACAGTTATGAGAGTGCAAAGGCTGGTCTGGCTCAGGCTCAGGCATCTCTGGCTTCTGCTAAGGAGATGCTTAGCTTCTGTTTCGTCAAGAGTCCGGCTGCAGGTGTCGTCGGTACATTGCCGTTCAAGGTGGGCGCACTTGTCAATACCTCCAGTGTCCTGACCACCGTGTCGAATAATTCTTCTATGGAGGTGTATTTCTCACTGACAGAAAAGGATGCCCTCGCCATGTCACAGACAGCAGGCGGACAGAATGCAGCATTAAGCGCCATGCCGAATGTTCAGTTGCAGTTGGCTGACGGTACTGTCTATGGCCACGACGGTAAGGTGACGAAGATGAGCGGTGTGATCGATGCGGCTACTGGTAGTGTACAGATCATCGCTCTGTTCCCCAATCCAGAGAAACAGCTGAAGAGTGGCGGCTCTGGTGCTATCATCATCCCGAAAAGCAATTCGGATGCCATCGTGATCCCTCAGGGCTGTGTCTCGGAGGTGCAGGACAAGAAGTTTGTCTATCTGCTGGGCGAGGGTAACAAAGTGAAGTACTCGGAAATCAAGGTCGATCCGCAGAACGATGGTAAGACTTATATCGTTACTGATGGACTGAAGGTGGGCGACAAGTTTGTCACCAACGGTATCACTAAACTCTCCGATGGTATGGAGATTGTTCCCATCACACAGGAGAAGTATGAGCAGAAGATCAAGGACCAGGCTAAGGAAATGACCGCCGGTGACATCGTTGGAGCAATGAAGAAGTAAATTGTAAATGGGACTCGCTACGCGCTTGGCTTGTCCAAGAAATTGTCAAATAGTAAATTAATATGACTTTTACAAACTTTATAAAACGCCCGGTGCTGTCGACGGTGATATCTATCGTCATCGTGCTGCTGGGTTTCATCGGACTGGTCTCGCTTCCTATCGAGCAGTATCCGAATATTGCACCGCCTAATATTATGGTGATCGCCAGCTATCCTGGCGCTGATGCCGAGACGGTGAAGAATGCCGTTGTGACGCCTCTGGAGGAGAGTATCAACGGTGTGGAAGGCATGGACTATATCACCTCTACCGCTTCGCCGGGTTCGGCTATGATACAGGTGATGTTCCGTCAGGGAATCAATCCTGACATGTGTGCCGTGAACGTTCAGAACCGTGTGAGCCAGGCTACGGCTTTGCTGCCTGCCGAGGTAAACCAGATCGGTGTGCGCGTGGTAAAGCGACAGTCGTCGCAGGTGATCATGTACTCGCTGACCTCTGACGGTCGTTACGACGATGAGTTCCTGACCAACTATAATGCCATCAACATCGTACCTGCCCTGAAGCGTATCGAGGGTGTGGGTGATGCTTCTGGATTCAGTTCGAAGACCTACGCTATGCGTATCTGGCTGAAGCCAGACGTGATGAAGCAGCACAATTTGATTCCTGCAGACATTACGGCTGCTTTGGCCGAGCAGAACATCGAGGCTGCACCAGGTAAGTTTGGTGAGCAGGCACCCGATGTGGCTT
>JAEEGL016007817.1_pt1 | contig 23939 bp, 8 predicted proteins | sample 9134231 | NCBI WGS metagenome assembly JAEEGL01 (sample SAMN16246548, study PRJNA631951) | gut metagenome | biome: gut microbiome; feature: rumen; material: fiber-attached | host: Bos | place: Iran: Karaj | collected 2018-10 | reverse complement strand
TGGTACCAGTGCCGGGAGTGAAGCCACGGTAACCATATTCAACCAAATAGCTAGTGGCAAAAGTACTGCCGGTCCAACTGATAGTGGCGGAGTTGGTTGTTACGTTGCTGGCAACCACATCGGAGGCATTGGTACAGTTGGGGATGTATTCCACCACGATGTTGTCGAGGAAGCTGTAGTTGTCGTTGAAGGCATCCCAGAAGGCGAGATGACCTGCGGTGTCGCTGATACCGTCCAGCGGATAGATGACATAGGCGTAGGCCGAGGTGTCGTAGTTGGAGCGGATGAGTGTGTCGATAACATGGATGCTGTCGATAGGAGCTGTGGGATCGGCCATAACACCCATGAGGAGACGCACATTGTTGCCACCTTGTACAAAGTTGAAACGGATTTGCAGCTGGTTGAGCGGGGCATCCATTTCGGGCAGGATGACATAAGCGCCGTTGTAGAGAAGGAGCAACTTGTTGGGGTTGCCTTCGAGATTGACGACGATGGGGTTGGGATAAGATGTGCCGAGGTTGGTGGTGCCGGTGTACCAGCAGTTGCGGCTGTAGAGGCCACTCTGGTTCTCGAAGTCCTCGGTGTAGGGCAGCGGTGCGGGACCACATTCGGTGAAGGCGGTCAAAATAACCGAACCGTCGTTAGGACCGGCGCAGGAAGCAGCAACCTTGAATTCATACTCGGTGCTGGCAAAGAGACCGGTGAAGGTATAGGTGAGGCTGGAGGTGGAGCCTGCCGGGGTAAAGGCGGTATCGCCAACACGACGGTAGGAGAGGTTCCAAGAAGTTTCAACATCACCAGGAGCCCAAGCAACGGTAACGCTGTAAGGAGCGGTCTCTACCACTGTGGCAACGGGTGCCGGGCAGGTGGAAGTCTGAGAACAAGCCAGGATATCGAAGACGACATTGTTTCGGTAGCTGTGAGTGGTTTTGCTCATCGAAGAACTGGGGTAGTTATAGCTATCGTGATACCACGAAATGGCTTTGCCTGATGCACTGTGTGCATAGAAAGTGTAAGAACTACCGTCGTAATCACCAGAGTTGTCAATCACGGCCACGGCCAGGTTGCCACCAGTGTAGTTGAACGATCCTTCGTTAAATACAAAATGGTTCCAGCCCGTGGTGCAGTTCATCGAACCGGTGTAGACCATTGTCATGTCCTCAGGAGCAATATAACTGGAGTTGTCAATGGAAGTCATTGCGGTGTTGGCCAGATATATCGTGCAGTTGTTCTTAACCGTTGAGGCCGAGGAATAGGCATATTGGAAGCTGATGCCCGTGATAGGACCTGCGGAGCCAAGTTCCGAAGCCTCGTACAGCTGCTCGGAGAAGGTGTAGTTGTAGTAGTTGTTGACAGGAATATTGTAGGTGGTGGTAGTGCCGTTGCCAACAGTGTCGGAACGGGAGTTGACGGTGTCAATCACAGCACAGGGGTAGGATCTAGTGGTAAACATGGCGGACACGGGGTCGGCGTTGCCTTCGCTACACTGGGCAGTGACACGCACTTCGTAAGTGGTCAAAGTGTCCAGACCTGTCAGGGCACCGTAGTGCTCGGTGGTGGTGAAGCCAAAATTCCAGGTGCTGTCGGCAACCGTGCGGTATTCTACCGTGGCACCGGTATAGGTACCATGCAATCCCTCATTCCAGCTAACGAATGCGGAGGTCACACCGGGTTGAACGGTCACATCCTGCACATCGGCGCACTCGGGAGGAGCCAGGCAAGTGGTGTGCAATTCAAAGCCGGCGTAGACACCGGAAACATCAGAGGTGAAATGGATGGTGAAAGAACCTGTCAGGGAGATGAAAGGTCCAACGGTTATTGTTGTGCCGGAGGAGGGGCTACATTCGCGGAACAGCTGATTGCCACTCGTGCTGGGACCGTCATAGATTTCGAGGTAGTCGCAGCAACCTTCGCCAGTATAGGTACCATACAGCTGGAAGAGTGAGTCGGGTGTTGAGGGATAAACGGTCACTGTGGCATTGCAGTAGTTGTCGTAGTTGCCGTCGGGACCGCCATTGTCGTAAATAACATAGCCACAACCGCTGATAACGTCAGAGCCAGTGATGGGCATAATGTAGTTGTATCCCGGACGGGCAACGATGGGACCGCGCCACATGCTCTGTTCGCTGCCGCAGTCGGAACGCACGTAAAGGTCGTATACCTGTCCCATAGTCAGTCCGGTAATCATATAAGACGTATCGCCATAAACGTAGATGATATTATCTGTGGCGGTGTCGGGGTTGAAGCCGGTGAGGCCGTAGGCCAGCTGATAGCTGCCGGCGGAAGTGGTGTCGATCCACGATACCCAAGCGGTGTCACCACGCACTGAGTCGGCACTGATGCTCACGGGAGCGGTGCAGTCGGATATATAGACGCAATTCGTGTGGAGTTCGAAACCTGCATAATTGATAATATTATCGGCGGTGAAATGAATGGTGAAAGCACCGGAGTTGGAGACAAAGGGTCCAACGCTAAGGTTCATACCCGAACCATGGTAAATTTCCTCACCGCTGGTGCCTATGCCATCGTAAATGTAGAGATGATCCCAGGTGGATTCGCAGTTGAGGGTACCCCATAAGTTGAGAGTGCTATCGGGCGAAGGAGAGATAAGTACCAGAGTATTGTCGTTGTTGCCGCTGTAGTCGCCAGTGGGGCCACCGTTGTCGAAGAGGGTGACGCCACAGACACGGAGGGTGTCGACAGTTTGGGTCATGAGGTAAGCACCCGGCATAACACTGCCGAAAGAGGACCATGCGCTGTATTCTCCGCCGTCGCAATTGCTGCGTACGTAGACAGAATAGAGTGTGTCGTTGCTCAAATCGGTGATGGTGTAGGTGGTGTCATACACATCGATGGCTGTGTTATCATCAGGTGTGAAACCCGAAGCACCATAGGCAATCTGATAGGAAGTGGCATTGGCAACGCCGTTCCAAATCAGTGTCACCCAGCTGGAACCCGTGCCGGCAATGGAACGGCCAGTGGGGGTGGTGCAGGTGGGAGGAGTGGTGACAGTGATAGAGACGGGAAGGCTGGTGTCATCCACATCGCATACGGCACGCAGGACAAAATGATAAGTAGTGTCGGGTGTGAGGCCGTAGATGGTGTGTGTGGTGTCGAAAGCCGACTCGGACATTTCGCCGTAGGTGATTTCCCAAGCGGTCTCCATGCCGCCGGCATGCCATGTCAGGGTGACCTCGGTAGGCTGTACATCGCTGGCCACAAGGCCATAAGGTGCAGGACAGGTGTTGCGACTGATTGCCACATTGTCGATGGCGGCGGGAGGGTTGTTACCTTGACTGCCGTCATTGCGCCAGAGGAAGACAATCTTATAGGTGCCGGGAGTGGTGATGTTGAAAACACCCGACTGGGTCTGCCATGATGATTGACCGTTGAGTCGGTAAGCACCATCGATGGCTATACCGCCTGCAGGCACTGCAGAACTATTGTTGAAACCGCTGTAATCGCCTGCTGTCAATTCAGTGGCCAGCGGCACGATGGCGGCACGGATGAAGTCGTAACTGCTTTCGCCGTTGGCTTTCCAGTCGTAGCTGTAGGTATATTCGCCAGCCATGGAGAAGGTGATTGCCCGCTCAGCGAAAACGTGTGAGGTAGAGTTGTTTGTATACTCGTTGGAGGTTCCGTTGTTGTTGGAGACATAGAGGCTGCGGCTGCCGCCGTTGTTGGTGGCAGAGTCTACAACCCACTGGTTGGTCTGGGTGCCATTGATGAGGTTCCAGCCGTTGGTGCCGGACTGCTCAAAATCGCAAAAATAGGGAACATTGGCGGGAAGACCTACCAGAGTGGAGGCTCTCAACGAAACAGCACGGCTGTTTTCACTGCCGCAGTCGGCATAAACATAGATGTGATAAGTGGTGGAGGTGTCAAGACCCATAAGGGTGGTGCTGGGGGTGCCATAGACATTCACAGTGTTGGCAGTGTTCATGCCCAGCAGAGAGTCGGGAATGGGGTTGATGTCGTATTCAACTACCCAAGCGGTGGCGTTGTCGTTCTCTTGCCAACTGAGGGCCAGCCAGTCGACGCCGGCGCTGTCGGCCGTTAAATTGGTAGGAGCGATACAGGAGGGTATATAATCGATTTCAAGGTCGTCGATCATCAGCGTGTAGCTACCGGAAGAGGTGACGCGCATGGCCATGCGGTCGCCTGAACCAGTGTAGTTGTTGAAAAGCACAGTGTACTGGTTGTAGGAACCATGCCAGTTGCCACCGCTGCCCACGGTCAGGGCAATGGTGTCGACGGGTTCGAATGTAGTGCCGTCCATCACACCCACTTCGAACACGAAGTTGTGGTTCATGACAGAGGCATAGAAGGAGAGCTGGAGCTGGCTAACGTCAGACACTTGGGGCAGAGCGGCAAGTTCCGTCTGTCCTGTCGTGCTCTCAAACTCAAAGTACACACTGCCGTTGCGGGCATTGCTTGCGTACTGGTACACGGCCGGGAAAGTACCCGAGCCACTGCTACCTGACTGCAACTGCGACCACCCTGTGGGCAGTTGTCCTGTTGTCAGCCCCTCAAATCCCGTAGTATACGGAATGGTAAGCTGGGCTGAGGCCACCCACGGAACACATAACAGTGCCATCATGAGCAACCATTTTTGTAATTGTTTAAACATGTTGATAAATAATTAATTGATTAAAAAATTAATGAATTGTGTCAGTGCTATTTTTTCCTTATTACCGCCAGGCTACATTGTCGTTCTTTCCGTTCAATTATTGTTGTACCAGCACATACAGTCCATCATTGTTTATAAAATGACGGTGAATGGTGTAGTGAAAACGGTTTTGATGCATCAAAAAGAAGCTTACATTCTGCTCGCAATGCCTGCAATTGGTTTGTATGAGGTACTTTTCTCGCATTTCTTTATCTATAATATTCTGTCTTATTAGTTAGAATACAGTTTATTGTATAAAGTGCACTAATTTTTTTTAGTCTTCAAAAGTAGTATTTTTTTTTCAATTATTATTAGTATATTGTTACATTTTACTTTTTTTATTCTTTTTAGCAATTTAGTTAATACCTTTTTTGCTTTTACATTTTATCAACAATTCCGAAAACTCAAATGCCAATTTGGGTTTTTTGAACATCGAAAATCATCAAAAAATAAGGAAATAACACCCCATGTTTTTGCAATTTTGCCACAAAATAGGAAAAAACATCCCTTCAGAAGCAATTTTCACCACTTTTTAGTTTCCATTCCATAAAATGTGTATATTTTTGCAGCGTATTAACGAGAGTTTTTAGTTAATATTTTAGGTGAATCTGCAGCGGGGCTTATCCCTCCCCGCTGCGTTTTTTTTCTCCCCTCACAAAAGAAACCGCTTTGCTCGTCCCGCCATCCTTCTCCGATTCTTCTGTGTTTGGTTTCCCCATACAAATGGGATAAGTGGCGTAGTTTTGGACTGTGTTGTGCTGACAAAATGGCATGACACAGGGTTGGCACAGAAATTGCCATATCTCTCACTGTGTTTTTACAGCACTTCATTAAATTAGAAACAAAAAAGTAAATGATATGAACGGCAATTTGAATGTACAAACCGAGAATATCTTCCCGGTGATTAAAAAGTTCCTTTATTCCGACCATGAAATATTCCTGCGTGAACTGGTGTCCAACGCCATCGACGCCACGCAAAAACTGAAAGCATTGGCTTCGCGCGGAGAGTTGCAGGGCGATGCCGGCGACTTGACTGTAGAGGTTGCGGTGGACAGTAAAAACAAGACCCTCACCGTGAAAGACCGCGGCATCGGCATGACCGCCGACGAGGTGGAAAAATATATCAATCAGATAGCTTTCAGCGGTGCAACAGACTTCCTCGACAAATATAAGGATGTGCAGGAGAACCTGATTGGTCATTTCGGGTTGGGTTTCTATTCGGCATTTATGGTTGCCGACAAGGTGGAGATTTTCTCCAAGTCGTATCAGGATGCCCCTGCTATACACTGGAGCTGCGAAGGCAATCCCCAGTTCACTATGGAGGAGGACCCGAGCCATACCGACCGGGGTACAGACATTGTGCTGCATATTGCCGACGACTGCAAGGAGTTTCTCGACGAGCAGCAGGTGCTGCAGTTGCTGAGAAAATACTGCAGGTTCATGCCCATAGCCATCCGTTTTGGCGAAGAGAGCGTGTGGGTGGACAGCGAGACGGAGTTTGACGAGGTGGATGACGGCAACGGCGGCAAGAAGAAACAGCCCAAGCGCGTAGAGAAGAAACAGCCCCGCATTATCAATGACACCGACCCCGCATGGAAGAAGAGTCCTGCCAATCTGACAGACGAGGACTATAAGAAGTTCTATCACGAACTGTATCCGATGAACTTTGAGGATCCCTTGTTCCAAATTCATTTGAATGTAGACTATCCTTTCAACCTGACTGGTATCCTCTATTTCCCGAAGGTGCGCAAGACCATCGACCCCACGCGCAACAAGATTCAGTTGTATTGCAACCAAGTGTTTGTCACGGATAGCGTGGAAGGCGTAGTACCTGACTATCTGATGCTGTTGCACGGCGTGCTGGACAGCCCCGACATCCCATTGAACGTGAGCCGTAGCTATTTGCAAAGCGATAGCAATGTGAAGAAAATTTCAGGACACATCAGCAAGAAGGTTGCCGACAAGTTGGAGGAGATGTTCAAGAACGACCGCAAGGACTTCGAGGATAAGTGGGACGACATCAAGATATTTGTGGAATACGGTATGCTGACCGATGAGAAGTTCTGCGAGCGGGCATTGAAGTTCGCCCTGCTGAAGAACACCGAGGGGCAGTATTTCAGCCTGGCTGACTATCGCGATAAAATCAAGCCCTTGCAGACCGACAAGGACAAGAACGTTATCTACCTCTATGCCAACGACGTCGAGGAGCAGCACGCCTACATTGCCAAGGCCAAGGCCAAGGGCTACGATGTGCTGTTGCTGGACAGTGTGCTGACTCCCCACTGGGTGAACCTGCTGGAGCAGAAGAATGAGAAGAGCCGTTTTGTGCGTGTGGATGCCGACACCATCGAGAAACTGATTGCCCACGAGGACAGCATCCCCGAGAAGATGAGCAAGGAGGACCAGGAGAAGCTGAAACCCATTATTGAGGCCGAAGTGGATAAGAAGAAGTTCACCGTGCAGATGGAGAGCCTGGAGAGTGACGACCAGCCGATGGTCATTACACAGAGTGAATTCATGCGCAGGTACAAAGAGATGGCTGCCACCGGCGGTGGTGGAATGGGATTTTACGGTGAGTTGCCCGAAAGCTACAACCTGGTGGTGAACGTGAACCACCCGTTGATAGAGCAGGTGCTGAACGAGAGCGATGCCGACAAGCAGAAACAGCTGGTTCACCAACTTACAGACTTGGCCCTACTGTCCAACGGCCTATTGAAAGGCGAGGCACTGACAGAGTTCGTCAAGCGCAGCATCAAGATGATTTGACGTTCGGCAGACTGCCATACAGAACAAAAGGCGTATTCCAAGAAGGAGTACGCCTTTATTTTATGAACGAAAGTAAACCGTTGGGGTTGCTACTTCGTTTCCGCAAAATGTTTTAGTGTGTCTTCGTCCAGACGCTGCACTGTCCACTCGTCCATGGGGACAGCACCGATGCTGCGATAGACCTTCAGCGCTGACTGGTTCCAGTCGAGGCATATCCACTCCATACGACCGCAATGGCGCTCTACGGCAAGTTTGGCAAGGTGTTTCAGCAGTGCTTTCCCATAGCCTTTGCCTCGTTTCTCGGGGAGGATGAAGAGGTCTTCGAGATAGAGTCCCTTACACCCCACAAAAGTGGAGAAATTGTGGAAGAATAGGGCAAAGCCGACCACCACGCCGTCCTCCTCGGCAAAGACCACCTCGGCTGAGTGTTCTTCGAACAGGGAGTGGTGCAGGGTGGCTTCATCGGCAACCACCTCATCGGCGCACTTCTCATAGTCGGCGAGTTTTTTGATAAATTCAAGCACCAGACCCGTCTCATGGGGCTGTGCTGGACGGATGTTTAATTTGGTTTCCATCTTCATTGTTCTTTTACATTTCTGCTACAGCATAGTTGAATGGCCTTTGTTCCCGACTGCCAATTGCTCCAGAAGCGAGTCGGGTTGGCGCATTGTCGTGATTTCCTCTAAGAATTGTTTTGCAAAAATACACATTATTTTCGATAATTTGAAATTACAGACACAATAAAAAAACTTGTTGGGCGTTTCGCTATTATCAAGGAATAGAATCATGAAACGAAATATCATCATCACCGGCGGTGCCGGTTTTATTGGCAACCATGTGGTACGCCTGTTTGTGAACAAGTATCCCGAATACAACATTATCAATCTCGACAAACTCACCTATGCGGGCAACCTCGCCAACCTTAAAGACGTGGAGGATAAGCCTAACTATAAGTTTGTGAAGATGGATATATGCGACTTTGAGGGAGTGTATAAATTAATGCAAGACGAGAAGGTTGACGGCATCATCCACTTGGCCGCCGAGAGCCATGTGGACCGGAGCATCAAAGACCCTTTCACTTTTGCCCGTACCAACGTGATGGGTACGCTGTCGCTGCTGCAGGCTGCCAAGCTCTATTGGGAGTCGCTGCCCGAGAAGTGGGATGGCAAACTATTCTATCACATCAGCACCGATGAGGTATACGGCGCCCTTGAACTGACCCACCCCGACGGCATAGAGCCGCCATTCTCTACCAAAGCCTCCAGCGGAAAGCACCACTTGGCTTACGGCGACAAGTTCTTTACCGAGGAGCTGAAATACCAACCCCACAGCCCTTACAGTGCAGCCAAAGCCTCGAGCGACCATTTTGTGCGTGCGTTCCACGACACCTACGGTATGCCCACTGTGGTGACAAACTGCAGCAACAATTACGGACCATATCAGTTCCCTGAGAAGTTGATACCGTTGTTCATCAACAATATCCGTCACCGCAAACCATTGCCTGTGTATGGCAAAGGCGAGAATGTGAGAGACTGGCTCTATGTGGAAGACCACGCTCGTGCCATCGACACTATTTTCCATCGTGGCACCGTGGCGGAGACATATAACATAGGCGGTTTCAACGAGTGGAAGAATATTGATATTATCCGACTGCTTATCCGCACTGTAGACCGCCAGTTGGGCCGTGCCGAGGGGGAAGACGACAATCTAATCACTTTTGTCACGGACCGTGCAGGGCACGATATGCGCTATGCCATCGACAGCCGCAAGCTTCAACGTGAGCTGGGATGGGAGCCGACACTTCAATTTGAAGAAGGTGTCGAGAAAACCGTCCGGTGGTATTTGGACAATCAGGAGTGGATGGACAATGTGACGAGCGGTGACTACATGAAGTATTACGATGATATGTACGGCAACCGTTGACGTATGCGGAGAAACATCATTTTTGATTTCGGCAATGTCCTTGTGCGGTGGGAACCGCAGTTGGTGTTTCTGCCCTATTTCGGTGGCGACGAGGCAAAGTATTGGTTCTTTTGGAGACATGTATGTGACCCGGTGTTCCGCAACCGGATTGATGCAGGCGAAGACCAAATGAAGTGCATCAGGGAGCAACAGCAACTCTTCCCCGAGTATGCCGGGGCATTGGACTTGTATTATACGAAATGGGAGGATACTTTGCCTGGAGAGATGCCCGGAATGAGGGGCCTTGTGACAGAATTAAAGGCGGACTCGCGTTTCAGTGTTTTCGGGTTGACAAACTGGTCGGGGGAGACATTTCCCACTGCCCGTGAAAAGTTTCCTGTTCTGCAGTTGATCGACAACTATGTTGTGTCGGGGAACGTGGGACTGGTGAAACCAGACCATCGGATATTCCGGTTGTTGCTTGACCGTTTTTCCCTTATGGCGGAAGATTGTATTTTTGTGGACGACAATCCCAACAATGTCTCTGCTGCAGAGGAAATAGGTCTGGAAGGAATTCTGTTTACGGGTGCCGAGGCCTTGAGAAAAAGACTGTTTAGAGAGGGTTGAGCGGTACCTTGCTGATGCAAGAAAAAAACTCTCTTGAAGAAAAAAAACCTTTTTATGTGAAAAAAAAGATGTAATTTTGCAATTTGCAAGAAAAGGTTTTTGTATTAATAGAAAAAGCTATGATAAAGAAGTTTTTATTCTGGTTTGCAAGGAAATACCGCCACAACACAGCCTCAAGGTGGCTTATCTTGCTTATTGATTTATTCACCCTTGTTGTGGCTTTTGCCGTTACCGACATGTTTAGATTGAGGATGGCGGAGCATATTGATTGGCCCTCATTAATTGTGAAACTTCTTGCTTTCATGATGTTGGCCACAATCTGCTATCTTTTCATCGGCACATACAGAAGCATCATACGCCATTCTGGCATGTACGATATCTATAAAGTGCTTGTGTCCAATGGTATCGCCGCAATAGCTCTGATTCTATTCAATTTAGTAAATAACAGCCATCATATCGTTGTCAACCGTTTTACCCCTGCGTATAGTGAGATAATGATGACCTTTGCCTTGCAGATAGTCAATATGCTTACTGTGCGGCTATTCCTGCAACGTGTTTATAATGATTACGTCAGGCGTCAACGTCCAACACAGAATGTGGTCATCTACGGTGCTGGAAGTGCGGGCACAATAGCGTATAATGCACTGATGCAAGACCCGGCTCACAACTACAAGATTGTAGCGTATATCGATGATTCTGACCAGAAAAAAGATGCAGCCCTGAATGGCATCCACGTTATGAAACGCGATGCGGTGCTTAACCCCGACTTCATTTCTAAGAACAAGGTATCTATTCTTCTTATTGCCATCCCATCCATCAAACTTGCTTACAAGCAGGAAATAACCACTTTGGGATTGGATCTTGGCTTGTCGGTCAAGTCGGTACCCCATATCAGCAAATGGCTCAACGATACTTTTACTGCCAGCCAGATTCAGGACATCAAGATTGAAGACCTGCTTGAACGCGAAAGCATCGTATTGGACAATGTCAATATTGTTCGTGAAGTGGTCGACAAGGTTGTCATGGTTACCGGTGCCGCTGGTTCGATAGGCAGCGAAATGTGCCGTCAGCTGACGCAATACCAACCCGCAAAGATTATTATGGTTGACCAGGCTGAGTCTCCCATGTACGACCTTCAATTTGAGTTAAAGAATACTGAGCCGTACAAGAACGTGGTCGACCGAATGGTGTTTGTCATTGCCAACATCAAAGACAAACCCCGCATGGAGGAAGTGTTCAAACTCTACCGTCCGCAGGTGATATACCATGCTGCTGCCTATAAGCATGTTCCGTTCATGGAAGAGAACCCTTATGAGGCAATTCTTGTCAATGTCTTCGGAACCAAGAATATTGCCGACTTGGCAATCAAGTATGGCGCGGAAAAATTTGTAATGATTTCGACCGACAAGGCTGTGAACCCAACCAATGTGATGGGGGCAACAAAACGTATGGCGGAAATCTATATCCAGAGCCGCGATGTCAATCAGACTCACTTTGTCACAACCCGTTTCGGCAATGTCCTCGGCTCTAACGGCAGTGTTATCCCGCTGTTCAAGAAGCAACTTGCCGCTGGGGGACCGTTGACAGTTACCCATCGCGACATTGTAAGATATTTCATGACCATACCGGAAGCCTGTAATTTGGTTCTCGAGGCCGGTGCCATGGGCAGTGGAGGCGACATCTTTGTATTCGACATGGGAAGTCCTGTCAAGATATATAATCTTGCCCAGAAGATGATTCAGCTCTCCGGGCTTAAGAATATCGAGATAAAAGAGGTCGGACTCCGTCCGGGCGAAAAGCTTTATGAAGAGTTGCTTGCCACCAAGGAGAATACCCTGCCGACCTATCACCCCAAGATTCTCCGTGCCGAGGTAAGAAAATACCCGCTCGAATCCATCGACAAGAAGTATGCCGAGTTATGGGATGCCATGCAGTCGTTTGACGACATGCTTCTTGTGGGGAAAATGAAAGAAATAGTACCCGAATTCAAGAGCCAGAACAGTGTTTTCTGTTCCCTTGACCATCAGGTTGAAACCAAAGAATAGACTCTGTGACCATTTTTTTTCATCCCGACACAATAAAAACAGCGTTCTTGTGTTAATAATGGGCTTTCTGAAAAAGAAACAGAGCAATTTTTAAAGCAATAACGATACTAAACAAGCAAATACAATAAAACAATTAATATCATGAAAAAACTGTTTTTGGTATGCCTCATCGCAATGATGACGATGGGTGCAGTGAATGCACAAGAAAAAAAGAGCGAGGCACAAGAGACTCCCCAGCACGGTCCCAAGATTGTTTTTGCCGAGCGTGAACACAACTATGGTACTATCCAAAAAGGAGGTGACGGCAATTGTGTCTTCACCTTCACCAATACTGGTGACGAGCCCCTTATCCTGAGCAATGTCCGTGCCAGCTGTGGCTGCACCACTCCTAAATGGACCCAGAAACCTGTCATGCCCGGTAAAACCGGTGAGATAGGTGTACGCTACAACACCAACAATCTTGGTGGCTTCACCAAAACTGTCACCATCACCTCCAACGCCGTCAACGAGGCCAGGGTAGTGGTGAAAATCAAAGGTAATGTGGTTCAACCCTCGAAGAACGAATAACCCTCTTTGCCATGCCCAGTATCTCAAAAAAAGGCTTAGAATTGCCTCAGTCAGCCATCCGCAAACTGGTTCCTTTTGCCGATGCCACCAAAGCCCACGGAATCCATGTCTACCACCTGAATATCGGTCAACCCGACATCGAAACTCCGCAGGGTGCCTTGCAGGCTCTTGCCAACACCAAAATCAAGGTGCTTGAATACAGCCCCAGCGCAGGTATTCAGAGCTACCGCGAAAAACTTTGCAAGTATTACAGACAGCATGGTATTGACATCACTCCCGAGCGCATCCTGGTCACCACCGGCGGCAGCGAGGCCTTACAGATGGCTTTCACCGTTTGTCTCAATCCCGGAGATGAAATCATCATCCCCGAGCCATATTATACAAACTACAACACCTTTGCAAAACTGTGCGATGCAAAGATTGTCACCATCCCCAGTGACATCCGCACAGGCTTTGCCCTCCCCCCCGTTGAAGAATTCGAAAAGGTCATCACCCCGCGCACCAAAGCCATTATGATTTGTAACCCCAACAACCCCACGGGTTACCTCTATTCCGAGAAGGACCTTTATGCTGTTGGTGCCCTGTGCAAAAAGTACGACCTTTATCTCTTTGCCGACGAGGTCTACCGCGAGTTCTGCTACGATGGAGAGAAACATTTCAGCGTTCTCAACCTCCCCGGTTGCGAAAACAATGTTATTCTCTTCGACTCAGTGTCGAAACGTTACAGCGCCTGCGGTGCACGTGTGGGTTGTTTGATTACCCGCAACAGCGAGGTGTTCTCCTACATCATGCGTCTGGCTCAAGCTCGTCTGTCCCCCCCAAGTTTCGGCCAAATCTTCGCCGAGGCTGCCATCGACACTCCGCAAGAGTATTTCGACAAGGTGCAGGCCGAGTATGTTGCGCGCCGCAATGTGATTGTTGAAGGAATCAACAAAATCCCCGGATGTTTCTGCCCCATGCCCAAGGGTGCTTTCTACACCGTGGTGGACCTGCCTATTGACGACAGCGACCACTTCTGCCAGTGGCTTCTCACCGACTTCACATACAACGGTTCCACCGTCATGCTGGCCCCTGCCACCGGTTTCTACGAGAATCCCGAGCGCGGCCGTCATCAGGTGCGTATTACCTACTGCCTCTGCATTGAAGACCTGAAGGCCGCCATCAAGTGCCTCGAAGAGGCTTTGAAGGTTTATCCCGGCCGTATTCGTTAGTAAAAAACTATTTTTTTCATACGTTTATGTGTAACCCGTACCGTACCGCAACGGTGCGGGTTTTTAAAGCGATATCAGAAAGATAATCAAGTGTCAGGTTTGTAATAATTGGTGTTATGCTTATGCGTTTAGATATATATGATTTTCTTAGGAAAGGACGCCGAGTTTTTGTCTTTCTTCTTTCTTATTTTGCCGTTGCCGTCGTCTTCCTTTTTCTGGCGGGGCTGCAGTATCCGATTAGTTATTACTGCATTGAGGTGACTGCCGAGATAGACTACCGCGACTATTCCTTTATATTGCTGTCTGCCAATTTCGCAGTGGTGGTACTGAGCCGTCTGTTGTTGGCCGGCCTTTTGCGTTCGAGGGAAGCCTGTCCGGTATACGTGGCGTTGATATGGATTGTAGCGGAAATGGCAGTCAGTGTGGCTGCAGGGTGGGGGATAGCCATGGCGCTGTTCCCGGGAGTGTCGTTCTATTCCGAACAATTGTTGTTCCAAATGACGGTTGACGTTGTGAAACTGTATGCCATACCGATGACGATGGTGACTCTGGTTATGCTTGTTGTGAAGTATCGCCAGAAGTATCGCCAAGAGATGATGGCTTTGAATCAAAAGGAGGAAACCGCCCCGAATGTCGACAACGAACAAGCAACCCGACTCAGTGCCGAAGAACCGACCACCCATTTGCCTGAATTCACCAAACAGGCACACCTGACGGCCGAAGAAATCTTTTCGGAGATGATAGGTTTCTACGACCGGACCAACGATTTCGATTTCTCTTTGCCCTTGAAAGATGTACTCTATGTCGAGACCTCCGACAATTACGTGAGCGTAAACTATCTTGACGAGGGGCATGGTTCAAGCCGAATCATCCGCAACACGATGAAGAATATGGAGGAATATCTGCGCCCTTACGGCTTTTTCCGCTGCCACCGCCAGTATCTGGTCAATGCCTACAATATCAAACTGGTCAGCAAGGGGAAGGAGGGGCTCTTGATACGTCTCCGTGGCAGCAGCACGGTGATTCCGGTGAGCAAGACTTATGCGGCGGGAATCCTGCCGGTTCACATGGCCGCCCCCGACAACCAGTCGGAGGACTGACCTCCAACCGTCAAATGACGGTGTCGAGGGCAATGGAAAGCAATAAAGGAATGAGGCGGGCGGCGCTTCGCGCCGCCCGCCTCATACTTATATGATTATTGAATCCCACTTGTTTTACACTTTCAAAGTGTAAAACAAGTGGGATTCAAGTGTAAAACAACTTTCGGACAGTACGGTTACTTCATATTAATGTTAAAAAAGATGTCTTTGCTACAAAAAATCATATAAATAAAAAAAAATACTTATCTTTGAACTTGTATTTTGTGACCTGGTATTGTTCTTGATGATTGGTTATTAGTTAAATACGTAAAATTAATTCATTTTGTATAAACCAAAACATTATTTGTCATGCAAAAACATCTACAAAAGCTGTTGCTCATTGCGGCGATGCTACTCGTCCCATGGGTGACACAGGGTCAAGTCTTGTCAGACTACCCTCTGACGGTTGACACAACAACGTTCAACTCCATTGTGGGAACAGGCACTCCCCTGTCATTCTCCACAATGGACGACGGTTCTGCAACCACAACATTGCCGTTTGCCTTCAGATATGGCGAAAACACATTCCCTTCAGGGACAAACATTGCGTTTTCAGCCAACGGATTCATCCGTCTGAATGCCTCAAGTACAAGCGGCACGACAGCATCCTATTCGAATACGTCCGACCTCTTCATCACTGCTCTGCTGCAGCAGGATGCACATCTTGGACGCTACACAAATTCTGGAGCGTACTATCTGTATGATGCTACAGAAGGTACCTTCACCATCGAGTACCATCTGCTGGGGACCTACAGCACCCCCTACGGTGCTTATTCCTACCAAGTGGTGCTCCACAACAACGGAAACATAGAGTTTATCTATGACTCTGTTGATTTGGGAGGTGCATCTTCCCGCACCTTTGCCACCTATCTGACTGACGGTCCCAACAATGACCGGCTCTTTATCACAGGTGCATGGGACAACCCCATTGCTTCCACCACCTATGCCACACGTCCATACTCCACCCTTCCTGCTCACGGTTTGCGTTACACGCTGACCTGTCCTCCCCCAGTCACCTGCCCCAAACCTACTACTGTTTTAGCTTCGAACATCACTCCCAACAGTTTCGATTTTTCATGGACTGATTCCTCCTCAGCCGTCAGTTGGCGTGTGCAACTGCTTCAGGGCAACACCGTCATCTCCGACAATGTGGAGACCTTTAATTCTGTTTCCTTCACAGGTCTTTCATCCAACACTCTCTATACCGTCCGCGTTGCCGGCATCTGCGGCCCCGGCGACACCAGTTTGTTTAAAACGACAGATGTTCGCAGTGGATGTGGTTTGATTTCCACTCTGCCTTACGAAAACGGCTTTGAGAACGACCCATACTATAGCGCCGCTTCCTATGTCGATGCATTCCCTTATTGCTGGACACGTATCAACGATGCCTCCGGCACTTACAACTACTATCCCTACATCACCACGACAACCAATTATGTGCACACTGGTTCCAATGGTATGTACTGGTACCACTCCACCACCACCACTTATGCCGACAACGAGTACGCGGTGTTGCCGGGTATTGATACCTCGGTGTATAACATCAGCAGCCTGACGTTGGCGTTCTATGCCAAGACCACGTCGACCAGTTACCATCCTCAACCCATTGTGGGCGTGATGACCGACCCGACGGATGCCAGTACCTTCACCCCGGTCTATACCTTTACCGCCACGGAGGTGACCACTTCGTGGGAAATGTTCGTCATAAGTTTTGCCGACTATATGGGTTATGGTAATTACATTGCCATCAAATGGCCGCGTCCCTCCTCATTATGCTACCTTGCTATCGACGATGTCTTTCTGACTGATGGTTGGTGCAATATGCCGACCAATGTGACCGCCAGTTCCACTACCGACGAGGTAACCATCAGCTGGAACACTAACGGAGGTAACAGCTTCCGTGTTGTTTTTGACGGTGACACCCTTTTGGGAATTGCTGATTCGACCTACACCATCACTGGTCTTGATCCCAACACGCAGTATGATTATTCGGTTGCCACCGAATGTTCTTCGTCTGTCAGTGTCGATGTCGAAGGTTCTATCCGCACACAATGTTTGCCCATCAGCAGTCTGCCATACGTAAATGGTTTTGAGGAAGACCCGTACTATAGTGCCGTTTCCTATGCCGAAGCGTTCCCTTACTGCTGGACACGTATCAACGATGCCACTGGCGACTACAACTATTATCCCTATATCTCCACTACTGCCAACTATGTGCATAACGGAGGCAAGGGAATGTATTGGTACCACAACACAACATCAACATACGCTGACAATGAGTATGCTGTCCTGCCTGCAATCGACACCACGGTATATAACATTAGCGACTTGACGTTGTCGTTCTATGCCAAGACCACATCGACCAATTATCATCCCCAACCCATCGTGGGTGTGATGACTGACCCGACCGATGCCAGCACCTTCACCCCATACTATACCTTTACCGCCACTGAAGTGACCACTTCGTGGGAACTGTTCGCAGTTAATTTTGCCAACTATACGGGTTATGGTAGTTACATTGCCATCAAATGGCCGCGTCCTTCCTCGGCAAGTTATCTGGTCATCGACGACATTTATCTGACCGACGAGTGGTGCGACATTCCTACGGAGGTGACAGCATCTGTCGGTATCGATGAGGTCACCATCAGTTGGAACCCCAACGGCGGTACCAGCTTCACAGTCGTTCTCGGCACCGACACTATCACCGGTGTCAACGACAGCACCTACAATTTCACCGGGCTCACCCCCAATACTGTGTACAATTATGCTGTGGCTACCGAATGTACCGATGGCCTCAGTTCATTCATTCCCGGTAGCGTCCGCACCCTCTGCGTGTTCCTCGACAGCCTGCCCTACAGCTACGGTTTCGAAGACCTCGCTACAGGCTCCAGCACGGTACGTCCTGAAATACCTTGCTGGCACCACCTCACTAACGCTAGTACCTACTTTGGCTATCCTTATGTGAGCAGCACTTCTCCCCACAGCGGCACCCGCAATCTTTACTGGTTTGCCAGCACCACTACAGGTACTTACGGCGACTACGAAGTTGTCGTCCTGCCCGGTATCGACACCGACATCTACCCCATCAATAATTTGCAGCTGACCTTCTGGGCACGTCCCAGCAGCACCAGCTACTCGCCCGTGTTCTATGTGGGCGTGATGTCCGACCCCAATGATGTCACTACCTTCCAGCAGGTGGCTACTATCAATGTGCAGAACGTCACCACCTGGCAAGAGTTCACCACCGGATTCGGTTCTTTCACTGGTCAAGGTAACTATATCGCCGTCCGGCTTAACCGTCCCACCAGTTCGTGGTATGCCTACACCGACGACTTCACCATCGAAGAGTTGCCCACCTGCACCTCTGTTACTTCGGTACATACACAGACTACAGCTTCGGCAGCCCGTCTGACATGGACTTATGATGAGACCATCGGTACCCCGTCGGGTTTTGCTGTCAACTACCGTTATGCCAGCGACTCCACCGCTACGCCCACCAGTGTCACAACCACCGATAACGAGTTGGTGCTGACAGGTCTTGATCCCGACACTGCCTACTGGGTCTCGGTCGAAGTCGTGTGCAGTGAAGGCACAAACACTCCCTATGTCACCACCTTCAGCACACTGGCATTGCCCTGCGTAGATTGGGACACCACCGGAGGCGGCTACGGCGGCCCCGTCGATACGCTTGTATTGGGTGTTCCCGGAACCAGCACCACCGATGTAATGCCCGTCAACCAGGGTTACAACTACAGTTATTGCCAACACTTGTTCTTGGCCTCGGAAATACCTGCCACTGGCCCGACCATGATTAGCGGTATAGATTTCGACTATGCCTACACACAACCCATGACCCACGCCACCAACTGCTCCATCTATTTGGCCAACACCACCCGTGCCGACATGATGGGTACTGACTCGACCTTTGTGCCTTACAACCAGTTGCAGCTGGTATATACAGGTCCGCTCAACTGCACCACATCGGGATGGAATCACTTCCAGTTTAACCAAGGCAGCTTCCTATATGATGGTATCCACAACCTGTGTGTGGCTATTGTCGACAACAGTGGCTCGTCCGACGGTACGGCATATAAGTTCCGTTACCAGGCACTCTCCACTGGCTCCAGTCCGGCCATGACACATCGTGTCTACGGCTCCACACCCTACGACTCCACAGCAATGGATGCCGCCCGTGCCGGTCAGTCCTACTGGCGCAGCAATACACGTCTTTCTACCGGCGGTGGTGGTGACTGCATCGAATGGGCTACTTGTCTTGCTCCTTCTGTAAGCGTCAGTCCGGATGCCAATGGCAACCTCGAACTGTCGTGGCTGCCCGGTTATCAGGAGACTTCATGGGATATCGACTACCGTCGTGCCGACACGAACGACTGGACCAATGTGCTGTATGGCACTTCCAGCACCAGCTACACCTTCATGATGACCGACCTGTTGCCCAACACGCAGTATGTGTTCCGTGTCACGGCAAACTGCAGCGACACCAATATTTCGGCTTCAACCTCCTATGTCACTCCCTGCTCATACATCAGTATACCCTACTACTATGGATTCGAAGACCTCGCCACAGGCACCAGTTCCGCCCGTCCCGAGATTCCCTGCTGGCACCACCTCAACAACGGCTCATCCTATTACGGCTACCCCTATGTTTATGCTTCCGCTGCCCACACCGGCATCCGCGGTCTCTACTGGTATCTCACTACCACCACCGGTAGCTATGGCGACTATGAGGCCGTTGTCCTCCCGGCGGTCAACCCGTTGACCAATCCCATCAACACCTTGCAGTTGTCCTTCTGGGCTAAACCCACCAGCACCAGCTACAGTCCTGTCTTTTACGTAGGTGTGATGACAGACCCCGAGAACATCAATACTTTCCAGAGTGTTGCTACCGTCAACGTGCTCAGCTCCACCGATTGGCAGTTCTTTGAGGTTCCCCTTGCCTCCTTTACTGGTACCGGTCAATATGTGGCTATCCGTGCCAACCGTCCTTCGAGCTCTTGGTATGCATACTTAGACGATATCATTCTCGAGAATTCTCCCACATGTCCGCGTGTGTACGATGTTGCCGCCCACGGCATTACTCAGACCGATGCTACAATCACCTGGACTCCCACCGTCGCCACTGAATACGAAGTGCAATACGGTCCTGCAGGTTTCACCATCGGTACAGGCACAACCGTCAACTATATCTTCAGCGATTCGGTTACTCTCACAAGTCTTAACCCCGGCACCATATACGACGTTTATGTACGTGGTATTTGCAGCAGCGACAGCAGCAACTGGTCCTTTAAGTATCAGTTCCATACTGAGTGCACATTTGCAACACTGCCCATCATCGAGAACTTCGATGGCATTACCGGCAGCACCGCCACCTCGAGCATGCCCAATATCCTGCCCCCGTGCTGGGACTATTACAACGACGGCACCCGCACAAACTATCAGGGTTGCCCGTATGTATACAGCAACGCCACCTATGCAAACAGCGGTTCCAACTGCATCCGCTTCTATACTTATAACTCCTCTGGCGACTCCAACCAGTACCTTATCCTGCCGGTCTTGGACTCCAGTGAATATATGATTTCCGGACTGCAGCTGAGCTTCTGGCTGCGTGGCAACAGCACCTCCTCCAACTATTTCAACAATGTGATTGCGGGTGTGATGACCGACCCGAACAACGAGTATTCCTTCATCCCCTACGACACCATCCTCTCCGCCACGACCACTTACACCTATCATGAGGTCAACTTCAACCGTTACAACGGTCCTCATGGCCGTATCACTCTCTTGTTCCCGAAGCCGCAATCATCAAGCCAATATGAGTATGGCTATTTGGACGACTTGATGCTCGGGCCTATTCCCAACTGCGTCAGTGTAGACAACCTGACAGCCACCCATGTCACCAGCGACACCGTCATCCTTCAGTGGATTCCTGGTGATAACGAAACAATGTGGGAAGTCTCCTACGACTCGGTCAGCGTTGTTGTGTACGACACCACCTACATAGCCTCCGGCCTCACGCCCAACACCGAATACACCTTCATTGTTCGTGCCGTCTGCGGAGCAGGTGACACCAGCTACCCGATGAGCTACACCCTGTACACAGGCTGTGTACCTTTCACGACACCTTTCACCGAGAGTTTCGACACTTGGTCGTCAACGGCTGCCGACCCGCTGCCCAACTGTTGGGAGAAACATACCAATTATAGCTCCAACTATCCTTACGCATCCACTTCGTATCACCGTACAGGTAGCAAGTCGATGTATATGTACTCTACCAGCTCGACCTACTCCTACATGGTACTTCCGCAATTCGATCTTCCTATCGACAGCACCATGGTCACCTTCTGGCTATTCAAGAGCAACACTTCCTATGCACACAAACTTAAGGTGGGTGTGATGACCAATCCTGCTGACGTTAGCACCTTTGTAGAGGTTGCCGAAGTGGTTCCCACGTTGAGTTCCGCTTGGGAGGAATTCGAAGTACTTCTGAGCTCTTACACCGGAACCGGTAACCGCATTGCCATCATGTCGCCCAACAACGAATACAGTTATCCGTATCTCGACGACCTTTCAGTTATGCGCATCACCGATTGCCCGCGTGTCGTTGACTTGAGGGCAACATCCGTGCTGCTCGACAGTGCCACCATTGCATGGAGCGATACAAACAATTTTGCTTGGTTTGTGGAATACGACACTGTCAATTTCACTCCTGGCACTGGTCATACAGCGATTTATGTAACTGACTCTTCCTATACTTTATCCGGTCTTGATTCTGGTACAACCTACCACGTCTATGTCTATCCCGACTGCGGTACCACTATGGCCGAACGCCATTTGACTTTCACCACCCTTGCTGCTTCTCCGGCCACAGTCCCCTACAGCTGCAATTTCGAAGCTGCCGGTGTCAATGGATGGGATTTCATCCAGGCTGGCCAAAACAGCTATTGGATAGTAGGCAACAGCACCAACAATGGAGGCAGCCGCTCAATGTATATTACCGACAACGGAACCACCAACAACTACAGTGGCACAGCATCCTATTCCTTTGCAGTGCGTAACTTCAACCTGCCAGCGGGCGGCTATCTCGTCTCTTATGATTGGAAGGCTAACGGCGAGAGTTCGTTCGACTTCTTGCGCGTCGCACTTGTGCCGTCGACCACCAATTTCGTTGCTGGCGAATACAATGGATTCAACAACGGTGAAGCTCCTTCCGGCACTCTGCCTTCTGGCGGTATTCCACTCGACGGTAGCGGACGTTTGAATCTGCAGACAACTTGGCAGACTGAAATCAACGAAATCACCATCACCACGCCAGGCACCTACAAACTGGTATTTATGTGGCGTAACGATGGTAGTGTCTACAACAATCCTCCCGCCGCTATCGACAATGTCTCTGTCATAGCTAACAGTTGCCCGAGGGTGACAGACGTCTTAGCCACTTCCATATCCACCAACAGCATCACAGTTGATTGGACCGATGTGTCCGGTGCCTCTTCGTGGGAGGTCAGCTACACTGGCAACGGAGCCACCAGTTCCAACATCGTCTCTGCACACCCGACCACTATCACAGGACTCATGCCCTCCACGGCCTATCAGATTCGTGTGCGTCCCATCTGTAGTGCCACCGACACTGGCGGCTGGTGCAGTCCGTATAACACCACAACAGGCTGCGACCTTATCGTTCCGCCATACGTTCAGGATTTCAATGCTGTGACTGGCTCAGCCTATAACGCTGCAGGTGAATTGCCTCCTTGCTGGGATGGATACTCCAACGGCACCACTGCCGCATACATGCCTCATGTGACTAACGGAAGCACCTACTCCTACTCCATCAGCGGTAATGCCCTTACGTTGACCAGTGGCAGCGCTACCTACGGCGATGTCAAGTTTGTCCGTCTACCGCAGTTTGCCTTGCCTGTCAGAACCCTGACAATGAGCTACTGGTTCTGCACCGAAAGCAGCACCAACGGCACCCTCACTGTGGGCTACATGACGGGTCCCGACTTCACTACAGACTTTGTGCCTGTCGCCACCCGTGCAGCCTCAAGTGCATCATATCACAGCGGCAACGGTCCCCAGCCGGCAGGAACGGGTGTTTTCGACACTATCTCGTTCGAGGATGCTCCTGACTCCGCTCTCTATCTCGCCTTCAAGTGGGTCTACACCACTTCGTACTACTCTTGCTGCATCGACAACATCGAGGTAACATCTTCCGGTGCCATCTGCGTAGCCCCCACCATCATATCTACAACTGGTGACTACCAAAGCGAGACTGTCGCATGGACAGGCACAGGCTCCAGCTACGAGGTCAACATCAAGGAGAGTGCAGCACCCGACTGGCCTGCCACCGACATCGTTGTCAGCGGCAACAGCTACACCTTCACAGGCCTGCGTCCTGCCACCAACTACACCTTCCGTGTACGTCAGGACTGCAACGCCGACAGCATCGGCTATAGCGAGTGGACCATTGGCGGCTTCCTCACCGACAGCCTGCCCTGCCTCACTCCCGACAGCCTCCACGCCATCGCCGTCACCAATGCCACTGCAACCCTCGACTGGAATGTCAATGGCAACGAAAGCGCTTGGGACATCCATGTTTGGTACTCAGGCTTCGACAGCGTCTACCGCGTCACCACACGTCCTGCCACCGTGGGCGGCTTCATCGCCGGTGTCACCTACAACGCCTCTGTCCGCGCCCTCTGCGGTGCCAACCTGCTCGAAGGCGACTGGAGCGACACTGTGACCTTCTCCACTGCCGTCTGCCCCAATGTCACCGGACTCACCGCCGGCAACATCACAGCCAACAGCATCACCCTCAACTGGACTGCCGACCCGATGGCACAGAGCTGGGTAATCGAATACGGCTACTATGGCTTCGACCAGGGTACCGGCACCCAGGTTACCACCACCACCAACAGCTACGTGTTCAACGGTCTTGAAGACGAAACCGACTACGACTTCTACGTCAAAGCCGTCTGCGGCACCGAATGGATAAGCG
>JAEEGL012377061.1_pt1 | contig 23939 bp, 19 predicted proteins | sample 9134231 | NCBI WGS metagenome assembly JAEEGL01 (sample SAMN16246548, study PRJNA631951) | gut metagenome | biome: gut microbiome; feature: rumen; material: fiber-attached | host: Bos | place: Iran: Karaj | collected 2018-10 | reverse complement strand
TGTGACCCGTCATCTCGTTCTTCTTGGAGTTGAGACCCTTCAGAAGAGCGGGCGCCTTCGGCTTTTTGTCGATGGGTTCTCTGCCGTTGCAAACTAACTGGTTAAAGGTTTGCAAGTGGAAAGCATCTCCTTTCTAAAGAATATTGCATGGCGGTAACTGCGTAAATTTGGGCGCAGTTATCCCACACGCCCGAGTATTTTACATGATTTTTTTCCATTTGTCAAGCGCCTTTTCCAAGGAAACGCGGCATTCCGGGATTTTTGTTGGTTTTCGCCCCTATTTTGAGAATTCCCGCAGGCTTTGTGGGCAGTTTTGACGAAGGAACGGGCGTTTATACAATGTGTTTGCAATTCACGGGCCGGCATGTTATAATGAAAAGGACAAAAGGAGGCGGTTCTATGCAAGCGATTCTGGTTGCGCTGATCAACGCGCTGCTGTTTCTGTGTGCGGTGTTTTGCCCGTCGCTGGACGTGGATGCGTCCGCGTCGGTCGGGACGCGCACCGGCGGGGCAGCGGGATTCCTCTACGGCGTTGCGGAAGCGGATGTGCCATCGAAGGAGATCACCGACAGTCTGCATATCACCACCATGTCGGCCAAAACGGCGGGCGGCCCGCAGCACCCCGTCGGCGACATTGCGCACATCGCGCCGCAGGTGAACAGCGAAGATTTGCAATACTTCATCGTCTATCTGCAGGACATGTACCCCACCTGGTACTATGACGAAGCGGCCATCACGCAGCAGAAGGACGCCGGCGCCTATGACTGGCAAACCTATCTGGAAACCGTCTATTACCCTTTGCTGGACGAAGCGCTGGAACGCTACCGCGGGTGCGATTACTTTGATAAGCTGGCGTTCTGTCCGTTCAACGAAAGCGACAACGCCGTCTGGTTCGGCACGCGGACGGACGGCCGGAACGCCTTTGACGACGCCGGGCGGCAGGCATTCTATGCAGCCTGGGCGCAGACGGTCGAACGCATCCGGGGCGTTTATCCCGACGCGAAATTCGCCGGGCCCGCCTACTGCGGCTTTGACCGCGGCACGATGGAGGAATTCCTCGCCTACTGCAAGGCGCACGGCTGCATGCCGGACGTCATCGTCTATCATGAGCTGAACGACCGCTCGATCTTTGAATGGAACCGCCATGTGGACGCGCTGCACGAGATCGAGCGCACGCTCGGCATCGACGAGGCGACGCCCGTCATCGTCAACGAATACGGCATGATGGAAGAGAACGGCGACCCGAACGCCATGGCGAAATATATCAGCGTGATCGAAGAAAGCGGCGTCTATGCCGACCAGGCCTACTGGCTGCTGGCCAACAATCTGAGCAACACCTGCGCCGACCGGACCGCCCCCAACAGCGCCTGGTGGGTTTTCCGCTGGTACGCGCAGATGGGCAAAACGCGGCTTGCAATTCAGCAGGGGCTCCCCGCCTATTCCGAAAAAGTGATCCGGGCGGAAAGCAACTTCCGCAGCTACAGGAAATACGCGGTCTTCGGCCTTGCCGCGGCAAACGAAAAGAAGGATGAAATCCGGCTCCTGCTGAGCGGCGCCGACCGCGGGCAGCGGCTGCGCTTCACCGGCCTGAGCCGAACCGCCCTGAAGGGCAAGCGATTGCGCGTGGAAATTGAAAAGGTGACCTATCAGGGACTCGGCGGCCCGGTGTACGCGCCGGAGGTTCTGGCCTCCTATACGTCCCGCGCCGCCGGGGGCAGGCTGACGGTGCCGCTCAAAGACAAAGACAAAAACGCGGCCTATCTGGTCACGGTTTTTGAAGACGGCAAGCGTCCCGCAAAAACCGTTGATGACGCACGGCTGACGCGCTTTGAATTCGAGGACGGCACCTTGCACGGCAGCGCCTATACCTATGACAGCGCCTATGCCACCACCGGCAACCTGCAGGGCATGTGCGGCGGGTTCGAGCATCCGGGCGACGGGGTGTCTCTCCCCTTCTCGGTCAAAAAAGAAGGCGTCTATGATCTGACGCTGATCTACGGCAAGGACAAGGACGGCCTGCGCGACCTCGCGCGCAAGGACGCCGAAGTGCTTTTACAACTGGACGGTATGGAAAAAACGATCCGTCTGCCGAACACGGTGCGCAGCGAAAACACAAGCGCCTATACGGTGCAGCTGCCGCTTTCCAAAGGCAAGCACACCCTGACGCTCTCGCACAAGGACGGCACCTATGTGCTCGACAGCCTTTTGGTGAAGCCGCACGGGGACACGCCGAGGATCTGGTTTGAAGCGGACAGCTTCGTTCCCGGAACGTATTGGGTCATCGCGCCGGCGGACGGCTATTACGACTGCGACGGCAACACGCTGTTTTTGCAGCGCGGCCTGAGCGTATTGGCACGCGAACGCCTCAATCGCGTCACGCCGACGAAACTTGAGCTCACTGCGCGGAACGCAGCCGGGACGCCGGTTCCGTTCGGCGGCGCGGCGCAGAAAACCGACGCGGACGGCACGGCCTATTACGACGGACTTTCCGAAGACGCCGGAGTGCGCCTTGCGGTCACGGCGCCGGAAGGCGGCGACTATGCGCTGGTACTGACCTACGCCTCCGGCCGCGAGAACGGCGAGCACGCCTATAACATCGACCTGGCGGAAGACTTTGTCACAGTCCTGGTCAACGGAAAGAAAGCGGGCAATTACTATTGCCGCAACACAATGAGCTTTACCACCTGGAGCACGCGAACGATCCCCGTCACGCTGCAGAAGGGCGAAAACGAGATCACGCTGACCAATGACAGCGAAGACGCGTTCACGGGCGTCGGCTTTGCGCCGCGCATCGCGCAGGTCGTCTGCTGCCCGGCAGCAATCCACTGAAGCCGAAAGAAAGAGGAATCCAATGAAACAGCAACGCAGTTATCCCATTGTTTCGATCACCGATAAGGGCGCGGCCTTTTTGAAAAGCGGGCACGTCTGGGTCTATGAAGAGGAAGTGACGGCCGTTTCCGGCGACCCGGCGGACGGCGAGCTGGCGGACGTCGTCAGCAAAAAGGGCCGCTGGCTCGGCACGGGCTTTTTCAACAGCCGCTCAAAGATTCGTGTGCGGCTGCTGTCGCGCAACGCCAACGACACGTTTGACGAGGCGTTTTTCGCGCGGCGGCTGCAGTATTGCTTCGATTACCGCAAAACGGTCATGGGCGACGACTTTCGCTGCTGCCGACTGGTGTTTGGCGAAGCGGACGGCTTTCCCGGTCTCACGGTGGACCGCTTCGGCGACGTGCTGGTGAACCAGACGATGTCGCTCGGCATCGAGCGGCGCAAGGACGTCATCTTTCCGCTGATGGCAAAGCTGCTCGCCGCCATGGGTTCGCCGATCGCGGCGATCTATGAGCGCAACGATATTGCCCTGCGCGAAAAGGAAGGCATGGCGCAAAGCACCGGCTTTTACCGCTGCGCGGGCCTGCGCGACGATCTGCCCGGCAAGCTGATTCTCGCGGAAAACGGAATCGACTATGAAGTGGACTATATGCACGGCCAGAAGACCGGCTTCTTCCTCGACCAGAAGTACAACCGGCTGGCGGCGGCGCGGCTGGCGGAGGGCCGCACGGTGCTCGATTGCTTCACCCACACGGGCGCGTTCGCGCTCAACTGCGCCAAAGCGGGCGCAAAGCGCGTAACAGCGGTGGACATCTCGAAGGACGCCGCCGCGCTGACCGAAGCGAACGCGAAGCGCAACGGCCTTGACAATGTGGACGTGCTTTGCGCCAACGTGTTCGACCTGCTGACCGAGCTGGACGCGAAGCACGACAAAGCCTATGATTACATCATCCTCGACCCGCCGGCCTTCACTAAAAGCAGCGGCACCGTGCAGGCGGCCCGCCGCGGCTATAAGGAAATCAACCTGAAAGCGATGAAGCTGCTGCCCCGCGGCGGCTACCTTGCCACCTGCTCTTGCTCCCATTTCATGACGGACGACCTGTTTCGCCGGATGCTCTTTGACGCGGCGAAGGACGCCGGCGTGCAGCTGCGACAGATCGAGGCGCACCAGCAGGCGCCCGACCATCCGATTCTGTGGGGCGTGCCGGAGACGGAATATTTGAAGTTTTATCTGTTCCAGGTGGTGTAAACCAGTCGGCAGTCAACAGAAAAAGACAGGAAGCGATCCCTCCAAGGCGGGTCGTTTCCTGTCTGTTTTATTTGTCTTTCTCCGGCGGCGGGAACAGCGTACAGCCGGTGCGCTGATAATGGCGGATCAGCTCCCACGCGCGTTCCTCGGTCATGCCGTAGTAGGCGGCCGTACAGGGAATGCACTTGCAGCTTTGCGCCCCGCGGTTCACGAGCCGCCGGTAAAAGCCGACGTCATAGACCGTCAGGGGCTTGCCGCAGGCAGCGCAGGTCATACGTCCACGACCTTCGCAAGATAGACGGCGCAGCCGTGGGCCTTCACGAACCGGCGCATATCCTCTTTCACGATTCCGGCGTCTTCGCCGGTGAACGCGTCGGTCAGCTGCAGTCCCTTTTTGGCGGCGACGGGCAGGCCCAGCGCGTCGAGCGCGAACCAGAGCTCGCTGTCGTTGTCCGACAGGTTGGTGAACGCCAGCGCGATTTCACCGTCCGTCAGCACACGGGCGAACACATAACGCTGACTGTTCCAGTCCTTGTTGGCCACAAACAGCGGGCGGCAGGCTTCGTCCTGATTGATCCGCAGCAGATAAGGATTGGTGACGAGCTGCAGCATGTCGCCGTCAAGCTCGCGCACGTCGCAGCCGAGCATCAAGGGCGCGCCGAACATGCACCAGAGGGCGAATTCCGTGCGATATTCGAGGTCGCTGCAGCCGGTGGAGGCCACGTTGCCGCGGTTGCGCATGCCCACGGTGAGCATGTCAATGTCGTTGAAGCAGCCCGGGCCGGCGTATTTCGCGTTTTCGATCTGGCTCAGGAAGATGTCGCGGAACGAGACAAAGCTATCGTTGATGTCGCCGGTGGAGCGGTACATGCCCGCGCCGGTGGAACGGATCCAGTCGTGCACGTCGTCGCAGCCCCAGTTGCAGGCGGAAAGCAGAATCTCGCGCCCGCAGTTTTCCAGCGCCATGCTGATGCGGCGATAGAGGTTGACGCCGTTCGCGTAATCCGGCTTATAGCAATAGTCATATTTCAAAAAGTCGGCGCCGTTTTCGGCAAAGGTGGCGGCATCCAGACACTCATGGTCAAACGAGCCTGGATAGTCGGCGCAGGTACGCACGCACGCGCAGGAATACATGCCGAATTTGAGCCCCTTGCTGTGGACATAGTCGGACACGGCCTTCATCCCGTTCGGGAACTTCGTTTCGTCCGGCACAATCTTGTCGGTCGCCGGGTCGCGCTGCCGTTTGCTCCAGCAGTCGTCGATCACCAGATACTCGTAGCCGGCCTTCAAAAGACCCTTTTCCACCATGGCGTCGGCGGTTTCGCGGATCATCGCGTCGCTGATGTTTTCGCCGAAGGTGTTCCAGGTGTTGAAGCCCAGCGGCGGTTTTTTCGGAAACATATTGCATTTCTCCTTTCGGATTGTTATTCACAAGTTGCGGGACGGAACCAGACCGTCATGTCGCTTTCGCCGCGGTTGGCGAAGGCGTAATACGGAATGAACCGCACGGATACGGGCTGCTTTACGGTCTGTCCAAACGGCGCATAGAGCGCTTCGGACGCGTCACGGAACCCCGGCAGCGTGAGGACGTTGGCACCGAAGAATGGGTCGTACTGCACGCGCACCTCCCCTTTCAAATCCACGGTCAGGGCACAAAGCGGATTGCCGTTGTCGACCGCCTCCATGCAGTAGACAATCGGCCCGTACTGCAGCGCGGCCTTGCCCGCGTCGGCCCGCACGGCGGGATTCGCGGCAAGGAACAGCGGCTGCATTTCAAAGTTGACGTCGAGCGTGAAGTCGTCGGTCGGCACGGCGATGGACGCATAGCCGCATTCCATCGAATACGGCGCGGAAAACGTGCTGCTGCGGCACCAGCCGGGAACGCGCACCAGCAGCTTTTTGCCTTTGGCGCCCTGCAAAGTCAGGCGCACGCGGCCGTCCAGCGGATAGTTCGTTTCCATCTGGATGTTGACGCCGCCCACCGCGGCGGTGCTTTCCATGAACTGATGGACGCAGATCGTGTCTTGAGCCGCGGAAAAGAGGCTGCCGCCGAGCGAAGCGATACAGCGCGTCACATTGGGCGGGCAGCAGGAGCAATCGAACACCTCCAGCCGCTGCGTGATCGGCAGACGGTCGCGGTCATTGACGCTCGTGTGGCGGCTGCGGTCGGAAAGGTTGATTTCCAGCGGATTTTCATAGAAGAAGCTTTTGCCGTCGAGCGACAGCCCGGCGAGTATGCCGTTATACATTTCCAGCTCTACGATATCCGCATACTTCGCGTCGGGATCAACGAGCTTCATCCGGTCGGCGAACATCAACAGCGCAATCGCCGCGCAGGTTTCGGCGTAGGCGGTGTCGTTCGGCAGGTCATAGGGAATCGTGAACGCTTCTCCGCAATGGGAGGAGCCGATACCGCCGGTGACGTACATCTTGCGTCCGGCAATGTCGTCGAACAACGCGCGGCAGGCGGCCAGCAGATCGGCGTCGCCGGTCTCCTTCGCCGCGTCGGCCATCGCCGCATAGAGATAGCACGCGCGTACGCAGTGGCCCTCGGCGGTGTGCTGCTGCCGCACGGGCAGGTGCGACTGGTTATAGCGGCCGTTGCACCATTCGGTGAGACCCTCGCCGGTCTTGCCGCGCGCATTCAAAAAGAACAGCGCGAGGTCGAGATATTTGCGGTCTTTCCTGAGGCGGTACAGCTTGAGAAGGGCCAGTTCGATCTCCTCATGGCCGGGCGTCACAAACGCTGCGGAGCGCTCTACGGTGAACACACGGATCACAAGGTCAATATAACGATCCAGAATCATCAAAAGCCGGTCGCGGCCGGTCGCTTCAAAGTAGGCCACGGCGGCCTCGATCAGATGACCGAGGCAATAAAGCTCATGGCGGTCGCGGAAGCGAAAGCGGTTTTCCGGCTCCACGGCGATGTGGAACAGATTGAAATAGCCGTCGGGGCACTGGTGGGCTTCGATCTTGTCGATGACGGCCTCCACCCTGGCCTGCAGCGCGTCGTCGGGCCGTTTTGCCAAAAGGAACGCGGCGCTTTCCATCCATTTTGCAATGTCGGAATCCCAGAAAATATGCGGCCGCGGGGCGTCGCTGCCTTCCTGCCAGTCGCAGTCGAAGGCGCGAAACCGCCCGGTATCGGAAAAGCGGTCATAGACGGCGTCCATCGTCACGTCGCGGATCAGGCTTTGCTTTTTTTGCCAGAATCCGCCCGTGATGTCGATATGCAGAAAAGAAACCGGTTGAAACTGTTTCATCGTGATTCTCCTGTTTTCCCGGCCTTAACGGGCGGCAACAAAGAAGATGCTGCTCGCAAGCAGAATCTGCGCCGCATAGTAGGTGCCGATATTGAACCATTTCAGCGGGCGGTTCTTGTCCTTCCCCGCGAAGAGGATGAGCCCCAGCGACGCGTCGGACAGCACAAAGAGGATGGCGCCGAGCCCGACGGTGACAAAGAGCATGGGGATATGATCGTGCAGACCCCACCACCACTGGCCGCAGCAATAGCGGATCGCCTTGACCAGCATCGTCGTGATCGTCAGCGCATAGAGCGCCACGGGAATCGCCATGACGAGCTTTGCCTTAATCTGTTTTTTCCAGGCATAGAGCGCGAACAGCGCCACCACGGCAAGGATGATCGGGATCTCGTACCAGCGGAAAAAGCCGTATTGCGGATAGGTGTCGCGGATGGCGCGCTGAAACGCGAGGATATAGCAGATGTGGCCGCCGAGGAAGGCGAACAGACCGATCCCGAACACCCAGATTTTATCGGTGATCAGATGCAGGAAGAAATCGCCCGCCCAGCCGAGCGCCAGGCCCCAGAGGATCAGCTTTGCATAGGCCGTATGGTTGCCGGAAATCTTGATTGCCAGCAGACCGGCGGCAAAAAACAGCGCCGAGCAGATCATTTTGAAGCCCATGGATTTCCAGCACTTTTTCGGCCAGGAGTATTTCAGAAACAGCGGCACGAACACGAATTCCGCCGCAACGACGAGGATGAACAGAATATTCCAGAACATGGGAGTGCTCCTTTCGCTTTGATTACTTCAGTTTGCCGAAGTGAACCATATCCACCAGCGGCGTGACGCGCGGCAAAAGCGATTCAATCGGCTTTGCCAGCAGTTCGGATTTGAACACGTTCTTGACCGAGCGCGCCAGGTTTTCCGCCATGGCCGCCGTGGACGGGACAGCCGAGGGCTTGAGCGTGACGCGGTCGCCGTTGAAGCGGAAAACCAACCGCCGCGCCGCGACCGATTCGATCGGACGAATCAGGATTTCCAGCTCGGTTTCGTTGTTCCAGCAGCCGATGGAGCAGGCCGTCAGCGGCATCTGGCCGAGCGTGATGTCATCCCAGCGGTATTCGCCGTCCATGCCGATGTGGATGGAGTTGACCTCGCCGCCCTCCGACCAGGTCATTTTGAGCGTATCGGCCTGCGGCAGAAACTGTACGTTGGTGATGTTGCCCGCCTTGTCCTTGCCCATAAAGGTCAGCGTCAGCGGCGCCACGGACACGGGATAGCCGATCACGTTGAGCAGCAAAGGCTTATTGAACACGATCTTTTTGCCGATCAGGCGTTTTTCCATCGCGGTGCGCGGCCGGGCGGGCAGCTTTTCATAGGCCGGGATCGACAACTCGACCGGAATCGCCTTTTTGTCGTCGTCGATGAACGCCTTGGGAAAGTGATCCCAGATCACGTCGCGCATCGCCTGTTCGTTGATCTCGCCGGCTGTGAACGCGAGGCAGGCGTCCAAGTCCTCGAACACGATGCCGAACTGGCTGAACATACCGTCGGCGCGATAGCTTTTTTTATAGCCGCCGTTGCGCCAGAAGCAATAGCCGTAGCCCTCGGAGGAGTCGGATTTTTCGCCGTCCCGGCTGGCTGTGTGGTAAGCAGTGGCTGTTTCGGCCCAGCCCGCGGGCAAAATCTGCTTGCCGTTCCATTTGCCTCCCTGCTGATAGAGCAGAGTAAACTTTGCAAGATCCATGCTCTTGAGCATCAGACCCCATCCGCCCGCTTCGATACCGCGCGGGTCGGTTTCCCAGAACGGCCGGTCGATGCCGAGCGGCTCGAACAGCCGCGGCATCAGATAATCGATCACGCTCATGCCGGCCTTCTTGTGAATGATGCAGCAAAGCAGATACATGTTTTCGCTGATGTAATAGAATTCCGTACCCGGCTCCGAAATCCACGAAGAGTTCACGATGTCGTGGAACCAGCGATCCTTGGTCTTGTCCATCATCGGCGTAACCGAAAGGCCGCTGCGCATGGTGAGCAGGTCTTCGACCGTCAGTTTTTCCAGATTCGGGTCTTCCTTTTCGCCGCGCGCTTCGGGGAAGATGTCCACAAAGCGGGTATCCAGCGCGACGAGCCCCTCCGCAACGGCAAAGCCGATGGCCGTGGACGTGAAGCTCTTGCTCACGGAATACATGGCGTGGGCGTAATCCGGGCCGTAGGGCGCACGGTAAACTTCGCAGGCGATCTTGCCGTGGCGCATCACGATCAGGGAATGGATCTCCTTGCCGAGCTCCATGCAATGGTCGATGAACGCCCGGATCTCTTTGGAATCCACGCCGACGCTCTCCGGCGTTTTGGCGCGTTTGATTTCGGTTGATTGTTTGACTGCCATCCTTGGTTCCTCCTGTTTCTTCGATTGTTTCGCTTGTTTATGTTTTCTTCTTTTTGCGGTAAACAAAGAGATCAAAGCCCAACAGCAGCGCGCCGAAGATTACGATCACGGCGAGCCTGCCGGGCGTCAGGACAAAGCATCCTTTCTGGGTGTCTTTTTCACCCTTCGGCATCAAAAGTCGCAGCGCGCTTTGCAGTTCGCTTTCGGCGCTCTGCAGCCGTGAGAGCGAGGCGTGCGGATCGCCGAGGGCGCTTTGTGCTTCGCGGCAAGCTTTTTCCAAGCGGTCTGCGCTCAGGGACGAGCAGGCGTCGGGATTGGCGAGGGCTTCCTGCCGGAGCAGCGCTTCCAGCGCCGCGCGTTCGGCTTTGCACTGCGCGAGATAGGCCGCAAGGCCGCGGATGTTGCCCGTTTCGACGGCGGAAAAGCCGCGGGAAATCAGATCGTCCCAGCCGGCCGCGTCGTCGCCGCGCAGACCGCAGAGGGTTTTGTCATACATCGGCGCAAGGGCATGGACGTCCGGCACGGCGGAAAACCGCCTGTCGGTGAATTTCTGATAAAAGACGTTGAAATAGTTCTTGCTTTGGAACTGCACCAGGGGCATCTTCGCTGTCGAAAGGCGGTTCCAGTGGGCAATCGCGTTCATAACGACGTTGCCCTTATAGACCGGAAGCACCGACACAAGGGCGCCGCTGTCCTGCTGCCACTGCAGCGCCTTCTTTGCGCTTTCCAAGGTGCGCAGACAGACCTGCTGCACCACGCTGCGTGCGCCGATCAGCGCGTTGATTTCATCGCGGAAGGCCCAGGCGTTGTCCAAAATCAGCCCGCCTTTGCCGACGGCAAGGGCAAGCGCCTGCTCCAGCGTGGCAACGGGTTCATCGGAAACCGTGCCGTTTGCAAAGCGGTAATGCAGCGTTTGCAGCTGCGCCAGATCGCAGTCCGCCGCGGATGTGAGATCGGTATCGCATTGAAGCGGCAGCGGCGCGTCCTCCAGCAAAACAAAGGCGCCGTCCTGCGTGCGCTGCACGGACACCGACACCCAGTCGGCGCCGGCGTCGAAGGCGGCCGCAATCGCCCCCGGACTGTTTGCCGGGGCAGCGCTTGTGTCGCCGCGGAACGACACGGCGACAAGGCCGCCGTCCTCCGCCGCAAGGGCGCAGAACGCGAGGCAGCAAAGCAGCAGCAAAACAGCAAGCATGGTGAAAAGTCGTTTCATAGATACAAATCCTTTTGGTTGGAATCTTTTTTGAAAATCAGGCTTCGCCGCGCCGGAAAAACCGCTCGGCCAGCGCCACGGCGCCCATGGCGTCCTTGGAATAGCCGTCCGCGCCGATCAGATCGGCATAGGCCTGAGTCAGCACCGCCCCGCCGACCATGACCCGAACAAGCGGCAGCTCCCGCTTCAGCAGGCGCACGGTCTCGGCCATGGCGTCGAGGGTGGTGGTCATCAGCGCAGAAAGGCCGACCAAAGGCGCGCCGGTCTCCCTTGCCGCTTCCAGCACCCGCTGCGGCGGCACGTCCCTGCCGAGGTCGATCACGTCATAGCCGTAGCTTTGCAAGAGCACTTTCACAATGTTCTTGCCGATATCGTGGATATCGCCCTGCACCGTTGCAAGGAGAATCGTTTCCTTCTCGCCCGCCGTTTTCGGCAGGCCTTCGCTCACAATCTCAAACGCGGCGGACGCGGCTTCGGCGCTCATCAGCAGCTGGGGCAAAAAGAGCGTTCCCTTCTGGAACCGTTCGCCCACAAGGTTCAGCGCGGGCACGATCTGCTCATTGATCAGCGCGAGCGGGGCTTGCGTTTGCAGCAGCGTCTTCGCCTCCTGCGCCGCCTGCTGCTGAAGCCCCTTTGCCACCGCGTACATCAGCGGCGGCAAAGCCGCCCCGTCGTTTGCCGCCTGCACCGGCGCGGCGGCAGAAGCAGCCGCAGCATGCGGGTGCGCCTGTGCAAAAGCGATGTAGCTTTCGCAGTGCGGGTCGAAGCCCTGCAGCATGCAGAAGCAGCGGTAAGCGCGCATCATGTCGTCGGAACAGGGATTCATGATGGCGCAGGACAGGCCGTTTTGCAGCGCCATGGCGAGGAACGCGGCGTTGATGTCCTGCCGTTCGGGCAAGGCGAACGACACGTTGGACACGCCGAGGCAGGTTCGGACTCCGAGCGTTTCGCCGATCAGGCGGATTGCTTCCAGCGTGACGCGGGCCGCATTGTCGTCGGCGGAAACCGCCATACACAGCGGATCCACCACAATGTCTTTTTTGTCGATGCCGTATGCCGCAGCGCGGTCGATGATGGCTTTTGCCAGCGCGCAGCGGCCCTCGGCAGTGGCGGGGATCCCGTCTTCGCCGATGGTCAGCGCAATCAGCACGCCGCCGTATTTTTTGGCAAGCGGCAGCACCGCGGAAAGGCTTTCTTCCTTGGCGTTGACCGAATTGATCAGCGGCTTGCCGTTATAGACGCGCAGGGCGCGTTCCAGCGCAAGGGGCCGCACCGTGTCGATCTGCAGCGGCAGATCGGTCACGCTTTGCAATTCTTCCACCGTTTCGGGCAAGAGGGCGGCTTCGTCAATCTCCCCGAGGCCGACGTTGACGTCGAGAATGTGCGCCCCGGCCTCCTGCTGAGCGATTGCCTCGCGGACAAGATAGCCGAGGTCCTGCGCCCGAAGCGCAGATTGCAGCTTCTTTTTGCCGGTGGGGTTGATCCGTTCGCCGATCAGCTTGGGCACGCCCGAAAGCGACACGGCGTGCGTATAGGATGCAACGACGGTATCGTGCTTTTCGGTCGGCGGCACAAACGGCAGGTCACGGGTGGCCGCCACCGTTTTGCGGATATAGGCGGGCGTGGTGCCGCAGCAGCCGCCGAGGCCGCACACACCGATTGCCGCAATGTCGCGCATACAGGCGGCAAAGCCGTCGGCGTCTACGTCGAACACCGTTTTGCCGTCTTTGACCTGCGGCAGGCCCGCATTGGGGTTGATGACAACCGGCAAAGAGGCGCACTGCACATACTGCGCGGCGATGTCCTTCATCTGCCTTGGCCCGAGGGAACAGTTGGCGCCCAGCGCGGCAACGCCGAGGCCCTCCAGCGTGGCGACCACGGCGGGCACGTCGGCGCCCGTGAGCAGGTGGCCGCTTGCGTCATAGGCGTTTGTAACGACAATCGGCAGATCGCAGTTTTCTTTCGCCGCCAGCACGGCCGCCTTGGTCTCATAGAGATCGCTCATGGTCTCGATCAGAATCAGATCGAACCCGCAGGCGGCAGCAGCGCGGACAGACGCGGCAAACACGCCGATCGCGTCTTCAAACGGAAAATCGCCCAGCGGCCGCAGGAGTTTGCCCAGCGGGCCCATGTCGAACGCAAGACAGACGTCGTCTTTGTTCCCGGAAAAACGGGCTTTGGCGCGGGCCATGTTGTCATAGGCGGCGCGGATGACCAGATCGAGATTGTCAAACTTGAGCCGGTTCGCGCCGAAGGTGTTCGCCGTGATCACGTTGGCGCCGGCTTCCATATAGGCAAGGTGGAGTTCTTCCAGAACGGACGGATGCGTCAGGTTCCACGTCTCGGGCAGTTCGCCCGGCTGAAGTCCCTCTTTTTGCAGCAGCGTACCCATCCCGCCGTCAAAATAGGTGCGGCGGGAACGCAGGCGCTCTGTGATCGTCATGAAAGACCCCCCTTATTTTACTAATTCGGAATTGGCATCAGCTCCCGCTGATGCCCGCAAACGCCGTCACCGATTTGCACGGCGTCATGAAGTATGTGTCGGAAAGCGTGATGCCGAGCTTCCTTTGCGCGTCGAGCGCCGCGAGTACGTCTTCCTGCAGCGAAAGCGGCACGTCGCCGTAGCCCGGCGAAAAGCGCGGACGCAGGACTTCCCCCTGGGCCAGCTTTGCGTTGACCTCGTTGCACCAGGCCTCCACCGCAGCGGAGCACCACGCGTCGAACACGAGGGCAAACGACGGTTCGGTCTTTTGCAGGCGCAGCAGCAGCCGGTCGACCCCGTGGCCGAGCGTGGCGGCAAAGAGAAAGCTCTCTTCGCAGCCGGTCATGTTCTTTGCAAGGCTCCCGCTTTGCAGCCGGAACACGCCGAAATCGAGCTTCTCCCCTTCCGCCTGCAGCTTCAGACGGCGGGAAACAGCCTTGGGCGCGGCGACTTCGCACAGCGCGCCCTGCGCACGGTCCAACAGGGCAAGCAGCGCCGGCGTCGGGTCGCCTTTGACGCCGAGATAGCGCAGCGCCTCTTTGCAATTGACCGCAAGCTTGGCCGGGTCGCCGGCAAACAGCGTCAGCGCGGCGCTCATCGGATCAGGGTGCTGACATTGCTGAGAATCGCCGCGGCAACGTCGGGCTTGTTCATGGAATAGACGTGCACCGCCGGGACGCCGTTGGCGAACAGATCGACGATCTGCTGGGTGGCATAGGCGATGCCGGCCTGCTTCATCTGCGCCGGGTCTGCGCCGTATTTGTCCACGATGCGGCAAAAGCGCTGCGGCAGCGCCGCGCCGGAAATCCGGCAGATGCGCTTGATGGAGCCGGGATTCGTCACCGGCATGATGCCCGCGACCACGGGCACCGTGACGCCCGCCTCGCGGATGCGGTAAAGGAAGTTATAATAAACGTCGTTGTCGAAAAACATCTGGGTGGTGAAGAAGGCGCAGCCGGCGTCCTGCTTCTCCTTGAGGTGACGCACGTCGTCAAAGCTGTTGTCGCTCTCCGGGTGCGTTTCGGGGTAGCACGCGCCGCCGCTGCAGAACGAGCCCTCCGCCGCGATCTCGGCAATCAGCTCGCTCGCGTAGTGATAATCGGTCTCGTGCGCCTCGGGCACGCGGTCGCCGCGCAGGGCCATCACGTTTTCGATCCGGTTATCCTTGAGCGCCTGCATCTGATCGCGCACCTGCGCGCGGGTGGAGTTGATACAGGTCAGGTGCGCCATCACGGGCACACCCGTCAAATTCTGGATGTCGGCGGAAAGCGCCGCGGTATAGGCGGACGTGCCGCCGCCGGCGCCGTAGGTCACGCTCATAAACGCCGGCTGCAGAGAAGCGATCTGCATGGCGGCGTCGAACACGGCGTCGATCTTGTCGGTCGTTTTCGGCGGAAACACCTCAAAGGAGAGGGACGGCGTTTCGCTTTGAATGATGTCGATGATTTTCATAAGCGGTTCCCTTTCGGTAGTTAGTTTTGAGGGATAAAGGGACTAAGGGATTAGGGGTTAAGGGGTTAAGAAAACGGAGAATTGAGAATTCCAAATTCCACATTTGCTGTCGACTGACGACTATCGACTTTCACTGCACACTACACACTGCACACTAATTTTTGAGGCTGTGCATCGGCGCGGGGATGCGGCCGCCGCGTTCAACAAAGCGTGCGGACGATTCCGGGTGCACCGGCATCACGGGCGCCGAGCCGAGCAGGCCGCCGAATTCCACCATTTCGCCGACTTTCTTGCCGGGTGCGGGAATGATGCGCACGGCGGTGGTTTTGCAGTTGACCATGCCGATCGCCGCCTCGTCCGCAATAATGGCGGAGATCGTGGACGCCGGGGTGTCGCCCGGCACGGCGATCATGTCGAGGCCGACCGAGCACACGCAGGTCATGGCTTCCAGCTTGTCAAGCGAAAGCGTGCCGCTTTGCGCGGCGGCGATCATGCCCTCGTCCTCGCTGACCGGGATGAACGCGCCCGACAGGCCGCCCACATGGTTGCTGGCCATCACGCCGCCCTTTTTGACCGCGTCGTTGAGCAGGGCGAGCGCCGCCGTCGTGCCGTGGGTGCCGCAGACGGCAAGGCCCATCTCTTCCAGAATCCGCGCCACAGAGTCGCCTTTTGCGGGCGTGGGCGCCAATGACAGATCGACGATGCCGAAGGGCACGCCCAGCCGCTCCGAGGCTTCGCGGGCCACCAGCTGGCCCATGCGCGTGATCTTGAACGCGGTCTGCTTGATTGTTTCGGCCACCACGTCGAACGGCTTGCCCTTGCAGCTTTGCAGCGCGTGATAGACCACGCCCGGGCCGCTGACGCCGACATTGATGACGCTTTCGCCCTCGCCGACGCCGTGAAACGCGCCCGCCATGAACGGATTGTCCTCCACCGCGTTGGCGAACACCACGAGCTTGGCGCAGCCGAAGCCGCCGTTGGCCGCGGTCAGGTCGGCGGTCTTTTTGATTGTTTCGCCCAAAAGCGCCACGGCGTCCATGTTGATGCCGGCCTTGGTACTGCCGACGTTGACGCTGGCGCACACGCGGTCGGTGGACGCGAGCGCGGTCGGGATGGAGGCGATCAGCTTTTTGTCGCTTTCGCTGAAGCCCTTTTGCACCAGCGTGGAAAACCCGCCGATGAAGTTGACGCCGCACGTTTTGGCCGCGTTGTCCATCGCGACGGCGATGGGCGTGTAATCGCGCTCTTTGCACGCCGCCGCGACCAGCGAGATCGGCGTGACGGAGATGCGCTTGTTGACGATGGGAATGCCGAATTCCTTTTCGATTTCTTCGCCCACGCGGACGAGGTCTTTCGCCGTGCGGGTGATCTTGTCATAGACCTTTTCGGCGCAGCGCTCCACGCGTTCGTCGCTGCAGTCGAGCAGGGAGATGCCCATCGTGATCGTGCGCACGTCCAGATGGCGGTGCTCGATCATGTCGAGCGTGGAAACAACGTCCCGGATATCAAACAGCATGGCCGTCACCTCACACGCGGTGCATCAGCGTGAAGATATCCTCGCGCTGGGTGCGCACCACAAGGCCCATCTCTTTGCCCAAAGCAGCCAGCTTGTCGCTCAGTTCGGCAATCGGAAGACGGCTTTTTTCGAGGTCGATCAGCATCGCCATGGTGAAGAATTCCTGCATGACGGTCTGGCTGATGTCGAGGATGTTGACGTCGTTTTCGGCCAGACAGGTGCAGACCTTTGCGATGATGCCGGTGGTGTCTTTTCCGGTGACGGTTACGATGGCTTTCATGTCGGTTCCTCCGTTGGGTATAGATAAATATATTATAAAACGCGCGCGGGTACTTTGTCAAGGGAAAGGGAGAAAGAAAAGGGGTTGAGGGACTAAGGGACTAAGGGATTAAGGGATAAAAATGAATTGTACACTGCACCCTAAAAAAGCCGCCCCATGGGCGGCAAGCTGATGACTGTTGACTGTCGACTGATCTGTGCACTGCGCACTGAATCATACAATCTCCACGCCTTTGTCCGCGCAGTCACAGACAAAGACGTTTTTGAAATTGCGGCGCAGGGCGCGGGCGGCCTCCTCGGCGTCGTCTTCGCTCTCGAAGATGCCGAACACACTCGGCCCGCTGCCGCTCATGCAGGCACATTCCGCACAGTGGCGGCGCAAAACGCCCTTGATGACGACCCGTTCGGGCACGTCGATGAACTGCTCGAACACGTTGTCGATCCGGCGAAAGACGCCGTCGAGGTCGCCCTGCATGATGCTTTGGAACATGCCGCTTTTATCCAGATGGCGGATGCGCTCCGCCGTGTCAAAGGCCTTGTAGGCTTCGCCGGTGGAGACGGCACAGTCCGGTGTGACAATCACGAGCTTGCCGAACGGAAGTGACGGCAGATAGGACAGCACCGTGCCGGTATGCTGGGCCAGCATCAGTCCGCCGAGCGCACAGAACGGCACGTCGGCGCCGAGCCCGGCGCCCAGCCGGATCAGATCGCGGTCGGAAAGATGCGCGTCAAGCAGCCGATTCAGCCCGACGAGCACCGCCGCCGCATCGGCCGAACCGCCGGCAAGGCCCGCCGCCTGGGGGATGTGCTTTTCAATGGCGATCGACAGTCCCGTAAACGGCAGGCCGGTCGCTTCAAAAAAGGCGCGGGCCGCCTTGTGGGCAAGGTTTCCCTCCCCCTGCGGAACCGCCGGATCGTCGCAGGTCACGGTGATTTCGCCGGAATCGTTCGGTTCCAGCGTGACAAGATCGCAAAGCGACACCGACTGCATCACCATGAACAGGTCATGGTAGCCGTTCGGCAGCGCGGAAAGAATGTCGAGCATCAGGTTGAGCTTGGCGTGGGCTTTGAGCGTGAGTTTCATGTTGGGTTACCTCCCCCGGGGATCAATGGAGAATGGCGAATTGAAAATTGAGAATTGGCAAAGTGGGAAGTGTTGAGAATACGGGACGGGATGGGCGTCGCTTTTGCGCGGCGAGCCGGCACAATTCTGCATGCTCCATTTTCAATTCTGCATGCCGTTTGTGTCTTTCGGCCACAGCCGGAAGACGCAAACGGACCCGGCGTACCTGCGTCGGGTCCGTGATCGTTTGCTTATTCGGCGGCTTCTTCGGCGGCCGCGTTGCGTTTGGCGTTCAGCTCATCCAAAATGCGGGTGTGCTCGTCGTCGGGCAGCGCATACTTCCACGTCGGGATGGCGGCAAGCAGCATGCCGATGGCGGGCGGAATGGAGATCAGGAAGAACATCGCCGCGGCGAACTTGCCGTCGTTGTAGGTCTTGAAGTCGGCGCCGTTGACCAACGCGTTGTTCAAAAGCGCAACATTCTTGTCGGAGAATTTGACGATAGCGTAGACCGCGCCGGAAATCAGCGAAGCGATACCGGCAGACAGCTTTGTGATAAAGCTTTGGCCGGAGAAGAACACGCCGTCGGGACGGATGCCGTTGTTATATTCCTCGTAGTCGACACAGTCCGCGATCATGACAGACTGCAGCACGTTCAGCGAGCCCATGGACGCGCCCGCCATAAAAAACAGCACGCTCATCACGGCCATGCCGCCCCAGGTCAGCACGTTGCCGCTGGTCAGTTTGTAGAAGATAAAGATGAAAGCGAACGGGATCGCGCCGGCCAGCGTAAAGAAGTTGTACATGTTCTTTTTTTCGTGCTTTTTGATCAGGCGCGGGACGAACAACGGGAAGAAGATCATACCGCCGAACAGACCGATCACGAGAATGACGATCTTCAAAACAAGTTCCACGTTCAGCGCGCCGTCCACAAAGAGCGTTGCGCCGATGTCGTTGTTGAAGAAGTAATACATCACAAGCGTCATGGCCACGATGGCAAGCAGCTGGATCGGGCTCCTGAGGATGCCGGAGATCAGGATCTGGCGGAACGGCTTGTTGCCGAACATGATCTGGAAGTTTTCCTTGATGGTATAGGTCTTTTCGTTTTGCGGCGTCACCTTTTCCTTTACGGCAAAGCCGGCGAACTGGAAGAGGATCGTGGCGAAGGTCGTCATAACAACCGCGAGCGTAATATACGCCATGCGCAGCGAGTGCGCCTCGTCCATACCCTGCGCCTTGAAGATGCCCTGGAAGGCGGGTGCGATCATGGTAAACAGCGTGCCGATCATGCCGACGTTGGCAACCGCACGGGCCAGCGAAAGCGCCTTGGCGCGGTCGTTCTGGTCTTCGGTCATCAGTGAGGTAACGCCCCACAGCGGGATGTCACCGATGGTGTAGGTCATGCCCCAAAGGACGTAGGAGATCGCGGCCCAGGCGATGATCAGTCCGGCCTTGGCGCCGGTCTTTTTCACGAAGCCGAGCTCACTTTGGAACTCCTGCAAAATCGTTTCGGCAAGGGCGGTATCGGTTACCGGCGCCTTGTCTTCGGCGGAATAGATCATGACCTTCGTCTTGACGATGTTGCCGTCGGCGTCCATCAGCGTTTTGCCTTCGGTGTCCTTTTGCAGCTCCCAGGTGCCGTCGGCGGGCACAAAGAGATACTGCACGCCGTCATATTCCAATTCCTTGGTCAGGTCGCTTTCCACATAGGCAACATAGGCGGCCGGGTCCTGCAGCGTCACTTCGTGCAGTTCGTTGGGTTCGGCGTACATGCCGTTGAGGAACGGCAGGATCGTTGTGATCAGAATCACGCCGGGCACAAATAGCAGATAAGGCTTGCACTTGCCCCACTTGGTACGGGTCTTGTCAACGATGGTGCCCATCATCGGGTCGTTGATCGCGTCCCAGACACGCGCCAGCGCAAAGATCAGCGAACAGGCGATGGCCGGCAGGAAGATCACGCTCTGGAAATAGAACGCAAGGCCGGTGGCAATGATATTATAGATAATATTCTGTCCGGCAAGGCCGATCAGATAGCCGGTCAGCTCTTTGCGCGTGTAGGTCGTTCCGAGCAGCTTGGGTTGTTTACTCATACGGAATCCCCTTTTCCTAAAGTAATGCTGCACATTCATGCAACTTTCATTATACTGGATTGGAAGAAAATAGTCAAATACAAGATTTTCGGCAATAATTGTAGAAGTTGCACAAAGAAAGGACAGAAGCCAGAGAACAGAGACCAGAAGCCAGAAGCCAGAGATGGACGCTTTGACGCGGACGGCAGCCTTCCCTTCAACCCTTCAACCCCTCAATCCCTTCATCCATTATCCCCTCTTCCCCTCCTCTTGCTTTTTCCGCACAAACCTGCTATGATATGGAACAGGAGGTGATCCCATGCGACGAACAGTTTCCTGTCTGTTGGTTCTGCTGCTTTTGGGCTGCGGCTGCTTCGCCGTGTCCGCGGCGGAAGACGAGCCGCACACCCACATATTCGGCGCATGGTACACCGTCACTTCCCCGACCTGTACGGAACCCGGCGAAGAACAGCGCATGTGCGAAGTCTGCGAAGCGGTTGAAACGAACGAGATTGAGCCGTCCGGCCACAAGTGGAGCAACTGGGAAGAAACCCTTGCGCCGACCTGCACCGAGGCCGGGGAAGAGCACCGCACCTGCGAAGTCTGCGAAGCGGTGGAAACGAACGAGATTGAGCCGTCCGGTCACAAGTGGAGCGATTGGGAAGAAACCCTTGCGCCGACCTGCACCGAGGCCGGGAAAGAACAGCGCACCTGCGAAGTCTGTGGGGCGGTTGAGACAAGAGCCATCGAGCCCGGTCACCAGTGGGGCGACTGGGAGCAAACCCTTGCGCCGACCTGCACCGAAGCCGGCGAAGAGCAGCGCACCTGCGAAGTCTGCGAAGCAGTTGAGACAAGAGCCATCGAGCCCGGCCACCAATGGGGCGACTGGTACGCAGTCACCGAACCGGCCTGCAGCGCACCGGGAGAAAACCGCCGCGACTGTGCGCGCTGCGGCGCCGCGGAGACCGCCGTTCTTCCCGTGCTTGGCCATCTTTGGGTCACTGACCCCGCCGTGCCGGCGACCTGCACCACCGAGGGAAAAACCGAGGGGATTCACTGCAGCCGCTGCGGCGCGGTTCTTTCGGGCCACAGGCAGGCCACGCTGAAACCGCTGGGACACGCTGTGCTCGACGAAAACGGCGACTGCGTTCTTTGCGGCGCGCATGTCAAGGATTTATGCCCCTACTGCCACAGGGATCACACTGCCCAGTTGTTCGGCCGGCTGATTGCCTGGTTCCATCAGATTTTCTATCGCATTCGTCTGCGTTTTCAATAACGCGTCCTATTATTCCGGAAAGGAGCCGATTGCATGACGCAACCGATCTATACCGCGTCGGATGTTTTGTCGCTGGCCATGGACATCGGTAAAAGCATGGTACGCTGCGGCGCGGAGATCAACCGTGTGGAAGAAACCGTGCTGCGCATCTGCCGCGCCTATGGCATGCAGCAGACCGACGTGTTCTCCATCGTGTCCGTGATTGTTGCAACGACGCGCGACCAAAGCGGCGGCGAGGTAACGCTGTCGCGCCGCATCTACAGTTATGCCACCAATTTCAGACAGCTGGAACAGCTCAACGCCCTTTCGCGGCGCCTGTGCGCTTCCCCGGAGGAACCGGCCGCGGTACGCGACGAGCTGGAAATGATCAACCGCGACCCGATGCGCCTGCACCCGACGGCCTGCGTGGGCTATGTGCTGGCCGCGGCGGCGTTCACGGTCTTTTTCGGCGGATCGTGGAAGGATGCGCTGGCCGCCGCACCAATTGCGGCGATTCTTTGGCTGATTACCTCGCTGATCCGGGTGCACGGCATGAGCAAGCTGTTTGTGACGGCGCTCTCCTCGGCGACGGCGGGCTTTTTGGCCATCGCCTTTGTGAAGCTCGGCCTGGCCGACAACGCGGCCATGATCATGATCGGCGACATCATGGTCATCATCCCCGGTCTGCTGCTGATCCACTCCGTGCGTGAAATGCTCTGCGGCGATCTGATGAGCGGCATGCTGCGGCTGCTGGAATCGCTGATTCTGGCGCTGGCAATCGCCTGCGGGTTTGCCGTTCCGATTTTATTTTTCGGCTGAAGGAGGCGATGGTATGGATCTCAAACAAGCGTTGATTCTGCTGCTGGCCGGGATGGCCGGCACCTGCGGGTTCGCCCTGCTGTTCCGCATGCGCAAAAAGCTGATTCCCTGGGCCGTTCTCGGCGCGCTGCTGACGTTGACGGTCTATGTGATCTGTCTCAGATATCTTCACCACGCCTTTTTCCAGAACCTCTTTCCCGCCCTGTGCGGCGCGCTGTATGCCGAGGTGCTGGCAAGGCTCACCAAATCACCCGCCACCCAATATCTGATTTGCGCCATCATTCCCCTGGTACCCGGCGGAGGTCTCTATTACACCATGTACGCCTTCGTCACGGGCAACATGGAGACCTTTCACACCGAGCTGACCCAGACCGCGCGCACGGCGGCCGGGCTTGCCGTCGGCATCATCATTGTTTCGGTGCTGGTTCACCAGTTCCGGCACCGCAGTCTGAAAACCGTTTTTGAAGAGGAATCACCGGAAAGGAGCGTCATTTCATGAGAATTCTCAAAGCTGTTCTTATTCTGCTGCTGTTCATCATTCTGGGCGTGGTTGTCATACTTGGCTTTTACCTTCCGAAATACAGCTTGTACAGCCAAAAGCTGGTCGCAAGCGACCTGGCGGACGAACCGATCACCGTGGTCAGCGCCAACGTGCGCTGCTTTGCGCCGCAGGATCTGTTCAAAAAGAGCTGGTTCTACCGTGCGCCGCTGCTGCTGGAAACGCTCCGGGAGGCTGCGCCGGACATCATCGGTTTTCAGGAAGTGACGCCGCTGCACAAGCGCTTTTTCGACCGCACGCTGCGCTGCTACGGCAATGTGCTGCTCTATCGCGACGACACGCTTCTCAAGGAGAGCTGCCCGATCTATTACAACGAGCTCCGGTTTGACCTTGTTGACAAAGGCGGCTTCTGGCTGAGCGAAACGCCGGACGAAATGTCCAAGGGCTGGGGCGCGGCCTGCTATCGCGTGTGCTCCTATGTCATCCTCAGGCAAAAGACCGACGGCAAGCAGCTCGTGGTATTCAACACCCACCTCGATCACGTGAGCGAAGAGGCGCGCATCAACGGCATCCGGCTGGTGCTGGAAAAGATCGAGCAGTTCGGCGGCATGCCGGCCGTGATCATGGGCGACCTCAACGCCGGAGAAAACACACCGACCTATCAAGCGGCAACCGAGCTGTTCCTGGACGCGAAGTATCAGACGGACGACAGTGACCGCGGCGCCACCTATCAGAGCTTCGGCGCTGCGCTCGACGGGGAGAATATCGACTATTTCCTGATCTCCAAGGCCGGAATCGACGTGCTGCAGTACAAAGTTTTGCGCAACACGTTTGACGGCGTCTATCCGAGCGATCACTTCCCGATCCGGCTGGAGATGAAGCTTTCCTAATTCAGCAATTCCGATGTATCACAAACCGAAACCGCCGGACAAGCCGGCGGTTTCGGTTTGTTTATTTGCAGGAGACAAGAGGCGTTATCTGTTGAACAGGTGGGTGAAGAAATAGCCGTTGCCGTGGCCAAGCTTGATCAGCCAGGCAAACGGGCCGGTATGGACCTCGCCGAACTTGCAACGGTCGCCGCTCTTGAGGTCGGCGCCGCAGTCCTTGCAGTAGCCGTTGCCGTTGTCAGTGTGTCCGGTCTTGGCGATCGGTCTGGTTTCCTTGTGGCCGGGATCGTTGGCGCAGACGCGCTGTTCTTCGCCCTCCTGCGTGCAGGTCGCCTTGCGGACAGTCGTCCACGCGCCGTAGGCGTGGCCCTTCGCCGGAAGCTTCACGGCGTTTGCGCTGGTTTCCTGGGTGCATGCGGCGTCCTTGAACAGCTTGCCGCAGACGGTGCAGGTGTAATATTCGATATTGCCCGCTGCGTCGCAGGTCGCGCTCTTCGCGGCGGTCTTTTTACCGTTGTGGGCAACCGTTGCCTTGGAGATGGTCTCGCCGGCGGTGATCACGTTGTTGCAGGCGGTGCAGCAAAGGTCGCCGGTGTAGCCGTCTTCCTTGCAGGTGGCGGCCTTCTGATTGCGCAGCTCGGTGCTGCCGACGTGATTACTCATGTCTTTTTGAATCGTCAGGTCGGCGAT
>JAEEGL017106297.1_pt1 | contig 23940 bp, 16 predicted proteins | sample 9134231 | NCBI WGS metagenome assembly JAEEGL01 (sample SAMN16246548, study PRJNA631951) | gut metagenome | biome: gut microbiome; feature: rumen; material: fiber-attached | host: Bos | place: Iran: Karaj | collected 2018-10 | reverse complement strand
TTGAACTCCTCGAATATCACCTCGTCCATGCGGCTGCCTGTGTCGATGAGGCCGGTCGCGATGATGGTGAGCGAACCTCCGCCCTCGATGTTGCGCGCCGCGCCGAAGAAACGCTTGGGCTTCTGAAGGGCGTTGGCGTCAACACCGCCCGAAAGGACCTTGCCGGAGGCAGGCTGGACGGTATTGTATGCGCGCGCAAGGCGGGTGATGGAGTCGAGGAGGATGACCACGTCGTGGCCGCACTCGACCAGCCTGCGGGACTTCTCGATGACCATGTTGGCCACCTTGACGTGACGCTCGGCGGGTTCGTCGAAAGTGGATGCGACGACCTCGGCCTTGACGCTGCGCTGCATGTCAGTGACCTCCTCGGGACGCTCGTCGATCAGCAGGACAATTTCGTACACCTCGGGATGGTTCTCGGCTATGGCATTGGCTATGCTCTTGAGCAGCATGGTCTTACCGGTCTTAGGCTGGGCGACGATGAGGCCGCGCTGACCCTTGCCGATGGGGGCGAACATATCGACGATGCGGCAGGAGATGTCGCGACCGGAACGCCCTCCGGTGAGGTTGAACTTCTCATCCGGGAAAAGGGGAGTGAGGAAGTCGAACGGGACGCGGTCGCGGATGAACTCCGGGGTGCGGCCGTTGATGTACTTTATCTTGACCAGCGGGAAATACTTGTCGCCCTCCTTCGGGGGACGGATTTCGCCGGTGACCGTGTCTCCGGACTTCAGGGCATTGGCCTTGATCTGGTTCTGGGACACATAGATATCGTCGGGGGAGTTGAGGTAATTGTAATCGGAAGAACGGAGGAAACCGTAGCCGTCAGGCATGATCTCCAGGACTCCGGTAGCCTCCACCGTGCCTTCGAACTCGATGACCTTGGGTTTGGGCTGAGGCATCTGCTGCTGAGTGCGGCGGTTCTGGCCGTTCTGGAAGTTCTGCCCCTGCTGGTTCTGCTGGGGATTCTGCTGCCTGCGCTGCTGGTCCTGCTGGGGAGCGGCCTGAGGGGCCTGAGGGGCCTGCTGGGGACGGTTTTCAGGCTTCCTGTCCTCCTGTGCCGGAGCGGGAGCCTCCGCGGCCTTGACCTCCTCCGCGGCGGCCGCAGGAGCCTCGGTCTGAGCGGCCTCGGACTTCTTCGGACGGCCGCGGCGGCTCTTGGGCTTCTCGGGCGCGGCGGGAGACGCCTCGGGAGCCGGAGCGTCGGCGGGTGCGGGTACCGGAGCGGGAGTCGTCTCCTTCACGGCCTCGGGAGCCGCCTTGGACTTCTTTGCGGACGTCTTCTTCGCAGCCTTGGGTTTCGCTTCGGTTTTAGTATCGGCCTCGGCCCCGGAATTGGCTTCGGCAGCCTTGGCGGCGGCTTTCTTCTCCGCCGCAGGCTTGGTCTCCGCCTCCGTCTCCTTCTTGGGACGGCCGCGGCGGGCCTTGGGTTTATCGTTGGAAGGCTTCAGGGATTCGACCTTGGCCTGTGCATCCAAAATGGCGTAAGCAAGGTTCTCGTCATCCATTTTCTTGACGTTCTTGACTTCAAGCCCGCTTGCCAGGCTTTCCATCTGCTCCCTGCTCATGGTACTCAATTCATACAGAGTGTGTGGCATGCTGAAAAAAATAAGTGAATAATGCCGCCGGAGAGGGCGGTCCGTAAAAGATTACTCTGCAAAGATAGGAATAAAAAACTAATTATCCCAATAACTGCTGCTCTTCTTGAACCTCAGCACGTCGGAGAGCGTAGATGCATTGGCCGCGATGCGGAAGCTGTAAGACTTCCACGTACCGGTCGGCACCCACGAAACCTGGATGTTGAAACAGTGGAGGTCGTACGACGCGCTGATCTGCGTGGCAGTGATTTTCAATGCCATCAGGTCAAGGCCGGATGACGCGGTCAGCGACAGTTTCGGAGTGAGTTTCAGATTGCCGTTGATACCCAGCGTCTGGGTGAAATTGTTCTTGACAGTCAGCTTTTCGTTAGTATAGGCATACTGCTTGGAATAGTTGAACGAATAGCTGAAGCTGATGGACCACGGAGATTTCGGATTGGTATAATACAGCCAGCCGCCTGGGATGTACTCTCCGGTAATGGGATGATAGTAAATGCGCGTGTAAGCGTCGGGCGTGCCTCCCCCCGACCCGTCGTCACCCTGGGTGGTACCCTCTCCGGAGAACGAATAGGACGTGGAGACGCTGGCGTTCATGAGGCGGAGGGGATGGGCGGGATCCACAAGCACGTTGAACTTGTTGATCTTCTTTCCCTTTTCATCCACCGCATACGGGTCGAAGTTGGCGTTCGCGCTGATGTTCATCTTTTCGAAGATGGATGTGGACAGCGTCACGCCTACGTTGTTCATGCGCAGGGAATCTGCGAGGAAATTGTAAGACGTGCTGAAATTCAGCTGGTCCAGGATCTTGACCTTCTTGGAGCCGGTGCCTGTCGTATCCTTGTAGTCACGGACCTTGGCTTCGAGGTTGTTGCCTATGGAGATGTTGGCTGTGGCAGATCTTCCCTTGCCGGGAGGGGAGTACATCTGCCCGGCATAGATGTTATACTGGTACTCCTTCTCATTGCCGTGGATGTCGGTATATTGCAGGGTACGGTAGCCGTTGGCCTTCGTGGCGAGGTCCGGACTCACCGAGACGCTGATGCTCGGCGACACGACGTGGCGTATAGCCTGTATGCGGCTGTACTTGCCGAAATTGAACATTCCGTACAGTCGCGTGCTCATGGAGATGCTTCCGGAATAGGTCTGGGTAATGCCGAACGCGCTGAACTGCTTGCCTTCCACCTGCTCCACCTTGTCGGTATCCGGATTGTATACATACTCCGACTTCTTGAAGAACCAGTTCTGGCTGTAAGAGACGGAAGGCGTGAAATTCAAGTAGTTGAAGATGGCGAATGACGGGAGTCCGATGGCGAAGCTGTGCGTCATGCCGTTCTGGAACTTGTTCATCAGGCCCCCCTGTCCGAACTCCGATGCCTTGAAGGCTATCTTGTTCTGGAGCGAGGTGTTATAACCGAAGGATATCTTCTCGTACGCCCTCTCCTTTCCAACGCGGACCTTCCTCTTGAAAGGATAGAAGGTGCTTACGGAAAAAGTGACGTTAGGCAGTGTAAAGGCGTAGGAACTGTCCCTCGAGTTCTGGCTGTGGAGGGCGTTGATGGAAAGGTTTATCTTGCCGTTCCAGTTCTTGGAGAACGAGATGGAGGACGACGCCTGGTTCTCGAGCGCTTCGCTGACCGAGCGGGAATTATACTTGCCGTTTGACGGGCTGGAGAAGTTCACGGAAGCGGAGAAGGTCTGGCCCGGACGTGCCTTGGCATCCTGGGTATGCGCCCATTTTACGGAGAAGTTGCGGCTCTGGAAGAAGTCACTGCTCCCGCGCTCGCCCTTCTGGTCGTTGGAATAGGTCAGGGCGAAATTGCCGTTGAACTTGTAATTGACCTTGTATCGGGAGTTTACGTCCACTGCCCACGAGCCGAGGGTGTAGATGTCACCGGTCAGTGATAGGTCGAAATAGTCGCCGAAGACGAAGTACATGCCCGCGTCGCGCGCATAGAAGCCTCGGCTTTGTTCCTCGCCGAAAGTCGGCATCAGCATTCCCGTCGCGCGCTGGGGTTTCTTCGGTATGAAACCGAAGGGAAGCACGAGCGGCAGGTGAACGCCCTCGATAACCGGATGCGCGGGACCGAAGACGGTCTTCTGCGAGGGCTTGGTTATGACCTTAGCGGAACTGAGTGCAAGGTAGTAATGCGGCTCTTCCGCGTCGCAGACGGTATACTGTCCGTCGGTGATGTTGATGGAGCGGTCGGCCATCATCTTGATGTTATGGCCGTGGAGTATGCCTTCGTCGTCGTTGGTGGTCATATTGGTGATGCGCGCCTTCCTGGAGTTGAAGTTGTAGCGCACCTTCTCCATCTCGTAAGTGTCTTCTCCCTGCGTCATCACAGGAGTACCGGTCAGCTCCCCGGTCTCGGGGTCTATTACACCCGTGGCGAACACCTCCCCGGTGTTCATGTCATACTCCATGTACTCGGCAGTAAGCTCTATGTTCTGGTACTTGACCGTCACGTCACCATAGTAATACACCATGCGCTTGCCTTCGGTGAACACCTCTACGATGGAGTCCCTCGCGCCGGAGAATGCGGGGCGTTCGAGCGAGCTCTTCCCGAGCAGCGAGAGCGAGTCGGCGCGGTGCAGGGAATCGGCCAGTGCGAGGGAATCCTTCTGCAATGCGAGCGAATCAAGCCGGAACGTGGCGAGGGAGTCGAGCGACAAAGAATCCGGCAGCGAGACCGAAGTATCCGCCTGTGCAGCACGGCGGGCCTGCCGGCGGGAACGCCTGTCATTCTGGGCCGGGAGAGCCACGCTGCTCAGGATGACGAGCAAAACCGTCACAAACAGATATGTGATATTCTTTGAACGCAATTTTTTTCCTAAATTTGCAAAGTACAAATGTAAGACTATTTTCGAAGTTTACCAAAGCCCGTAAATGAAATCGAAATCCAGCATATTCTGTGCCGCAATCATCGCTGCGTGCTTCCTGTCGGCCTGTCCGCAGGCTCCTGCACAGGACAGCGGACCGCTCGGCCTCCGTACCGTCGTCATCGACCCAGGGCACGGCGGCAAGGACCCCGGGGCGATCAGCAAGGACAAGAAGACCCAGGAGAGGAAACTCACCCTTGAGATATCCAAACTTTTGAAGAAAAAGATAGAGGATCTCAATCCCGGGGTCAGCGTGTACATGACCCGCGAAAAGGACGAGGTGTTCGTACCCCTCATCGACAGGGCAAGGTTCGCCACCGGGAAGAATGCCGATTTCTTCATTTCCGTACATATCAACTCCAGCACCAGGAGCACCGCCAACGGCTATTCCGTCCATCTCCTTGGCCCTTCCACGGACAAGAACAAGGACACTTACGCGATGAACATGGAAGTGGTGAAGCGCGAGAACGGCGTCATCCTGCTCGAGGAAGACTATACTACCACCTATCAGGGCTTCGATCCCGACGACCCCGAGTCCGACATCCTCCTTCACCTGGTAGCCAATGCCTACCGCGAACAGAGCATCCTCTTTGCGCAGATAGTCGACAAGCACCTGGCGGGAGGTCCCATAAAGAAGAGCAACGGCATTTCGCAGAACAATTTCGCCGTCCTTCGCCTGGCTTCGATGCCGGCAGCCCTTCTCGAGCTGGGCTTCATATCCAATCCGACCGACCTCGAGGCTCTCCGCTCTTCCAGGAACCTCGACCGCATAGCGCAGCGGCTGGCCGAGGCATTCACCGAATACAAGAAACTCTATGACGAGAGCGTCGGGGCCGACAAAACCCCTGCGGCTGCGGCCGGAAAGCCGGCTGCCGCCACCCCTTCCGCCCCCGCCGCCCAAGCCGGAGCCGTCTGGTACGGCACCCAAGTCCTGGCGACCAAGAAAGCCATGGATCCCAAGGACCGTTACTTCCTCGGATACGAGCCCAGATGCGTCAGTACGCCCACTCTCAACAAGTATATAATAGGTGTGTCCGAAGACCTCGCCGAAGCCCGCGAAGCATCGAAGAAAATCAAGGCGAAATACCCCGATGCATTCCTCGTAAAGGTAGATGACAACGGCTGTACGCGCGTCAAATGAGGATTCCGTTCTAATTTTGAATTAATATAAATTAGGAGCATTCCTGAATCAATCACTTACGCGGAAATCCCTTTGTAAATATCTGAAAATCGGCATCTTAAAAATTAAGCGTTTCGCCGTCTCCTAAACGCTTATATAAGAAAAAATTTTTTTAAGAACAATAGTGAAAAAGTTTTTTTATGAAAATTTTTTCACCCATTTTTGCATTCCCGAACAAGACCATTCTCAATGCAGAATCAAGATAGACATATCGACATCTGGAACGAATGCCTGCGCATCATTTCGCAGCTTATCGAGCCTCAGAAGTTCGAGACCTGGTTCAAACCGATCAGGCCTGTGTCCATGCTTGATTCCACGCTCACCGTCGAGGTCCCCACGGACTTCTTCCGCGAGTATCTGGAGGGTGCTTTCCTCGACATCATCAAGAAGACCCTGAAGCGTGTCATAGGTGCGGACGCGCGCCTCATCTACATGGTCCGTCCCGTCAGGGCCGACCAGGCGATGCGCTACCCGGCCTCCACGAGCCTCACCCCCGTGAACCGCCCCGTGTCGGTCAGCACCTACAACCCCGCCGGCAATCCCGGGCCCCTCGTCTATCCCGGCATCCAGAGGGTCAAGGTCAACCCTCGCCTCAATCCCGTCTATTGCTTCGCGAACCTCGTGGAAGGGGAGTGCAACAAGATGGGCGTCACCGCAGGCATCAACATCTCCGCCGCCCCCGGCAAGACGCCGTTCAACCCGCTGTTCCTCTTCGGAGGCCCGGGCCTCGGAAAGACCCACATCGCCCAGGCGATAGGCATCGAGATAAAGGAGAAGTTCCCCGAGCTCGTCGTGCTGTATGTCACCGGCAACGAGTTCAAGACCCAGTACATGGACGCCGTCAACGTCCGCAACAAGCTCACCGATTTCCTGGCTTACTACATGAAGATGGACGTCCTCATCGTGGACGACATCCAGGACCTGATCGGCCAGGGCTCGCAGAATGCCTTCTTCAATATCTTCAACCATCTGCACCAGACAGGCAAGCAACTGATCTTCACGTCCGACCGTGCGCCCGTCGACCTGCAGAACTTCGAGGAGCGCCTGCTGTCCCGCTTCAAGTGGGGCCTGTCCGCCGAGCTCTCCCGCCCGGACTACGCCACAAGGCTCGCCATGCTCAAGGCCCGCGCGTTCCGCGAGGGCGTGGACATCGCGGACAACGTCCTGGAGTGTCTCGCCTCGCGCGTCAAGTCCAATTTCCGCGAACTTGAGGGAGCCCTCATCTCATTGATAGCCCACGCCACCCTGACACACCGCGAGGCCACTGTCGAGCTGGTGCAGAATATAACCGAAAAGATAGTCGGGACGGAGCAGGAGGGTGTCACCATAGACAAGGTGCAGAGCGTCGTCTGCGAGTACTTCAACATCACCCGCGACACCCTGCTGTCGAAGTCGCGCAAGCGCCAGATCGTGCAGGCGAGGCAGATCGCCATGTACCTGAGCCGCAACCTCATCGACAACGTCTCCCTGGCGACCATAGGGGCTGAAATCGGAGGCAAGGACCACGCTACAGTGCTTCACGCATGCTCGACGGTGTCGGATTTGATGTCCACGGACAAGAGTTTCAAACAGTACATCACCGATATCAGCAAGATGCTTGTGCCTGTAGAAAAATAATACAGCACAATGACTTCAGAATCTGTTTTAGCGCATTTCAAGACGATAACCGGAATCCCGCGCGAATCCGGACACGAAGAGCCGATGACTGCGTTCCTGCAGTCGTTCGCCGCATCGCACGGCCTCGCCTGCAAGACCGATGAGACCGGGAACGTCCTCATTACCAAGGAGGCTTCCCCCGGCAAGGAGGATGTCCCCACGATCGTGCTCCAGGGGCATCAGGACATGGTCTGCGAGAAGAACGCCGGCGTCCTTCACGACTTCGCCAAGGACCCCATCAGGTACGTCATCGAAAACGGCTGGATGATTGCCAAGGACACTACCCTCGGCGCTGACGACGGCATCGGCATCGCCGCGTCCCTCGCCCTTCTGGAGAGCGACAGGCCGATGGGCAAGGTCGAATGCCTCTTCACCATCTCCGAGGAGACAGGCATGGACGGCGCGGAAGCCCTGAAGGAAGGATTCTTCACCGGCAAGACCCTCATCAACCTTGACTCGGAGGAGGAGGGGGAGTTCTGCATCGGATGCGCCGGAGGTCTCAATACCATGGCTGTCTTCAAGTACTCCACCGAGAACCGCATCGACGGCTACGGCAGGCTGCGTCTTTCCATTTCCGGAGGCATCGGCGGCCATAGCGGCGAGGACATCAACAAGGAGAGGATGAACACCGTCCAGCAGATGGCCCGCTTCCTGTATTCTGAACTGCCCTGCGGCATGCAGCTGCTCCTGATGAAGGGCGGCAACAAGCCCAACGCCATCGCCCGCGAGTGCGAGGCGGTCGTGGCCGTCCCGGACCCGGAGGCCACAGCGGAGCGCTTCGCCTCCTTCGGCCGTGACGTCAAGGGCGAATTCGCCGTCAGCGATCCCGACGTGGCGTTCCTCGCCGAGCCTGCATACCTCAACGAGAAGGCCGTCGACCGCGACACTGCACGCCGCCTGATCACCGCATTGTTCACCTGCCCTCACGGCGTCCAGGCCATGAGCCAGGAGATCAAGGGACTGGTCGAGACCTCCACCAACCTCGCCTCCGTCCGTATGACCGAGCTGGGTGAGATCAAGGTGGTCACAAGCCAGCGCAGTTCCATCACATCCGCCAAGCGTATGATCGCCGCCAAGGTGAGGGCAGTCTTCGAGGCCGCCGGAGCAGAGGTGGTACATCAGTATGAGTACCCCGGCTGGAAGCCTGATACACAGTCACATATCCTGCATGAGTGCGTGGAGTCCTACAAGCGTCTCTTCGGCGTGGAACCCATCGTCAAGGCCATCCATGCAGGTCTCGAGTGCGGCCTCTTCCTCGAGAAGTTCCCGGATCTCGACATGATCTCATTCGGGCCGACCCTCCTCGGCGTTCATGCTCCGGGAGAGAGGATGGACCTCGCTTCGCTCGACAAGTTCGTCGCCCTGCTCGAGGACGTCGTCGCCAACTTCAAGTAGCGCATGAGACTCCTCGCTCCATCGATACTGGCAGCCGACTTCCTGCATCTCGAGAAGGACATCCGCCTGGTCAACGACCACGCGGACATCATCCACCTGGATGTTATGGACGGCACCCTGGTGCCCAACATCTCGTTCGGGTTCTCCGTAATCGACGCTGTGGCGAAGATTGCGGAGAAGCCCATGGACGCCCACCTGATGATCGTGCATCCCGAGAAGTATTTCGCGCGCTGCGCGAAAGCCGGATGCAGCATGCTGTCCTTCCATCTCGAAGCGGCCCGTAAGGCCCGCAGAAGCCCTGCACGGCTGCTGGACGAAGTCCGCAGCCTGGGCATGAAGCCCGGGCTAGCCATCAACCCCGACATTCCCGTCGAGGATATCTTCCCTTACCTGGACCATGCCGGTTACATCCTGGTCATGTCCGTATTCGCCGGTTTCGGAGGACAGAAGTTCATCCCGGAGACTTATGCAAGGGTCAGGGCCCTGAAGGCGGAGATAGACCGCAGGGGGCTGGACTGCCTGATACAGATCGACGGGGGAGCGGACCGGTCGAACGCCTCGGCCCTCTTCGATGCAGGAGTGGACATCATCGTCGCCGGCAGCGCCGTGTTCAAGGCCCCGGACCCCGTGGCGGCCATCACCGCTATGAAGGGAGCCTGAACATATACCTTTCGAACATCCTGTGCAGATACCGCCGTCCCTCGGCGGTATTTGTCTTTTCCGCACAATCCGCCAGGATGCGCATGAAGAGTTCCAGCTCCTTTACCGGATCGTAGCTCCTTCCGGTCAGCAGCGAGAGCGAGACGGGGTTGGGAAGGTCCGGAGGGAATTCCGTCTGATTGAGATTCAATCCGATGCCCACTATGCTTGAAGACACCTCCGGCCCGTGGAGTATGTTCTCTATCAGGATGCCGCATATCTTCCTGTCCCCGACATATATGTCATTGGGCCACTTGATGCGGGCGGAAACCCTCTTCCGGAGAAGGTACCGCCTCAGGGCGAGGGTGACGGTCTCGGTGATGAGCAGCATGTCGCGGGCCGCGAGCGGTGCCAGGCCGCCTTCGCCGAACTTCATCACCACTGAGAAAGTCAGGTTCTCCCAGGGGCTGCTATGCCACTTGTGGTCGCCCTGGCCGCGGCCCGCGGTCTGACATCCAGCCGCTATTACTGACAGATTGTCAAGCCCCCCGACAGCCTTCCTGGCCTCGTCGTTGGTCGATTCGACGGTATCATACCATCTTATGTCTGTCAGTTTTTCCATTGGTGGAATTTTTGTAGTATATTTGTTTGCAAATTTAACACTTTTCAACGACATATGATTACACACGACCTTCGCGTCATCGCCGATGCCATCCTGGACAAGAAAGGACAGAACGTCGTTTCGCTTGACCTCAGGCCCGTCGGCAGCTCGATCGCCGACTATTTCGTAATATGCGACGGCAGCTCCACCACCAACGTCGGAGCCATCGCCGACAACATCCTCAAGACGGCCCGGGAGGAGCTCGGCATGAAGCCGCTCCGCACCCAGGGTCTGGAGAACGATTTCTGGATCATCCTCGACTACGGTCACATCGTCGTCCATATATTCCTCAAGGAGTACCGCGAGTTCTACCGTCTGGAGGACCTCTGGGCAGATGCTCCGAAGAAAGCCTACAAGGAAAGGAAAAAGCCGGCCGCGAAGAAAACCGCGGACGTGGAAGAATGATTTGAAAGATGGCAGAGAACAACGAAAACAACAACCAGGGCAATGACGGCAAGGACCCGAAGAGGAAGATGGTCCGCGTAAGGATCAATTTCTCGTGGTTCTACCTCCTGCTCATATTCGCCATAGGCTGGATGCTCTTCAGCCAGAGCGGCACCGCTCCGGCCAAGATCGAGTGGGCTGAGGTCCAGTCCATCTTCAAGGCAGGGGACATCAAGGAGATACATTTCGTCCGGAACGACTACAAGGGCACCATCACGGTCAAGCCCGACCGTCTTGCCAAGTACTCGGACAAGTTCCCCGGAGGCGAAGTCCCGGTACGTTCGCCGCACTTCACCTTCCTGGTCTCGGCACGCTTCGACGCAGAGAAGGAGTTCGGCGAGCTCAACGCCCTCCTTCCCGAAACCGACCAGGTCAAGGTCATAATGGAGAACGAGTCCAAGGCCTGGGTGGAAATACTTGAATGGCTCATATTCCCTCTCCTCCTGGTACTGATGTGGGTGTTCATGTTCCGCGGCATGAGCCGCAACATGGGCGGTGGCGGTGCCGGCAACGGTGGCATATTCAATGTGGGCAAGTCCACCGGCAAGCTTGCCGAGAAAGGCACCAACAACGTCACTTTCAAGGATGTAGCCGGCCTGTACGGGGCCAAGGAGGAAGTCATGGAGATCGTCGACTTCCTGAAGAATCCCAAGAAATACACCGCACTCGGCGGCAAGATCCCCAAGGGAGCCCTGCTCGTGGGCCCTCCGGGCACCGGCAAGACCCTGCTCGCCAAAGCCGTGGCCGGCGAGGCCAACGTCCCTTTCTTTTCGATCTCGGGTTCCGACTTCGTGGAGATGTTCGTGGGCGTCGGAGCTTCGCGCGTACGCGACCTCTTCAAGCAGGCCAAGGAGAAAGCCCCCTGCATCGTCTTCATCGACGAGATCGACGCCGTCGGCCGCGCACGAGGCAAGAACGTCGGTTTCTCCTCCAACGACGAACGTGAGAACACGCTCAACCAGCTCCTGACGGAAATGGACGGTTTCGGCACAAACTCCGGAGTCATCGTCCTCGCCGCCACCAACCGCGCAGACATCCTGGACAAGGCCCTGATGCGCGCCGGACGCTTCGACCGCCAGATACACGTCACCCTTCCCGACCTCAACGAGCGCAAGGAGATATTCCAGGTCCACATCAAGGGACTCAAGCTCGCCAAGGACTTCGACCTCGACCTCATCGCGAAGAATACTCCCGGATTCTCCGGAGCCGACATCGCCAACGTCTGCAACGAAGCCGCGCTGACCGCCGCACGCCGCGGCAAGACGGACATCGACAACCAGGACTTCTCCGATGCCGTAGACCGTGTCGTCGGAGGCATCGAGCGCAAGAAGACCATCATGAGCCCCGAGGAGAAGCGCCTTACTGCCTACCACGAGGCCGGCCACGCCGTCGCGGGCTGGCTGCTGCCCGGCTGCGACCCGGTGCTGAAGGTCAGCATCATCCCGCGCGGACAGGCCCTCGGACTGACATGGAGCCTGCCCGACGAGAAGGTGATGATGTCCCGCTCCGACCTCATCGACGAGATGTGCTGCCTTGTAGGCGGCCGTGTCGCCGAGGAGATAGTCAACGATGGCGTTCCGTGCACCGGAGCCCTCAACGACTTCGAGCGGATGACAAAGATGGCTTATGCAATGGTCACCTACTACGGAATGAGCGAGAAGGTGGGCAACCTCTCCTTCTACAACATGTCCGACGGATATGACCTTACCAAACCCTACAGCGAGAAGACCGCGGAGCTCATCGACGCGGAAGTCAAGGAGCTCGTCGGAAAGGTCACCGAGCGCACCCGCAAACTGCTCCTCGAGAACTGGGACGGCCTCGACAAGCTTGCCAGGCAGCTGATTACCAAGGAAGTCATCATGGCCGAGGACATCGAGGCCATCTTCGGCCCCAAGGCCGGAAAGCACGGTGAGGAAAGGCTCGCCAGGAAGGAGGAGGAGAAGGAAGGAACTGAAACCGCAGAAACTCCGGCAGAAGATGAATAATCTCGCAGTCAGGACATTGTCCGGCATCGGCTTCGTGGTCGTGATGCTGGCCGGCCTGCTGGTGGACAAGTTCCTGTTCGCCGCACTGGTCCTGTTCATCATGACGGTGATGATGCTCGAATTCTACAGGATGACCATAGGCTCCGGATACCGCACCCAGCAGGCGCTGGCGATAGCCGCAGCCGTCATAATGTTCGTGCTGGTCTTCCTCAACTGCGCCTTCCACGTATCCGGCAAGTTCCTCAGCCTGACCATGGTCCCCGTCATCATACTGATGGTCAGTTCCCTGTATGCCAAGGACAGGAAGGATTTCAAGCGCCTCTCGCACATCTACACCGGTCTGCTCTATATAGCGGCCCCTCTGTCGCTGGTGAACCTCATCGCCTTCAAGGGAGGGGAGTTCAACGCCGTGATGCTGCTGTGCTTCTTCGTCATCATCTGGTGCTCCGACATCGGAGCATTCGCGGTGGGCTGCACCATCGGGCAGAAGTATGGCAAGAAACTCTGCCCCGCGATCTCCCCCAAGAAATCCTGGGCGGGATTCTGGGGCGGGCTGGTCTTTGCCGTCCTTGCTGCCGTTGTACTCAAGTACACGGGATTGCTGGACCTTCCCGTCGCCCACGTAATGATCATGGCTGCCATAATGCACGTGGCGGGCGTCTACGGCGATCTCTTCGAGTCGCAGTGGAAGCGGGCCTGCGAGGTCAAGGACTCCGGCAATATCATTCCCGGGCACGGAGGGATGCTGGACCGCTTTGACAGCGCCATATTCGCCGTTCCCGCAGGGGCGATCTATCTCTCATTGCTCAATCTGTTCTGACAAATGCGCATCGACCACAACTCATACGGTTCCGTAGCCATAGCCTGGATGGTCGGGGGTGCCATCATCATCCTCTTCCGCCTGCTCTTCAGCAATCCTCTGACATTCTGGATACTGACTTGCCTGACCCTGCTCATCTGCCTGTGGCAGACCCTGTTCTTCAGGGTCCCGGTCCGCGAGTGCCCGGGCTCGGGAAGCGTGGTCACTGCCGTTGCGGACGGTAAGATCGTCATCAACGAGAAGGTATATGAGCCCATGTTCCTGAAGAAAGAGTGCATACAGGTCTCGATCTACATGAACTTCTTCGACGTCCACGCCAATTTCTGGCCCGCCGACGGAGTCGTGACCGACTGCAGGTATTTCCCGGGAAAGCATCTGCTGGCCTTCAAGCCCAAGGCTTCCGAGGACAACGAGCACTCCTGTACGGTCATCCGTACAGATTCCGGCAAGGACCTGATGTTCAAACAGTTGGCAGGTACTTTCGCACGAAGGATCGTTTCCTATTCCAAGCCCGGGCTCCGCACGAAGGCGGGGGAGCAGTGCGGAATCATAAAGTTCGGGAGCCGCATTGACATGTACTTCCCGGTAGATACGGACATAAAGGTAAAGATAGGCGACAGGGTCCGCGCCTGCGAGAGCGTCATCGCCCTTCTATAAGTTCCAGGAGCCTGTCCACGGCTTCGGTGTCCGGCACGTGGCGCAGGACAGCCTCCCTGCCATGGTATATGGACACCTTGTGGTTCCCTTCACCCACATAGCCCCAGTCGGCGTCGGCCATCTCGCCGGGGCCGTTCACTATGCAGCCCATCACGGCAATGACGACATCGCTCAGGTGCGCGGTACGGCGCTTGACTTCCTCGAAAGCGCCCTGGAGGTCGTACATCGTACGGCCGCAACCGGGGCAGGCGATATACTCGGGCTTGTAGAAGCGCCGGCGGGCCGCCTGCATCAATTCATCTGAGAGATAGGCCCCGAAACCGGACTCCACGACCGGAACTTCCTTCCCGTCCTCCATGTACACACCGGTGAAGCGCACCTCGTCCAGCTCCTTGTCCAGCAGGCGCTTGCCGAAGTCGCACGCGGCATCGAGCAGGAGCCTGCCGCGGGAAGGGGAGCGGTACTCCGCCACGGCGGTGCGTCCCTCGAGGCGCAGGTGTATCAATGTGGATGCCGTCAGGCCGGCATAGCGGTCCGAAAGGTAACGCCCTACAGGGATCTCGTTCACCGGGTCTTCCGTGAGGGATACGCGCACAGTGTCGCCAATGCCCTCGGAAAGGAGTGCGGAAATGCCCACGCATGACTTGATGCGGCCTGAATCGCCGTTGCCGGCTTCCGTGACCCCCACGTGCATGGGGAATACCACGCCGCGCTCCTGCATCATCGCAGCGAGCTGCCTGTAGGCCTCCACCATCGTCAGGGTGTTGCTGGATTTCAACGACACGACCACCTGGTAGAAACCGGCGTCGACGCACATTTCAATCCACTCCATCGCCGCCTTTGCCATTGCGAATGGAGTATTGCCGTAGAGATTGGTGATATACTCGCCCAGGGAGCCGTGGTTGAGACCTATGCGGATAGCGGTGCCGTTCTCCTTGCACACTTCGATGAGGCGTGCGAACTGGAGCCTGGCCTGGGCATGGTCCCGGTGGAAATTGCCGGGATTGATGCGTACCTTCTCCACGACAGGCGCCACTGCAATCGCGGTTTCAGAAGAGAAATGGATATCGGCAACCAACGGAGTATCAATACCTTCGGCGCGGAGGCGCGACTTTATGGCGGAGATGTCCGCCACTTCCCTGAGACCGGGCACGGTGATTCGGATGATCTCCGCGCCTGCGGCTGCCATGCGCCTGCATTGGGCAACGGTTCCGTCAATGTCGAAAGTATGGGTATTGCACATCGTCTGGACGACGACGGGGCGTCCGCCACCGATGATGACTCCGCCGCAGTTGACTTCCATGGTCTTCATTCCTTTTCCTCCCCGAAAACGATCTGCTTCGCCTCGCGCCTGAGCATCCCGTGGGTCTTGCCGGTCTTCCTGGATATCTGGAAATGAAGGCCGGCAGTGACCATCAGGTCAAACGGATATGCGAAGGAATAATAATACTGGCTGCGGTAGTCGGGGGCGTAGAGATTGGACCAGCTGTACCTGACCTTGGCGTTGAAGTGCAGTTCCACGGGATCGAATACCAGCGCGAAGCCGACGCCTCCCTTGAGTCCGTAGTCGAAACGCTTGTCTGAGTCTAGGAAAGCATAGCGGATATCCTCGTCCACATACTCGCCTATGCGCTCTATCTTCAGGCGCTTGCCGCCATAGGGACCGACATCCGCCATAAGCTTGAAATGATTGACGTCGAAATGGAAATGAGCCATCGTCTGGACCTCCGCGACGTCATATACGCATTCCGTCGCACCGGAGATCCTGCCGATGTAGCCCGTCTCCTCGTTCATCTCCATCTTGTAACCCTCGTGTCCGTAAGCGACCCCGAACTTGAGGCCGAAGTAAGGCATGTAGCCGAAGAGCTTGCCGTAACGGGTGAAAGTCAGCTCGTAATACTCGGGGGTGAACCTCCAACCCTGGGAATAAGGAGGGTTGAACTGCATCCTGTTGAAACTGACGCCCGCCTCGAAGCCTATCATCATGTAGTCGTTCAGCACGAAAACACGGTTCACGTTGACGGTGTCGAGGTATGTATCGCTGTAGACGGTGGTGTCCCGCTGGGCGCGCCGCGGCTTGCGGTCGTTTCCGGCGTACGCCGTGAAACGGCAGCCGAGCAGCGCCGAGGCAAGCAGGATGAATAGCGTTAACTTTCTCATTTTCAGTTCTTGAAAAGTTCTGCGAGGTCCACGGCCTGGTCTATCTCCGCAGACTCCATGACCTTGATGAGGAAATCGTCATTGATCTTGAAGAACTTTACCTTCTCCGGCATCCTGTGCTCCAGCAGGGAGCCGGAGTCCACGATGGAGTTGCGGTTATTGTCCTCGGTGATGCGTATGCAGTAACTGCCGGCACTGAGGTAGGGGAACGTCAGCGTGCAGTCCGAATCAATGATATACTGGCGCAGGATGCTGTTCCTCTTGTCATTGAGGAAATCGATTATGTACTTCTGGTTCACTCCGGTCAGTATGAGGTTCAGCGTACTGAGCTTGTCGTCCGTCGGCAGCGCCACCTTGACCTCGGTGCTGTCGTTGTAGAAGCCGTTGATGTCCCGGAACTTGCGGTGAGGGACCTTGAGGATGTAGTCATATCCGGCAAGGAGCCTGCCCTCCGGCATGATGGTATATTTCCTGATATTGGTGCTGTCGGGAACGACCCTGTACTTCATCGGTTCCTCCTGACGGCGGGGATTGACCGCGATGAACTTAAGGGAGTCGAAGGCCTCGGTGACGATGGGATATGTGAACTCGAAGCGGAATCCGTACTGCTCGACGGTCTCGGGAGTCACCTCCAGCTTGAAGGCACAGACGGTGTCCTTCTGTGAGGACGTACCGCTGCCCCGTGACGATCCCTTCGAGGCGGTAGTGCCTCCCGAGGAAGCATTCTGCTCCTTCTCGAAATACACCTTCAGATGCTCCAGGTACGGGGCGAGGCGGCCCGTGGAGTCGGTCCTGCGGTAGTTGACGAACATATGAAGGGTGTCCGGCTGGCGGGACTTCTCGTTGACCCATACCTCGAGGCTGTCACGCTCGATGTTGAACTGGGTGATGAGCTTGTTCGCGGGGATGCCGCGAACCCACATCGAATCGATGTGTGCGTCGGGCGCGTTGAAGGTGACGTATGAAGACCGGTCGCTGACCCTGACGCTCCGTACTATCATCTGCCGACTCGGCCTCTCCCTGAACAGGGTAAGTTCGAATTCCTGCTTCCTGGCCAGGCATGCGAGGGTATCCTTCATGTCAAGCTTCCTGACTTCGGGAAGCGTGTCGTTCACTACGGTCACAGGCTGCACGAGGGAGTCGATAAAGGCAACGAGCTCCTTCTCCCCGGGATCGTACTTGAAGTTGTTGTTGTCGTCCTTCACGGCATAGATGCGGTAAAGGGTATCCTCTATGTTCCTGAGGCAGAAGAAGCCCCAGTCGTCGGTCTTCGTGACCGCCGTGGGACGCTTGAGGAATACCGCGGAGTCGGAGTGGTCCTTGTACAGCATCACGGTGACGCCCTTCACCGGATCGAGGGTATTGCAGTCCTGTACGATGCCGGTCATCATCAGCGAGTCGATATGGTCGCCCGTGGAGAAAACATAGGTGAAGCCGGGGAACATGTTGCCCTCGTTGTTGTCGGCTATGGCATCTATGAAATCCAGCGTATAGGTCATGTCCGGCAGAAGGTCCTCCTCGAAGGTCACCTCGACGGACTTGCCGCGGACCCTGCTCTTGGGAACCACGCTCTGGGGAGGCGAGAGGACGATGTTTGAAGCCTTCTTGATGGTGACGTACTCGTCGAAAGTGAACACCAGCCTGGTCTCCTTCACGGGAACGTTCACCGACATGTTCTCCGGGGAGAAGGCCACGATGCGGGGCGGTATGGTGTCCTTTGCTCCGCCCGTAGGGGCCTGCGTGGTGTTCGCGCACCCGTGCGAGAAAAGCATGGAGCCGAGCACGAGGGCGACGGGCAAGGCCGGAACCAGCCTCGGAAGTATTTTTTTCCAGTCGGTCATATGTCTGTCCTGACTATCTTCTGTATGCCGTCAATGCGGCTGAGGTTCTGTATTATGGAGTCGAGCACTTCCTTGTTGTGCACGAGCAGTTCTATGTAGCCCTCGAAGATACCGTCCTCGGAGCCCATGTACACCTTCCTCATGTTCACGCCCAGCACCTCCGATATATAGTGCGAGATGGAATTGAGCAGTCCCACCTTGTCTATGCCGCGGATGGAAATGCGGACGGGGAAGGCCTGGCCGCCTCCCGAGAGATCCCATTCGGGGATGACCACCATGTCGCCGTACTTCGATGCGAGGCTTCCGGCCACCGGACAGGACTTCTTGTGGATCGTCACGACACCGTCCGGAGTACGGAAACCGAGGATGGGGTCGCCCGGAATGGGGTTGCAGCAGGAAGCAAGTACAAATTTCCTGCCTGTCGGATCGTCCGTCTTGAGCTTGTAGTTCTCGTGCTTGATGGCGCCGACAGGGGTCACGGCAGGGAAGATGGCCTTCTGGATGGTACCGGGCTTTATCAGGCCCAGGCCCAGCCGGAAGCAGAACTCGTCCATGTCGCGCAGCTGCACGGACTCCAGGATCTTCTGTTCGTTCTTCTTGGTGGGGGAAATGCCGCAGTGCACCATCTCATCCTCATACAGCCTCCGGCCACGGGAGGTGAACTCGTCGCGGCGAGGCTTGAAGTATTCGACGACGATGCTCCTGGCGTGACGCGTGGCGAGGAACTGCAGCCACTCGGTCTTCGGCGCGGCGTTCTGCGCGGTAATGATCTCCACCTGGTCGCCTGTATGCAGCACATACGACAGCGGCACAAGCTTCATGTTGACCTTCGCCGCGATGGCCTTGTTGCCTATGTGGGTATGGATGAGGTATGCGAAGTCCAGGGCGGTCGCGCCTTTCTGGATGGAGCGCTGCTCGCCCTTGGGGGTGAACACGATTATATCACTGCTGACCAGGTCGTTATGTATTATGTCGAGGAGTTCAAGAGCGCCCACGTCAGGGCTGACGAGGATCTCCTTGACCTTTGCCAGCCACTTGTCCATCTCGCTGTCGTTCTCTCCGACATAGCCTTCGTTCTTGTATGCCCAGTGCGCGGCGATACCCTTTTCGGCGATGTCATCCATTCTCTTCGAGCGTATCTGCACCTCGATCCAGATACCTATCTGGCTCATCAGGGTGCAGTGGAGAGCCTCGTAACCGTTGCTCTTAGGATGCCTGACCCAGTCGCGGACCCGGGAAGGCTGGTACTTGTAGATACCCGTGACGATGGAAAAGATGCGGTAGCACTGGCTTCGCTCCGTTTCCCTGGAATCGGCCGCCGGAGTGAATATGATGCGGACGGCGTAGAGGTCGTAGACCTGTTCGAACTCCACGTTCTTGGTGCGCATCTTGTTCCAGACGGAATACGGGGTCTTTATTCGTTTCTTGATCTGGAAATCGAATCCCGCTTCCTTCAGGGCATCGGATATCGGGGCGATGAACTCATCGATGCTCTTGTCCTTGTCCACCACGCTCTCGTCGATGCGGCGGGTGATCTCTCGGAATGCCTCGGGCTCCTTGTATTTCAGCCAGATGTTCTCCATCTCGGACTTGACCTCGTAAAGGCCGAGCCGGTGTGCCAGCGGAATGAATATGAACATCGTCTCGCTGAGGACCTTGTCGCGCTTGTGCTCGGGCATGAACTCTATGGTGCGGCAGTTGTGCAGGCGGTCGGCGAGCTTGATCAGCACCACGCGGACGTCATCGTTCAGCGTGAGGAGGATGCGCTTGAAGTTCTCGGCCTGAAGGGAGTCGGCGTTGGCATACTTGTGGTCCTTCTGGTTCTCGTTGTCGAGAACGGTCTTGATTTTGGTAAGACCGTCCACCAGCGACGCTATCTTGTCGCCGAAAAGGTTGCGTATCTCGTCTATCGTGTAGTCGGTGTCCTCCACCACATCGTGGAGTATAGCGGCGCAGATGGACTTGCAGCCCAGGCCGATCTTTTCCACCACGATGCGGGCGACCGCTATCGGGTGGAGCATGTAAGGCTCTCCGGAGCGCCTGCGCACGTTCTTGTGCGCCTCGTTGGCGAACTCGAAGGCCTTCTGGACAAGGGCCATCTCGGCATCCGTCCGGCACCGGCGGGACGCCAGCGCCTTCAGCTCACCATACTCCTTGTTGATGAGGTCGTAGTCCTTTTGCGTAAACTTCGAAAAACTCATTGGATGTCCTCCTCCTCTTCTTCATTCATTTCTTCCCTGAGCCTGTCCCACATGGGCGTGAAGTCCCTGAGGCGTCCCTCGGGTATGTAATAACTGTCGACATTCTGTATTCCATAGCACAGCTGGGCGCCGTAAATGACTATCTGCCAGCTGTAATTGAGCCACATAAGGAACAGCGGAATGGCCGCGAGCACTCCGTATACGGCATTGATCCTGGTCATGAAGATCTGGGTCTTCAGGTAGATGAACTGGAACAGCACGAAGACGAAGGCCGATACGAGAGCGGCGATGAAAGCGTTCCTGTACCGCACCTTGGGAGCGGGGATGAACTTGTACATCGCCGAGAAGGTGAATACCGCCAGGATATAGAATGCCAGCCATCCGAGGAAGGTGATGATCCCGGACACCTCGGCTATGTGTACGTGCAGGCCAATGAGTCCTGTAATGTTGGAATATACGGCGATTCCGGCGCTGAACATCAGCACCACGAAGGGCGCGAGGAACATTGCCAGGAAGTAGAATGAGAAACGCGTGTACAGCTTGCGCGGAATCTTCCTTACGCCCCAGACATTGTTGAAGACGCGCTCGACCTGGAAGAAAAGCCAGATGATGGTCCACAGGAAGGCGAACGCTCCGATGATGCCGACAACGCCGGAACGCGCGATGTGGATGATGTTGTCGGCCTTTTCCAGGACGGTGTCGATGAACTCCGGATTGTTCGGAAGTATGCCGTGCGCGAGATCGGAAAGCTTGTCCCCGACACCGAGGCCGCCGCCGACTGCAAAGATGAACGCAGCGAACGGGACGATGGCCAGGGCCGAGAAATAGCTCAGCGCCACGCACTGGAACCCCATCTTCTGCTCGGCGAATTCGTTGAAGGTGATGCGGATCAGCTTGATGAAGCGCACGATCCTGCGCCTTGCCCCGGACAGGCTTTCAACGTTCAGCTCCCACAACTGGTCGCTGAACAGCTTGCCCGAAACGTTCCTGATCCTCTTCAAGTCCATGGCCTATCCGAATAATGTTAGTTCACCGTCCCCATCCCCGGCCGCAGCGGCCTTTTCCGCGGGCATGGACGAGTCCGGAAGCATGGAAAAGAACTCGGCTTCACCGATGACCTTCACGCCCAGCTCGGCGCATTTGCGGAGCTTTTCCGGACCTGGCTTCTCTCCGGCCAGGAGGAATGAGGTCTTCCCGCTGACGGAGCCGCTGTTGCGGCCTCCGTGGCGCTCGATGAGGGCCTTCATCTCGTCCCTCGATATCGAGAAATTGCCGGACACGACAACGGTCATCCCGGCGAGGGCGTCGGAGCCTCCGGAGGCTTCCTCCGCCACTATGGACATCTGCAGGCCTGCAGCCTCAAGACGCTGTATCTCAGTGATGTGACGCGGGTCGGAGAAGAAGTCCCTCACGCTGCATGCTATGACTTCGCCGACATCCGGCACCGCCAGCAGCTCTTCCTTTGAGGCTGCAGCCACTGCGCCGGCGCTCCCGAAACGGCGCGCCAGCTCGCGGGCGGTCGACTCGCCGACATAGCGGATGCCGAGGGCGAAGAGCACTCGCTCGAAGCCGACGGAGCGCGAGGCGCGCAGGCTCTCGAGGAAGCGCTCTGCGGAGCGGTCCTTCCAGCCTTCGAGCATCAGAAGGCTGCCCTTGGTGAGGTCGTAGAGGTCGGCGGGGGTGCGCACGAGGCCGAGATTGTAAAGCTGCTCGACCGTGGCCTCCCCGGCAAGTATGTTCATCGCCTTGCGGCTCACGAAATGCAGTATGCGGCCCTGGATCTGGGTGGGGCATCCGTCGGTATTGGGACAGAACCACTTGGCTTCGTCCTCCTCGCGGACGAGGGGAGTGCCGCAGTCGGGGCAGACCGCCGGGAAGGCCGGCGCGACAGCCCCATCCGGGCGCCTTGAGAGCTCCACGGAAGTGATCTTGGGGATAATCTCACCGCCCTTCTCAACATAGACACTGTCGCCGACGCGGATGTCCAGCAGGGCCATCTGGTCGGCATTGTTGAGCGTGGCGCGCTTGACGACGGTGCCGGACAGCAGCACCGGCTCGAGGTTCGCCACCGGCGTCACCGCACCGGTGCGGCCGACCTGATAGTCGATGGAAAGCACGCGGGTGAGCGCCTGCTCTGCCTTGAACTTATATGCGACTGCCCAGCGGGGAGACTTGGATGTGAAGCCGAGGGTGCGCTGGAATGCCGATTCGTTAATCTTGATCACGATGCCGTCGGTGGCGTAGGGAAGGGCCTTGCGGGCAGTGTCCCACTCCTTGATATAAGCCTCTATCTCATTGATGTCGTGACATATACGGCGCTTGTCAGAGACGGGCAGGCCCCAGCTTTCGGCGGCCCTGAGGGCCTGGTCGTGGGTCTCGAAGGACAGACTCTCCGCCGGAATGTGGTACAGGGTGCACCACAGGCCGCGGTGCGCGACCTCCTCCGGGTCAAGGAGTTTGAGCGAACCCGACGCGGCGTTGCGCGGGTTCGCGAAAGGAGCCTCCTCCTGGGCGGAGCGCTCGCGGTTCAGACGGTCGAATGCCTCATAGGGCATCAGTATCTCGCCCCTGATCTCGAAATCGTCCGGATAGTCGCCGTGCAGCCGCTGCGGGATGTTGGAAATGCGGCGGACATTCTCCGTGACATCATCGCCCACGACGCCGTCACCGCGGGTAAGCGCACGGTAAAGCCTGCCGCCACGGTACTCCAGGCAAATGGCTGTTCCGTCGAACTTCAGTTCACAGCAATAGGTGAACGACGTCTCCAGGGCCTTGTCCGCACGTTGCGCGAAAGCCTCTACCTCTTCGATGCTGTAAGTGTTGCCGAGGGACAGCATAGGGAAGCGGTGCGGGTACTGCGCGAACTCGCGGCGGACGCCGGGCTCGGCGTTCTCGCCGGCGCCCTGCGTCTCCAGGTCGCTGCCGACCCGCTGCGTAGGGGAGTCCGGCGTCACCAGGTCCGGGAACGCCTTCTCGAGGTCCTCGAGCTCGTACATGAGGTGGTCGTAGTCATAATCGCTTATGACGGGGGCATTGTCCACATAATACCTGCGGCTGTTGTCCCTGATGACCTCGCGGAGCTCTTCGATCCGTCTTTTCGCTTCTTCTCTGTCCATAGTTGCAATTAAACTTCAAATTTAGCCAAAAAATATGAAAAAGACGCCGTTCCGGAATGGAATCGGCGTCTTTTCAATGTTTTTTCCCTTCGGGAACTATTCGTGCTCGAGCTTGAGAGTCATCGTGGGCTGGTCGCAGACCTCGGTGGGTCCCCAGTACTGGATGGAGCCGGGATAGACGTAACGGGTGTTGAGCGCCCAGTCCTCGCGGTTCGCGGCGAAGTACTTGAACGGAGCGCCGTCGAGCTCGACAAGGGCTTTGCGGATGACGGGCTTCATCTTGCCGCTGCGCTTCTCGAGGTTCATCATCATCGTGATCGGCACGCCGCCGGGAACCCACTCGGCTGCGGGAGCGGTGGTGTTCCTGATGACGGACATGTAACCGGTCTTGCCGCAGGCAATCAGGCGGGAAGCGTTGTAACCAAGTGAGTAGCAATAATCGGCGTCGAAGTTGGACGGAGCTGCGCAGCGTCCTTCATAGCCGAAGAAATGATGCTGGGCGGAGAACTTGCCGACGAACTTTCCTTCCTTCTTCATCTCCGCGAGCTTCTTTCCGACCATCTCGGAGAGGAGCTTCTCAGTCTCGATGAGGGACACCTGGACGTTGCCGTGAGGGTCGCGGTCGAGGGCGAGCTGGCGGGCGACACCGGCGGGCAGGGAGTTGAAGGTGGCGAGGTTGGCGGGGCTCAGGTGGGCCTTGACATACT
>JAEEGL015727587.1_pt1 | contig 23940 bp, 22 predicted proteins | sample 9134231 | NCBI WGS metagenome assembly JAEEGL01 (sample SAMN16246548, study PRJNA631951) | gut metagenome | biome: gut microbiome; feature: rumen; material: fiber-attached | host: Bos | place: Iran: Karaj | collected 2018-10 | reverse complement strand
GTGTAACGCCGTAGCCTTTCTCTTGCATACCTTTAAGTTCTGTATTAGTAACCTTCATAACGTTTCTCCTTTTTTTATTCTTATAAAATTAATTTTAATAGAAAAGAAAATTATAGTCAATATATATTATTTATATATATTCGACAAAAGATAGATATTGCTCAAAGAGTTTGTTTTAGATTAAATAAAATAGCGACTTACCAAAATAGAATCTTGATAAGTTTATTATTTTACTTTTAATGAATTATCAATAACAAAAATCCTCCAATGCTCTAGGCCTTGGAGGATTTAATATCATAATAAAAATTTAATTACTTAACTTCTTGCCCTTCATTTAGCATTAATCCATATTGCTTCTTACGCTCAATAGCTCTTCTCATTCTATACTCAAAAGACAATTTTTCTCTTCCTAGAATTAGTCCGACAACGCATGCAATAACAAATCCTAATACTAAAGAAATAATGAAATCTTTTACTGGTCCTAATCCTCCACTAACTACAATAACAGAAGAATCTTTATAGTAAACCGTAGAATATGTTGAAACTACATCTTTTGACACATTCTTATATTCTTCCGTAAACTCTCCCAATTTTTCGCGGAACAAGGCTAAATTGGCTTTAAATTCAGCCTCATTACCTTTTTCTATATCTGCATAAATCTTAGTTGCGTCTGGCATATCAAGAATAGTTAAGGCTTCAGCAAATTCTGTTTCTAATGCCGTTTTTTCGTACTTGCTTGCTAATCTTCTTAGATTAATTCTAATATTTTGTTTATACTCTTCTAGTTCTGTAGATAAGTCAGCTATTTGAACATAAATCGTATCAAGACCAGTATTTTCAATTGTGCCGCCCATTTGAGCATATTTGTTTAATACTTCATCTCTTTGTGCAACCAATTGATCTAACTTTAACTTTCCTACTTTATATTGATCAATGTCATTGATAATTGCAATATAATATATTCTACCATTTTGCTCATAATCTTTTATATAACCATATTGATTTAATTCGCCTTGCAAATTTGCAAATGCATATTCATTAAAATATGTTTGAGCTTTCTTGCTATATCCAGTTAGATTGGTGCCGTTTGAAACAACGTTACCATAATTTTCAATCAAAGTTTCATATCCCGTATTAATCATATCTAATTGGGCTAATAGGTGCTCTATTTGCGCGTCATATCTATTCGATGCGTCATAAGATACTAGATTTGAGTTATAATCTGCCTCTTCATTTTTTTGTGCATTCTCTTTAATTGGAATATTTACTAAAGTATCTACAAATTCTCTAGCTAGTTTTTCATTGCCTATTACACTTCGATTTATTTTTATTTCGTAATATTGTTCTCTTACAACCGTTTTTTTTTCTGTATTCATAACATCTTGGTCATAAATAGTATTTAAAGTAATGCTAATTGAACCACTTTGAACAATCTTTTCTGTATCAATGCCCTCAAATTTTTCATCAGAAGCTTTAGCTTTATTTAAATTCGCTAGCGAAATGATTTCTCTATAGTCAAATTTTGAGCCATCTATGTAAATTCCATCTTCCAAATCATACGCGTTTAAGTTAAATCTTGTTGTGTATATTTGTTGTTCCTTATCGTATGCATAATTCAAGCATAATGATCCGATTAAAGTTATTACTGCTAATACTGCTATAAAAATTATCTTTTTGCTAAATATTGCGCTCAAAACATCTCTAAATGTTAAATTAAATTCTTGTTTATCTAAATTATTTTGTTCGTTCACTTTTTCACCTACAAAGTACAATTTGTATTCTAAGTATACTATGCTTATAGCATAAAACACAAAGTTTTTTGTTAATTATTCTCTTATCTCCTATCTGTTTTGCGGAAAATCTCTATAATAACCTTAAAGAAAAGGCTAACTATTCCATTATTTGCCTTCTCTTTCTCTATTATTTGATTTTTTTTGAGCAGTCATATAAGCCTCAATAAAGTCCAAATCCTCTGCGTATGTCAGTTTATAATTATTCTTAAAATCGTAATTCAAATATACTTTTATGTCGCTTGGATACATTTGCAACACTTCAACTAATTGAGAATCTGCCTTTAAATACTCGTCTAGTTCGTCAAATCTAAATGACATAGGAGATGAAGTCATATAATATCTATCTCTATCACATGTAGGCATATCTAAACAGCATAAGCTATCTGTGATTTTCTTTGCTGTTACGCAAATGTTATATTCACTCATCTTACTTATATAGAAATCAATAATCTCTCCTGTTACGAATGGGCGAACTGCATCCAATACGATTAATGATTCGCATTTATAATTTGCTTTAATATAATCTATACCATTTCTAAATGAAATATTTCTTGTTGATCCACCTTCAACAGTTTCAACTCCATATTGTTTAGCAAGTTCACTCTTATATGGTTCGTGAGCAACAATAATAATCTTATCGATTGTCTTACTGCTCTTTGCAGCTTCAACAACATAAGAGATTGCTTCTTTCCCTAATACTTTTAAATATTGCTTTGGAGTATTTCCACCGAATCTTGCTCCAACGCCACTTGATAATATTAAAGCAACATTCATATTAATCCTCCTTTACGTAGGCCTTATAATCGTGAGTTAGCACTTGTTTTTCTTTTGGTGGTAGTGTCATATAATCACCATAGAATTTTGTAAGTACCATATCATATCCAACTGGAGCTGGTAGTTTCATATCTTCAAAATCTAGATATACAACTTCATCATATGCTTCTTTTGGATATATTCTTCTTTCGCCTACTTCATCAATAAATGAAGCAATATATTTGCTTTCATCATAATTATATGTTTGAGCTAATGTATTAACAGTATTAGACAATTTCTTAAAGCCATAGAACTTTGCCATAATCTTTGCAGCAACAACTTGTAGATTCTTCTTTAAAGATACATGCTTTCTATAAGCATCCATTCTATAACTCATTAAAAGTTTAATTGGCATATCAATTTTATTCATTAATTCTAATGCGCCTTCAACAGTATCGCCAACACCTTCTATTGGGAAGATATCTATATAAACTCCAATCTCAACACCACTATGGCATCCTTTTTCAATAAGCAAAGTATTTCCTTTTGCTAGTTTTGCATATGAATATAAATAGTTAGGATTTGTTTCTTGGCAATGTAGAATGTTTGTTCTTGGTTTTGAATTATATATTTGAATAAACTTCTCATAATCAGGACGAGGCATATGAAAATCAATATCATCATCCCATGGGATAAAGCCCTTATGTCTAACTGCGCCTAATAATGTTCCGCCTGACATAAAGAATCTTAATTTATTCTCTTCGCAAATTTGCTTAATCTCGCTTGCTATTTCCAATAGGATTTTTCTAATTTCTTTAATATCTGATATTTCTCTCATTCGGACTATCCTTATTTATAAATTTCTTACTATTATAACACTGGGATAATATTACTAACAATACAAATAAAACCTGATAGCCTAGAAAACATCTTTAAGCTATCAGAAATTATCTCATTTCATTTATAATTACTTATTTATCTTAGTCTTTATATCACTAGTTGATACGCCTTTTGTATATGGCAAATATTCAATACTAACTCCAATCTTTTTAAATTGTTCTTCAGTTCGTAAGTATCTTTCGCTACCCTTCCAATCGTCCCCAGAGAACAATACATCAAAGTGGAACTTTTCCCATGCCAACATTTTATCATCTGTTGTTGCAATGTCTACTAATTGCGCATCATCTACAACCTTTAGTGCTTTAAGCATTCTAACTCTGTCATTTTCTAAAATTACAGGTTCTTTTTTCTTAATAACATGGACATATTCATCGTCGCAAACTCCAACTATTAAAATATCGCACATTTCTTTGCAACGTTCTAATAAATTTAAATGCCCTACGTGTAATAAATCAAATACGCCACAAGTATATCCAACTTTATATTTTTTCATACTATTCTTCCTCTTTTATATATAACTTATAATCATGAGTAAATACTTGCTTATCTTTTGGCGGTGGTGTCATATAATCGCCATATGTTTGGCTCAAATACTTATCCCAATTTTGTGTTGCCAAAAATGTAGTATTCTCAAATTTCATTGGTTTTAAATCTTCATATATTTCTTGCTTATTAAATATTCTCTTATCCCCAGTAGCTTCCATATATTGGCCAGCATATGCACTTGTATCATATGGACAAGCATGTGCAATTTTGCTGATCTTCTTTTGTAATCTATCACCACCAAGCATCTTAGCAACAACTCTTATCATAGCGATTGCCATATTCTTAGTGAAAGATACTTCTTTTCTAAATGGTTCTACTAATAAAGATAAATTCATAACAATATATGGATTAATCTTTTTCATTTGCTTTTTTGCAGCCTTTACATCTGCGCCAAGTCCATCGATTGGGAATATATCAACATACAAGCCCATTTCAATACCTGAGTCGGCTCCCTTTTCTTTTAATAGAGTGTTTGTATCGATAAACTTTCCAAATGGATATAAATAATTCTTATCTAATTCGTGGCACTCAAGTCTATATCTACCATTATTATTTTGTCTCATTATTTCAATAAGCTTATCATAATCTGGTCTTTTCATATAAAGATCAATGTCATCATCCCAAGGTATAAACCCTTTATGCCTAATTGCACCAAGCAATGTGCCGCCACCCATAAAGATTTCTAGCCCATTTTCTTCGCAAATGCTTTTTACTGTCTCTGCTGCTTGTAATAATAGTTCTCTAATTTCTACTATATCATGGATCTCTCTCATATTTCCCTCAATAATATAACCTCAACTTTTCATTAATTATAACATTTTATGCGCGCACGCACAAACATATAATTGCGCACATTATAATCATTTATTTATGCTTCTAACACTCTTAGAATTGAAGCAACATTCGCCCAAAAATAATCTGCAATATAATTACCAAAACAACTATGTTTTACATAAACATAACATTCCGTTGTCCCCGCCAAAAAATCATTTCCAAAAGATACTTTAGTTGCATCTTCCTCTAAAAGAATAATTCGTTTCAAAGAATTACATCCATTAACAAAGTCATCTTGCAAACTCATTTTCCCTGCTGATATCGTTAACTGTTCTAAGTTTGTGCATTTACTGAATGCGTTTGCACTAATCTTTGCAACTCTCTTTCCATCAATTGTCCTTGGAACAGTTATTGCAGTTTTATCACAATCAGCATCTGCAACTCCAACTATAGCTATTCCCTCTGCCAAATCTTGATATATAAATGATGTTTCTTCTTCTATTTCGCTATCCTCTTCTTGTTCTTCTTCTTCAATAATTTCTGGCTTTGAAGGAATTGCTATATCAACCATTTTATTTAGCCTTTGTTCTCTATAAATATCTTCTATTAATTGTTTTGTTCTTACTATTACCCCAACATCATTCAAATGATAATTTGTATCATAGAAATACTCTGCATCTAGAATGCAATTGTTAATATTGCTTATAACTCTACAATTAATTCTATCTATCAATTCTTTATAAAACTCATTTATATTTGAATCTTCAGTTATTGCAAGAGAATTCATAGGAGAGAAAGTGTAATATGCTGTTGCTCCTTTTTCAGAAACACCCTTAATAAACCCATTTACATAATCCACATATTCATCATTTAACAATTCTCTTGTAATACAAATCTTGTTATTCTCGTCAACTAGCCCTGGCATAATATTATATGGTCTATCATAATTGATATCGCCGTAACTATTGAAGTTTTTAGAATTATAAACGTTTTGAGGGTCTGGAGTCATATTATTCTTATATAAAGAATACTTTTGTGATATGTAATTCGTATAACCACCTATAATATCTTTTTGATTCTCTGTCTTTAATTCAAAGAATAAACTCTTATTGCTCTCTATACATTCAAGCATTGCTGTAGCGTTAAAATATAAAGAATATGTTTGCGCATCCATTTCTGGAGCTATTATTACGATATCGCCATTATTTATATACTTTTGCGCCAAATCAAGCATTACCTTAGTTCCCAGCGTAGCATACAAACCAAAGTTAACAACTGACATATCAAGATATTCTTCTATTAATGCGCTATTATAACCAAATGCAACACTACTTCCGCCTATAATTACAACTTTAGGTACATCTATAGATTTTAAATAGTCATACTTCTTTCCTAACTCAGCATATATTGTATGGTCATATTGATGAGGGACTATAACATCAGCCAAGATAATCCCCAATATTGGAGTTAATACCAACATGATAACCAAAGCAATTATTAATCCCGTCTTAATTCTTTCGCCCATACTAGAATTGGAAATAAATAAAACTACTTTCCCCTCCATTTTCGATTAATGATATTGCTACAAACAATACCAACAAACAACTAACAGAAACAATCATAGCTCTTGTCATTCTAATAGTTGTATTCTCTTTTATAACTAATTCACTTTCTTGATTTCTTACAATTTCTTTTATTTTGTTCATAACAGGTATTGCAAATATGCTTATTGTTACAGAAAGCATAGATAAAATATTTAAGCCCATATCGCTTAATGATTGATCGAAATATCCTACACTAAAGTTCCAATTTGCAAACAAGTTCTTAAATAATATGCCAAGATCACCAACGGAATTAGCTCTAAAACATATCCAAGCAATACATACTAAGATGAAAGTAAATATCTTTTTCCAGGCAATATATGCTTGGTTTGTATCTTCTATTCTTAATTTGTCTTTTACTTTAGAGCGAAGATCTTTTGTCAAAAGTGAAACTATCCTATAAATAGCATGTAATACGCCCCAAAGCAAGAAGGTCCAGTTTGCACCATGCCATAAGCCACTAACAATAAAAACAATTGCAACGTTTAAATAGAAACGCCATTTTGAGACTCTATTGCCGCCTAATGGAATATATAAATAATCTCTAAACCATGTTGTTAAACTGATATGCCATCTTGCCCAGAAATCTTTAATAGATTCTGCCAAATATGGCTTGTTGAAATTGTCTATCAAATCAACCCCTAACATTTTTGCACAACCAATTGCTATATCTGTATAACCAGAGAAATCGCAATAGATTTGGAATGCAAACAAAACAGTTGCTATTCCAATTTGGAATCCAGTTGCATTTGCAGGATTGTTATAAATAGTATTAACATAAATTGCAATTGAATCTGCAACAACTACTTTCTTAAAATAACCAACGATGGCAATTAATGCCCCATTTGAAAGATTCCCCATTGAGAACTTATGTTCTTGCTTTAATTGAGGAATTAAGTGGCTTGGTCTCTCAATTGGGCCTGCAACCAATTGCGGGAAGAACATGACAAATAGCGCGTAATAACCTAAATGGTATTCTGGTGCTATATCTCCTCTATAGACATCAACAACATACGATAATGTTTGGAATGTATAGAAGGATATACCAATAGGCAATATTAAACTCAATACTATCTCATCTGCACTAGCGCCCATTAAGTTAATTAGTTTAATCACTGAATCTAAGAAGAAATTCAAATACTTGAAAACTAGTAAAACACTTAACGAAGAAATAATAGCAATAGACAAGAATAGCTTCTTTATCTTTTCCGTCTTAGCTTTACTTATACCAATGGCCATACTATATGAAATCAATGTTGTACCAATGATTAAATATAATAATTTATAATTCCACCAACCATAAAATACCAAGCTTGCAATCAACAATACAATCCATCTATATTTATGTGGAATCACATAATATAATAAAACGACAATGAATAAAAAGATTAAAAAGGCAAAAGACACAAAATTCATAGCGGCTTCTCCTCTTTAAGTCTTATGTATTTTAAACTTAGAATGACTAATTGAATAATTGCAATAATTCTTACTATATCAAAGCTATTCGTTCCTAATGAAATAATAATATATAAATATGCTCCATCCGATAATAATGTCGTTATTAAAGATAATAACCATCCACGATTATACCTATAATCGATATAGTTTATAACTAACAAAGCTATCAAAAAATATAAAACAAAAGGCGATATATTTAAATCAAGCATTTGCATTCTCCTTTTCAAATTGTGCCATTAAATCTTGATATAACTGTTGTGTTCTTAAAACTGCGCCTTCCGATGAAAGATGGTGCATATTGCCCCCATCTGTATAGCAATTATCAAAACAATAGTCTTTTATCTTTGAAATTAATGGCCAATCAATATTTGAAGACAATACTTCCTCAATATGATTTAGACTATCATCATCATTTGCTAAAGCATCTTTATTTAAAGTACCAAAGCTTTCATATGTTTTTACGCCATTTGTTTGCATCAAATGATAATACTTTTTCATTAATGCGAATCCATCTTCTGAGAACACACTATCATCCAGCAAATAAAAATGTAAACTATCAAGTGGAGTTGTCGTATTGGCTCTATACTCTTTTACATCTCCATTTGCTGCATATGGATTGCCTTCATCATAACTAGCATTGACAAAATATCCTCTTTCTCTATTGTAATCTTTATATTTATCAAACACGCCATTCATTTCAGATATATCAACCCAAGAAAAAACATCATAATTCCCTTCGCATATACCCCACAAACAAGATTGAAAATTTCTGTCAGTGCAATACTGCGCATTAAAGTCTATTTCTCCCGCATGAATATAGATGTCACCTGCCTTTGCGATATGGCTAGTTATACCCATTAAAAATGCCATTGGCCTAAACGCATTCCATCCAAAATTTGTGACAGTATATTCATCACCCATTAATTCTTCTAATAAGTTTGAATCAAATCCAAATGCACAAGACGAACCACCTTGCAAAATTATATTTGGCTTGTCAGACAATAATACTCGATCCACACAATCCATCAATTTCATTCCATACATTTGTGTGTTTTTTGGTGGTAACACTGCATTTACGAATAGATACTTTGGAGAAGTATTATTGAACGAACCATCTGAAATTTCCATTAAACTGTCTGAGAAAACAAAACTCTCTAATTTTGTACACGAAACAAAAGCATTCGTTTCAACCTCTATTATTGTTTTTGGAAATACTACTTTTTCTAAATTGCTCAAATTATTGAACGCATTGCTTTTAATCTTTGTTACTTGAGCGCCACCAATACATTCTGGAATAACAACAGTTTTACTATTATCATTTACCTTTACTATAGAGATATTTCCATCTTCTTCAATATACTCAAGATTGTCTATGCTACTTTCTTTTACCCAAATCGCATATAATTCTAATCCATCATTAGAAATAGTCGCCCTACTACCCAAGCCAATTCTTTCCCCTGTTCCATCGGCCTTTGTATTCCAACACTCTAATATATATCCCTCTCGCTTTAATTCTAAAGCTGTGTAAGTATTATATCTCCATCTATAATTTGCACGCGCCTCAATATAGAAATCTGTATCCGAACTATTGTCAATTCTTCCACCGTTTAAATAGTAACGGAAATATTTTTTACTTAGATCCAAACTATTCTCATATAAAATCATATCACTATGAACTTCATATTTATAATTGTTGCCGTAAGATACAATTTCGCCGCCATTTTGAAGAGTATTATCTTTTGTCCAACAATAAAAATTAGACATAGTTGAAATAATTTCAACAATGTCACCTTCATATACACAATCATCTTCAATTTTTTTGTATTGTTTTTTGTTTATAGAAATACTATTAGAATCCGTGCTAGGAATAGTTTGACATTTGAAAACTTCCAATTCTATTGCTTCTATGTTAATTGTTGTTGGCCCATATATTTTTGCTTTTGCATAATATTTACCATCTTCATTAACGACAAACACGTCTGCTTCTTTTGATTCTATGTTAGAAATAGCATATCCTTCTTCTAAATCAAACTCTAATGAATATTCTTCGCCATATGGGACATCTATAAAACTATCATCTGGCTTTACAATAACCCCTGTTCCCGCGACACAATATACAACTATTTCCTTTGATTTCACATCTTCGCTAGATTTACAAGCCACACAACATACTGCCATTAATAGGCAGAATAGCATAATTAGAAATATTGTTAATTTTTGCCTTTTTATTGTTACCATCAATTCAATTTCTATTGTTTACAATACATTCTATCGCAAGCAAATCCCCTACGATTCTATGTCTTATAATTTCAATAACATATATTTGCTATTTTTAGTAGCATCTCCATCTGGAGAAAAACCCTTTTTATTATAAAATGCGATTGCTTTTTCGTTATTATTATATACCTCTAATCTACAAGTCTTCATCCCGGCTTTTTTCGCAATCTTCAAGCATGTATTCAATAATTCGCTGCCTATATGCATTTTTTGATAATCTTTTAATACAGCTATTTGTGTAATATATGCTTGCTTAGTTTCCAAATTATTTGCATAAAAAGCGACAAACCCAACTATGGTATCATTATAAACCGCTTTTACTATCTGTGCATATTTACAAACTTTTTCTTTATACTCTTCATAATTTGGAATCGTTATTTCATCATATACCAAATTTAGAATTTGCCAGACTTCATGTTTCTCTTCTTGCGAAATGCATTCTTTTGTTTCAATTAGATTACTCAACTTCGACCTCATAATACTTTTCTATGTTGTTAGTAATAGTTATCATTTCGTCTACTGTCTTCGCTTTAAATAATATTGTTCCCAAAGAGTGTGTTGTGTTTTGATAAGCATGAACACTATCTCCTAGTTTATAAGTACAGAAACAATCGATAAGATTATTATCTTTAAAATCTTTATCAAATTTAATACCTTTAAACTTTCCTGTTTTTATACTTAAAATCATATAATTACTCCATACTCCCTTTGTAGGCATATGCTTTAAATCAGAGCAATCTTCACCCATTGCACCCTTTATTGTATACTCAACCAAATCTACACCTGTTGCATATTGAATTAATTGTGGGATATAACTTCCTCCATTTCTTGGACCAAGTTCCAAAATAAACACGTTGTCATCCTTATCTAGAATTACTTCTATGTTATATGCACAGGTTTTCATACCTAATAGAGTAATTAATCTTTGCAATTCACTATCTATCTTGTCTTTTTGTTCTTGAGATAATAATGAAGGCCAGAACTCGCCTAAAGCTACATATTCTCTAAGCCCTTTTCCTGAATACAATTCATTACCATAGCTTGTAAATACCAATTTACCATCAACAGAAAAACCATCGCCAGATACTTGATATCCTTTTTTCTCAACAAACTCTTCAATAACTATTCTTTTATTTCTTGAATAGCTCATTGCTTCGTCAAAAGCAGGCTTTAAATCTTCTTTCTTGTATACTTTTACAACGCCTTTACTTCCAGAAGAGTCAACAGGTTTTACCATAATAGGAAAAGAATAATTATCTATGTCATTATAAGCATCTGAGTAATTATCAAAACCTCTAGCTCTTGGCACAAAGAAATCATTCTTTGTTAAGAAATCTCTAAATTTATCTTTTTGTGTTAATAAATCAACAGAATCATATGGGTTCCCTGGCAATCCTAATTTCTCAGAAACATAAGCTGCTGTTGGTGCTGCTGGATCTGATGCATAAGCAACAATACCATCAATTTTTAATTGTTTTGCCAAGTCTAATACAGCTTCTTTATCTGTAGTACTAACATTATGATACTCGTCAGCAAATTTGTGGCCAGGATTATCTGGCAAATAATCGCATGTAATAGTGTAATAACCCATTTCTTTAGCCTTAACTATTACTGGGATTTGTTGCATTGATCCGCCTAACAATAATATCTTCTTCATATTAAACACCTAATGAATTAACGAACTTCTTGATTCTATTAGCGCCTTCTTCAAGCTTTTTCTCATCAAGAGTACAAGCAATTCTAATATAATCATCATAACTTTCTCCATAAGCAATACCTGGAGCTACAGCTACTTGAACTTCTTCTAATAATTTATTTGCAAACTCTAAAGACTTTAATCCTGTCTTTGAAACATTTACGAACAAATAGAATGTTGATTCTGGTTCTAAGCAATGAATTGTACCAATTTGATTAATCATTTTGCTTACCAGCTTACATCTCTTTTCATAAACATTTTTAATATCGTCATTAATACAGTTTTCTAAAGCAGCGATTGCAGCATATTGAGATGGAAGTGGGGCACATGCAGCGACATTTTCTTGCATCTTTACCATATTCTTAATTACTTCGCTATTACCAATTGCATATCCTATTCTATATCCAGTCATAGCAAAGCGCTTTGAAAAGCTATCAATAAGAATTGTTCTTTCTTTCATTCCTTCGTATGTAAATACACTAGCATGTTGTTTATTATCAAAGATAAGTGTCTTATATACCTCATCAGATATTACATACAAATTATGTTCTACTGCTAATTTTGCGATTTCTTTTAAAACTTTTTCGCTAATTACTCTACCTGTTGGATTGCTTGGTGTATTAATTACAATTGCTACTGTTTTATCCGTAATTGCTTTCTTTAAATCATTAACATCAATTTCAAATCCATTTTCTTCTTTTGTTTCGATTAATACAGGAACTCCACCTAGCATTCTAACCATTTGAACATAGTTTACATAATAAGGGGCTTGTATCAATACTTCGCTTCCTTGATTTACAATTGCTGCAAAAGCTAAAAATAAAGCTTCCATTCCTCCAACTGTAGCAATGATTTCTTCATTTGGATCAACGCTAATTTTATACTCATCTAATATATTCTTTGCTATTGCTTTTCTTAACGCAATTAAACCTGCGTTTGCAGAATATCTTGTCTTTCCCTCTTCTATCGCTTTTGATGCGGCTTTAATAATTCTATCGTCTGGTTTAATGTCTGGATCTCCTAGTGTCAAATCCACAACATTATTATATTGTTGTGCCTTATTAAAAAGTTGTCTTGTTAATGAAGGCTGAACGGCTTGAGCCATATTTGATATCAACATAATTCTTCTCTCTTTTACATTATTTTTTTTGGCATCTTAATGCCACTTATCTAGTATTATACTATAAAGATAGTATTATTGCTAAAACTTAATCTTTTCTACCTATCTCAAATAGAGTGATAACTATTTATTTTTATACATTTTATCGTAGTACTTTAAATACTCGCCAGAAGCACATTCTTCAAGCCAATCATTATGCTCTTTGTACCACTTTATTGTTAGTTTGATTCCTTCATTGAACATAATCGTTGGTTGCCATCCTAAATCTTTCATTGCCTTTGCTGGATCAATAGCATATCTTCTATCGTGTCCATTTCTGTCTTTAACATAAGAAATTAATGTTTCTGGTTTATTTAATTCCTTTAGGATGATTTTTACAATATCTATGTTAGCTTTTTCGTTATGACCACCTAAATTATATACTTCTCCTACTTTTCCCTTTTCTAGTACAGCAAGGATGCCTATACAATGGTCTTCTACATATAACCAATCTCTAACATTTAATCCATCCCCATATACAGGCAATGATTTATTATGATTTGCATTATTAATCATTAATGGTATTAATTTTTCAGGGAATTGATATGGGCCATAGTTGTTAGAACATCTGGAAATAGTTACTGGCAATCCATATGTACGATAATATGCCAAAACTAACAAATCTGCGCTTGCCTTAGATGTTGAATAAGGACTAGAAGTGTGAATTGGTGTATCCTCATGGAAATACAAATCAGGTCTATCTAATGGCAAATCACCATATACTTCATCTGTGCTGACTTGATGATATCTTTCAACTTTGTATTCTCTACTAGCATCCATTAATACTTGTGTTCCTAAGATGTTTGTTTCTAGGAAAATACCTGGATTAACGATACTTCTATCAACATGCGATTCTGCAGCAAAATTTACCACTATATCTGGACGCTCTTTATCAAAGATTTCAAATATCTTTTCTCTATTTCTAATATCTTCTTTATAAAACTTATAGTTTGGATTTTTCAATTCTTCTTGCATCGTTTTTGGATTTGCAGCATATGTTAAAGAATCAACATTTATTATTTGATAATCCTTTCTTTCATTTAATAATAATTTGCAAAAGCAATTTCCGATAAAACCTGTTCCACCAGTTACTAAAATCTTTTTCATATTATTACTCACCTATTTTTCTTCCTTTGTTATAGACAAAATATATTGACCATATTCTGTCATCTTTAGGTTTTTACCTAATTCTTGAAGAGTCTCATAATTGATAAAACTTCTTCTATATGCAATTTCCTCAAGACATGCAATATAAAAGCCTTGTCTTGATTGAACAGCTTCTATAAACTCTGCAGCTTTCAACATTCCTTTTGGAGTTCCTGTATCTAGCCAAGCCATACCTCTACCTAGTAAATTTACCTTTAATTGGTTGCTTTCAAGATATGCATTATTAATTGAAGTAATTTCAATTTCTCCACGATCTGAAGGAACAACATTCTTTGCAATTTCTACAACGCTATTAGGGTACATATATAAACCAGGCACTGCAAAATTAGATTTTGGATGTTCCGGTTTTTCTTCGATAGAAACAACTCTGCCTTCTTTATCGAACTCTACTACTCCAAACGCACTAGCATCCTTAACTGGATATCCAAATACTACTCCATTTCCGTTCTTTACTTGCTCTTTAGCATTTTCTAATGATCTAGTTAAACTATCTCCATAGAATACATTATCGCCTAACACTAAGCATACACTATCATCGCCAATAAATTTTTCTCCTAAGATAAATGCATCTGCTAGGCCTCTTGGTGTTTCTTGAATAACATATTCAAAATGAACTCCATATTCTGATCCATCGCCCAATAATGCCTTATATTGTTCTATTGCTTCAGGTGTAGAAATAATTAAAATATCTCTAATTTTTGCTAAGAATAATACAGACAATGGATAATATATCATTGGCTTATCGTATAAAGGCAACAATTGCTTTGATACAGCTTTTGTCATTGGGTACAAGCGAGTACCTTTTCCTCCTGCTAAAACTATTCCTTTCATATGTATCTCCTAATTCATTCCTCTCTTATTGTTTAATACTAATTCTTCTTACATTTTAAAATGTAATTACAAATTGTTTCTACATCATTCAAATCTAAATGTGCATACATTGGAAGGCATAATACATTTCTAGAAAAACTATATGCCTTTGGTGTTTTTGTTGTATCGGCATTAATATCTTTATTCTCACTAGTTAGTGGGAAGAAATATTTTCTAGCAAACACATTATTCTCTCCTAATCGTTTTGCTAGTGCATCTCTATCTTCACCAAACAATTCCTTATCTACTAATATAGGGAAATATGCATAATTCAATTCTAATCCATCGTGATACTTTAATAATTTAATACCCTTTACATTAGATAATATTGAAACATATTTTTCATACACTTCTTTTCTAGAAGCAATCTCTTCATTAATGTGTCTTAAATTGCATATACCCATAGCAGCTTGGAATTCATTCATTTTCGCATTTGTGCCTGTGCACTCTAAAGTATCCCCATTGCAACCGAAGTTTCTTTGAAGCATAATCTTGCTTGTCAATGAACTATCTTTGTATGTAATACAGCCACCTTCAATTGTGTGGAATACTTTTGTAGCATGGAAACTAAACATTGATACATCCCCATAAGAACCTATACCTTTACCATTATAAGTCACTCCAAACGCATGGGCGGCATCATAAATTACTTTTAAATTATATTTGTCTGCTATTTTTTGGATCTTATCAACATCACAAATATTTCCATATACATGAACGCCTAAAATAGCAACAGTGTCTTTTGTTATTAATGATTCAATCTTTGTTTCATCAATTGTGTAATCATCTTTAACATCACAGAACACGGGTTTGCAACCTGCTTGGATAATAGCATTTGTAGTTGATGCAAATGTAAATGGAGTTGTAATTATTTCTCCTTTTAATCCTAAAGCTTTAATTGCAACATATAAAGCTAAATGCCCATTGGTAAATAACTCAATATTATTTACCTTTAAATAAGCCTTTATCTTATCTTTTAATTCATTATGAATAGGGCCCATATTTGTCAAATGGACACTATCCCAGATTTGCTTTATTTCTTCACAATACTCTTCATATGATGGCATTGAAGAATGTGTAACATTAATCTGTTTCATTATTCTCTCCTACTGCTGCTTGATTTGAATTATCTGTAGCATCATTTTCTATATTATTGTCTTCTGCTTTTTCTACAGCAGTTTCATTCTCTGATGTTTGTTTCTTCTCTAGTTTTGCTTTTATTGTATTTAAGATAATACTGAATGATTCTATTTTAAATATATATGACAATCCAACATAAATGGCTACTCCTAAAAGAATCTCTAACACCAATTTAGCGTATATATTCATTGGAATTAATGAGAACGCCCATACTCCAGCCCCCATAGCTGCAGATAACAAAATTGTTGGAGTTAAATCTAAAAGTTGCTGTAAATATCCATACTTTAAATACTTCTTGTTTGGGAATGCATTAATAACAGAGCTCAATACAGTTACCGCTATCTTACCCACCATCATCCAAATTAATCCGTATTTTAATGTTACAAACAATACAGTAACACCTATGATTTTCTTTGCTATTTCTAACCACAAGAATACCGAACTCTTGCCTAGCGCATTATAAACTTGAAGGTTAATAGATGCAAGTGGGAAGAACGCAAACACAACCGCCCACATTTGCAAGAATGGAACTGCTGGCAACCATTTATCTGTTAGCACAATGCTAATAATTGGTTCTGCACATACAGCAAGGCCGACCATCATTGGGAATACTATATAGCAAGATAGTTTCAATGTCGATCTTGTCGCTTCTTTTAATCTAGCAATATCATCTTGCATTCTAGACATTACTGGGAACATAACTGCTATTAGTGCACCATTAATATTTTCTACTATAACGCTAGGAAATTGCTTTGCCTTATTAAAATAGGCCAGATCATCTTTTGAGTACTTTTTACCAATTATAATTGTATATAAATTGTTATATACAGCATCTAGTAGCCCAGACAATAATAGTTTCCAACCAAAATTAAACATCTTTTTCATCTTTTTTGTCGAAAACTCAAATTTTACTTTCCACTTTACTACAAATATCATGCTAATAGTCGTTAAAACAACTGAGCCCAATTGTTGAGCAATAAGTGCCCAAACGCCAAAATCTAGATACGCCATTGCAATTCCAACGGCACCAGACAAAACTGTTGCCCCCATAGAACAAATGAATAGCTTTTTAAATTCTAAGTTACGTCTTAAGTAAGAAATTTGTACAGAATTAAAAGATCCGACTACTATCATCGTTCCCAATACTCTCAACAAAGGATTAAGTATTGGTATTTCATAATAATTAGCAACATAAGGAGCAATTAGAAATATTACAGCATAAACAACAATTGATATGAATAAACTTGACCAAAAAGCAGTGTTATAATCTATATTATCTATTTCTTTTTGTTGAATAAGCGCTGCGCTAAATCCGTTTTGCACAAATACTGTTGCTATTTCGATAAAAACAGTCAATAATGCGACAACACCAAAATCTTCAGGCAATAAAATGCGTGCTAAAACAATTGATACAACAAATTGAATCATCTTTGCACCAAATCGTTCTAGTGTCTTCCATAATAAAGATGTTATCGTTTTATTCTTTAACCCTGCTTCCATACTCTCCTCAAAACATTCACGATTTTTGGCATATAAGTCTTTAGCCAAAACTTTATTCTCATTTTCAATGGCAATTGATTAAAAGTTGCTTTCGTAACACTTTCTTTAAACAATTTTTTATCACTTGTTATTCCAGCTATAATCAAATTCTCATATCCAATTCTATAATCAAACGCTTCATTTTCATTTGAAAATGTTTTTGCTGTTTCTAGCGTTGATTTTATGCCATAATACAATTTAGCATCTTGCTTTTGAACTATAGACCATGAATTTATAGCCATACATCTATATGTAGCCATATAATCTTTCATAAAATACATTTCACCCTTCATCGTGGCATATAATTGCATTGGTATATCTCCAACAGGACAAGCATATACCCAATCTGGCATTTTTTGTATCAAATCTTTTCTTATTACTAACGAACAAGTATTATATGGGAATCTATCTCCAGTAAGAAATTGCTTAGTATCAACCACTCTATCGGCACCATATATTTCCACTTTGTTTGAAATGTTTGTTTGGCAATTCAACCACTCAACATTGTGCATACAACATGAATATTGAGTGTTTGCATCAAGAATATCTATTTGCTTTTGCAATTTATATTCATCTGTCCAAAAATCATCGCCTTCACATATTGCTATATATTCCCCACTCGCTTCCGCTAAACAAAAGTTTAAAATATTCTTTCCTTTTGAGTATTGATTTTCTTTTTGCAATATTGCTTTAATCAATTCTGGATATTTTTCTTGATATTCTTTAACTATATTTGCTGTATTATCGGTCGAACAATCATCATGTATAATTATTTCATAATCAAAATTGGTTTTTTGGCATAGAAAACCATTTATTGCATCTTTAATATATGATTCTTGATTATAAGTCATACAACAAATACTTACTTTACACATAATCACTCCAATATATTATTATATCTCCATTTAACTAACAACCTTTTCAAAAAGTCGTTACCCCATATTTACCCTTTTAAATACTTTTTGCAAGGCTCTTATTTAGCGCAACTTGCCTATTGTCTATTGGCAATATTTTTATAAAGAATATTGTGATAAACACAAATATTATATTAAATATTGCATCATTCAAGGATCCTCCATCTAAAATAATCTTTGAGAATGGAACTATTGCAAATAGTAACATATAAGGGGTCTTCTCTTTTAGATATTTTCTATAGCAATACTCCATTAATACAAATATTATCCCCAAATTCACTATTGCCCCAATTATTCCAAAGTTAGCATAACCCTCAGCTACTAATCCAGGTTGTGCATAAGTGGCCCCGATAAATTGTGCATTAATTGTTGCAAGGTTAACATACTCCAACCCTAATCTTGGGGCAATTGATTTAATAAAAGTCAACCCATAATAATATCCATTTTCTTGGACTAATTCAATAATTGTTCCGCCTAGTGGTGTCCAAATTTCAAAAATTCTATATATTTGATTTTCCATATATTTAAATAACACATCTTTATTATTAAATACATCTGATAAACTTATGCTCATCCCATAACCATGGTTTAGTTTATATACTTCTGAAACTACCCCATACAATTCAATTAGCAATACGCCAATAATAAATAGAATGTAAACATGCGATGGTTTTACCTTCTTGTTGTTAGACAAATAAATTATGAAGAACAACAATAATGGGAATACGTATTGCAATAATTGGAATCTATCCCCTAATGCATTTATTACCATATAGCCAAAGCAGATAACAAAACCAACGAACATCGCAATATTGCCATGTCTTCTATTTGCAAAATAACTTGCAACAAAATATGTCATTGGAGCAACACAAATTGGAACGAATGATGGAGAATTCATCACAAGTCCAATGCCTGCCAATACTATTGTTGAAAGTAATACTGCGTAGTCATTAGTAGATGATGTATATAAAGGCTTCACGTCGCCACTTTCTTCTTCCTTACGAGTCTTTAGATATATGAAAATCAAAATAGATAGAACAATACTAACTATTGCATAGATTTCGAAATGATCATTTGGAGTTACTGATGTTTCTGGTCTTTGCGCTCTTAATTCATCTAACTTTTCGTTTGTATATATGAATGGACAGAATGTCATATTAAAGAAACATACTATTACATAGAATATTAAACTTGGAGAAACGGATTTTACTTTCTTCTCGTATAAATTAACATTGGCCAAGAATAAGAATGATGCAAATACCATAATAAAGACTCTCAAATAATAACTTTGAGCGATTAATGAAATCGAATTTATTCCGACTAAGACTATAGTCATAAATCTTATTATGTTATAAATTGCCTTTGTCATTACTTCTCCATTTCTTTTATTTTTAAATCTCTTGCTCCACTTGTAACGATGGAGTTATCTTTAATTTCTCTATCTATTACGCATCCTGCGCCGATTACTACATGGTTTCCTATCTTTGCACCTTTTACGATTGTTACATTAGAACCAATCCAACAATTGTCTCCAATAATAACTGGGTCAACAGAAAAACCTTGATTAGCGATTCTTACTTCGCTATCTCTAAATTTATGATTGTGGTCATAAATCTTTACGCCTTCTCCAAATGCACAATCCTTACCAATCTTGATTTCTTTTTGTGCGTTTAGCGAACAATCATTGTTAAAGAAACAACCTTCTCCAATTTCAATATGTCCAGTATCTTCAATAAAAACTCTAAAATTACTTCTACAAGAGAACTTAGTATAATTGAATCTACTTCCAAATAGAATCTTATACTTCATCTTTGCACGTATAGTTTTTATTCTAAAAATTGCTCCGACTAAACTCATATTATTCCTCAATTACTTTTGTATATTGCTCTATTGTTTGTTTTGCGATACTTTGCCAGTCATATTCACTTGCAAACTCTTTAGCCTTTTTACTCTTGTTCTCTAAATCGGCTTTTTCTTGTATAGCAAGCTTTATTGCTTTTGCAATATTGTTAACATCTTTATGTCCATCAATAATGCAATATGCAGCGCCTTTTTCTGCGGCTAATTCGCCGATAGTAGTCTCTTTTGTTAATATGCATGGGATTCCATATGCTAAAGCTTCTATAACGCCTAATGGCATCCCTTCAAATCTAGACGTTTGAATAAAATAATCTGCATTTTCCAAAATGTTTATTTTATCTTTTCCAAACACAGCATCATATAAACCCACAAGTTTATCTAAGCCCGTTTCCTTAATCAATTGCATCGCTTCTGCATTGCATTGTTCAAAATAATTACTTGTATGTCTCATACCATAAAGATGAAATGTTACATTACTCTCAACACAATAATCTTTAATAGAAGCAATTGCTTTTATCATTGAATCTAAACCTTTATGTGTGAAATTAATTCTTCCAACATATACAATATTTAGATTATCTTTATGAAAACACTTTTTATTATCTGGCATTACTATCCCATTTGGGCATATAAAGCCTTTTCCCGCAAAAATTGAATTCTTCTTCTCATCCTCGCTTAAAAAATGAATAGCTTTTGCGTGCTTAATAAATCTATTGAATAGTAGAATATATGCCACTTTTTTCTTTAACCATTTTTGGGATAAAGCTTCTTTTGTTATTTCTCCATGTGGCACGATTACATAAGGTATCTTTCTACTATCAAGAACTTTATACAACGAAATGTTTTCAATATTGTTTACCTCATGAAATATAACAATGTTAACAGCATTGTTGTCTAAATATTCTTCTAAAGACTTAACTCCATTATATGGAACAGTATAGTCAGCGTTATGACAGTTATTTATATCCATTAACTGAACATCTGCTAATTCTTTTTGCGCGACAATGTATTGTGGAACTACAACACTTACTCCATTTGTTAAATCATTCTTTAGACGTGCAATATGTAAAATCTTCATTTTTTCCATTACTTTTTCCCTCTTCTTGCAAAAGTCTTAAAGAACCATTGTCTAATTCCATTTGGCATTAACACTTGCACCACAAACCTAATTGCAATAGCTTCAAGATAACCAAACCAACCAATGACTTTATTCTTTCTCATAAACTTAAACAAGTCTCTTTCACTCTTATAATACTTGTAGCCACCTCTACGCGCATACATATCGGCGCCTACTCTTGCATATACCAAATCTTCTTGAATGTTATAGAACTTTGATCCAGCTAAATACATTCTTACCCATAGATAACTATCTTCATCTAAATACCAATGTTGATATCCACCTGCTTTTTCAACTTCACTCTTTCTTAAAGCTGCAGCCATATGATTCAATGGGCATCTCTTCTTTAAATATTGACAAATTGCTTCGTGTGTTTCTGGAACATCACGTTCTGCAACTACATTATCTATAGTGCCAATAAACTCTAATATGTTAGAACTCATAGCGCCACATTCTGGGTGGGCCATTAAATATTCAACTTGCTTTTCGCAACGTGTAGGTATGCTTATATCATCAGTATCTACTCTTATAACAATTTCATTCTTACAATGCTCCATTCCAGCAGCAAGTGCTCTTCCAAGGCCTCTATTCTCTACTAAATCAACTATCTCGATTGTCTTATTTGTGCTAGCCAACTGCTCAATATATTCTCTAGTGTCTTGAGGAATTGGTCCGTCAAATACTAAAACGATTTGATCTGGAGTATATGTTTGATTGAAAATACTATCAAGGGCTTCTTGGACCTCTGATTTCACTGAATTTTTATATAAAGAAGCTAATACTGAATACTTTTCCATATTATTTAAACATTATCCCTATAGTTCTAAAGATTAATTCCAAATCATAAAATGGACCTATCTTTGTTAGATATTCCAAGTTATAACTAATCTTCTTTGGCATTATCTCTTCGATATATACCTTCTCTGGATTTTCAGCAGCATCTAACATCTCGTTTTCATCTCTAAATAAAATGCTAGATAGTTCTGTGATTCCTGGTCTAACCAACAATACGTTTCTTTGTTCTTCGTTATATAAAGCTACATACTTTGGAACTTCTGGTCTTGGACCAACGAAACTCATATCGCCGATTAATACATTTATTAATTGTGGCAATTCATCTAACTTTGTTTTTCTTAAAATTGCGCCAATCTTTGTTACTCTATTATCGTTCTTTGTTGTAATTTGAAGACCTTTTTTGTCTGCATCAACAACCATTGTTCTAAACTTGAAAATCTTGAATTCTTTTCCGTCTTTGCCAACTCTTACTTGCTTATAAAATACTGGACCTTCGCTTGTACATTTAATAATTATTGCAACAATGCAGAATGGTAATAACAAAAACATCAAACCAAAGAATGATGCCATTATGTCAAAGAATCTTTTGACTGCAAGAACTGCTTTCTTCTTTTTTAAAATCTCAACATAGTTAATGCTTTCTTCCATTATTTTGCCTCTTCTAATATCTTTACAAAATTGTCGATAATATAATCTACTTCTTCATCTGTTAACAAAGTGTGTAGAGGAATTGTTATTTCGTTTTGATACTTTTTGTATGCATTTGGATAATCTTTGATATCAAAGCCTAGCGCCTTATATGCTGTATGCATTGGCAATGGTTTATAATGCACATTTGTTGCAATTCCTTGCTCTGCCATCTTGATGATGATTTCATTTCTCTTTTTCTCATCTATACCCTTAACATTTGCTAGATATAAATGTCCACTTGACTTATGATCAGCGCCAAAGTGGTCAACATAATCAATGTATTTTTCAAAAGCCTTGTTATACTTGTTGATTATCCCTTCTCTTCTTGCTAATAAGTTTGGATATCTCTTTAATTGAACAAGTCCAATAGACGCCATAATATCTGTCATATTGCACTTTTGTCCACATAGTTTAATATCATATTCCCAAGCGCCTAATTGGTTCTTAGCTAAAGCATCTTTGCTTTGTCCATGTAAAGACCAAAGCATGAAATCTTTATAAAGCACTTCATCATCTATAAATGATTGAACTCTCCAAGTTACGGCACCACCTTCTGCTGTTGTAAGGTTCTTTACTGCATGGAAACTAAATGAAGTAAAGTCTGCGATGTTACCACTCTTTATTCCGTTTTGTTCAGCGCCAAAGCTGTGAGCAGCATCTGCAAGAACAATTATTCTTCCGAAAGATTTTTGAATATCATTATTTGGGGTAAACAATCCCTTCTTTGACTCAACTACTTCGAAAATTTTCTTGTAATCACAAAGACGACCTGCAATATCTACTGGAATAATAACCTTAGTCTTATTTGTAATTAAAGAAGCTAATTGTTCATAATCCATTTCATAGCCTGCATCTTTTTGAAGATCGCATAAAACGATTTTTGCGCCAACG
>JAEEGL012983673.1_pt1 | contig 23940 bp, 17 predicted proteins | sample 9134231 | NCBI WGS metagenome assembly JAEEGL01 (sample SAMN16246548, study PRJNA631951) | gut metagenome | biome: gut microbiome; feature: rumen; material: fiber-attached | host: Bos | place: Iran: Karaj | collected 2018-10 | reverse complement strand
TCCGCTCTGCAAGATCAACCATTACCGTGACGTAGTTGTGCCCTTTTTTGCTGGTCTCGTCCGGTGATCCTTGACAATGATCTCCGGCTTGTTATGATGAAAATGAGTGGCGAAAGCCTGCTGTGAGGGGTTATTTGAAAAAGAGGAGGTATGTATGAGAAAAACCTATGGTATTGGTTCTACATTCAGGTTTATTGCATTAGCTCTCAGCTTTATTTTGTTTTCCGGTACGGTCCCGGTTGATGCGGCAGAGCCTGAAAACAGAGGCACTTTAGAAGTATATAATATTCACGATATTACGGGGATAGCGGGTATAGATATGTCTTCTCTTTCTTTAGAAGCTTGTGATACTGCATCGGAAGATGCGATCAATGATGCTCCTTTGGAAGGTATAAATGATGGCCCTTTCATCTCTGAGGAGGCTGAAGAAATTCCAAACGAAGGCACTGTAGTCTATTTTGAAGATTCCGGACCAGAATATACCAATGTTCCCGATCCTCTTTATCTTATGTTAGGAGAGCGATGGTTTTTCCTTTCCTTTGAAAGCCCGATGTTTAACAGTTATTTCCCGGGGAAACGAACAGTCAAACCGCAACTCTCAAAGAAGGGAATTCTAAAATGTACCACAAAGAAAGATAGTGACGGAGACAAAATATTTAGTTTTAGTGCCGTCAAGCCGGGCGAAACAGAAATAACCTTTGTATCAACCTTTACGGGAGGCAGGTACGTATCAAAACCTTATAAGGTTTGTGTTTTGGCGCCGGTCCTTACTCGTACTAAATTTGATATAGCATCTCTTAATACCACGTTAAATTTAAATGACTACATAGTTGGAATGGAAGATTTTGACCGTGACTACGCTATAATATGGTCTTCATCCAAAAGCTCCGTTGCCGATGTTGACAGCGATGGGAATATCACTGTAAAAGGTTCGGGAACCTCTAAGATAAAAGGCATATTTGATACAGGGGCAATCAGAAAGGCTTCGGTCACCGCAACAATAAATGTTAAGATTCCCAAGATGAACAAGTCATCCGTGACTCTCATACCGGGACAGAAGGTTAAGATATCCCTTTCAAATATGCCCAAAGGCAAAACGGTAGATAACTGGAATCTGAATTCGTGGGGATATAAGGTCAGAGACGACGTGTACCGTGATGGGCTTGAGATGGCGACGCCGCAGGGTAATTCATGTGAGATTACGGCATATATGGAATGCGGAGGAACTCTGACCGCAATTGTGGACGGAGACTCCTATGTCTGCGATATAACTGTCAAGGCGCCCGTTATAAAGAAAAGAGAAATGAAACTAAAGCCGGGGAAGAGCTCCAAGATCTCGGTAAGCGGAACCAAATTCAAGCCTAATGTCTTCATATATGAGAACAGTGATTCTGCCGTGGCAACAGTCGATGAAAACGGCAAAGTCACCGCCGTAGGGAGCGGTACGGCATATATCGATGTATATCTTTATCAGACCAGAGCCTGTGCCCGTGATGATATAGAAAACGGAGGCGCCAGGGTAACGGTGATCGTTCCATAGTTTACATCTGCTGCAGATGCATTGTTTTTAACATCTGATTATAATACCGGGAAGTGTTGAGTACTGCTATACCTGTCCAACACTTCCCTTTTTCATTAATTCTTTCTCTGGATAATGAAGACGGAAGAACCGTCATATGATCACCGCAACAAAAGAATTCCGGCAAGCTCACGCTTCAATTTTTCTGAGGACAGCTGTATCATCGACCTCCGATTTTATTACACTGTCTATGCATAACAAATGTCTTCAGGAATTCTTTTGGGGCTGCATTTAGTTCCGCAGCCCCGGCACGAAATAGTTTTACCTATTGTATGGAGGAGGAATACGAAACATGAGCAACAAAAAAGATGAAATACCAATTTCGGATAAGATTGCCCTTACGATTCCAGAGGCCGCCGCATTGAGCAATATTGGCCAGAACAAGATCAGCTTATTGCTCAAAGCACCAAACTGCCCATTCCTGGTACGCGTAGGAAGCAAAAGGCTGATAAAACGAACGGAATTTGAGCGATTTATCAGTGAAAACGTCGCAATATAAAGAATTAGCCATATCGAGCCACGTGTACCTGCGTGGCTCGATATATGGATACCCTTGATAAAAACGCAAGCCCTATTTATAATAGTGAAGTTGTATTGGGCTCGCGGAAAGGAGAGCTCAAATATTGGGAAAGGATCATAGAAACAGGGAATTGGGAAAGGGGTTATCCCAAAGATCCGATGGTCGATACTCGGCAAGATTTGTCACGAGTACGGGCTATAGGCTTCAGAAGTATTTTGACAGCCTTCCTCAGGCGAGGAACTGGCTTCAGGATGCCAGATATAATGACAGACATAATTCCGTGACAGCTCCGTTTGATGTGGTCGCCAGGAATGTGGTCGAGAATGATTCGGCTCTTCCTTCGTTTGGCGACATGACTGTGGACGCGTGGTTTGAGTTCTGGATCGGGAACATCGTGCCAGATCTGAGAGGCAACACTCTCAGAAATTATGAGGAGAGATATTTCCGGAATATAAAGCCTGTCATTGGCCGATTGAAGATCAGAGATGTTCGCCCTTTTCATTGTAAAAAGGTTCTGTTGGACATGGATGATACTTATGCCGGTTCAACCATAAGACAGACATACATAACAATGGGCGTATTGTTCAAGGCAGCTCTTGTCAACGGGGTTATAGAAAAGCACCCCATGGATGGCGTGAGAAGCACAAAAGCTGTCAAGGGCACATCGGACATCAGATTTCTTACTGTGGATGAACAGGATAAGTTTCTGGCTGCTGCAAGGAGGTCGCACAACTATAATCAGTACAGGCTTATTCTGGAAACCGGTATTCGGACGGGAGAACTTATTGGTCTTACATGGGATTCAGTCGACCTGAAGAAGAAAACCATTACTATCAATAAGTCACTGGAATACAGGCATAGCAGAGGGACATGGGAGGCTGGCCCTCCTAAGACTACAGCTGGGTACAGGACAATACCGCTTACTTCATGCGCTCATAACATACTTGTTAATCTGTATGATGCCAGGAAGAGTCGGAAGGAATCAAAGGAACTGGATACTATGCTGGAGTTCAGGGACAGGCTTACCGGAGAGGACAGATACCTCAATATGAAGGAACTTGTTTTTATTAATTATCGAACAGGGATGCCTTCAAAGAACAGCTCCTATGATACGCACCTTTATAAATTGTGTGATGAGGCAGGTATCAAACGATTCTCGATGCATGTACTCAGACATACATACGCCACCAGAGCCGTTGAGAGAGGCGTGAACCCCAAGACCCTGCAAAAGCTTCTGGGGCATGCGTCTCTGCAGGTCACGATGGATACATACGTTCATGTGAGCGATGATTCCAAATTTCTGGCCGTTAAACAGTTTGAGAATAATGATTCTGAGACGGAAAATGGTGTAAATGGTGTAAAAATCTGCTGGAAAAATGGTGTAAAAAATGGTGTAAAAACCATTTCGCATCACAGAAAGTCCCATAAAATAAGGGAAGGGAGAAAAATATGAAGTTAGGAATAGTCGGTTTACCAAATGTGGGGAAGAGCACCCTGTTCAATTCCATAACGAAGGCCGGGGCGGCGATGGAAAACTTTCCGTTCTGCACCATAGACCCGAACATCGGCGTCGTTCAGGTTCCGGACAAGAGGGTGGATACTCTCGGGGAGATGTACCACTCAAAGAAGGTGACGCACGCGGTCATTGATTTTGTGGATATAGCAGGCCTTGTGAAGGGCGCGTCCAAAGGAGAGGGTCTGGGGAACCAGTTCCTCGCAAATATACGTGAGACCGACGCCATAGTGCATGTGGTCAGGTGCTTTGAGGACGACAATGTGATCCATGTGGACGGGAGCGTCGATCCTGTGCGGGACATTGAGACCATCAATATAGAGCTGGCCCTGGCTGATCTGGATACGGTGGATAAAAGACTTTCCAAGGTGTCAAAGGCTGCGAGGATAGACAAGACCCTGCAGAAGGAGGAGAGCGTCCTCCGGGAGATCAAGGGGGTCCTCGAAGAAGGGAAGCCGGCATCGGCTTATGAGCCTGCGGACGAAGATGAAGCGGCGCTTATAAAGACCTTTACCCTTTTAACTGCGAAGCCGGTGATCTACGCCGCTAACGTGAGCGAGGACGACGTTGCGGATGAGGGAAAAGGCAATCCCCACGTTCAGAAAGTCCGTGAGTACGCTGAAAAAGCGGGCGCAGCCGTGTACGTGCTGTCTGCGAAGATGGAAGAGGAGATATCCGAACTGGAGACAGAGGAGGAGAGAGTCGAATTTCTCGATGCCATGGGGCTCACCGAATCCGGACTGGACAAGCTGATCAAGGCCAGCTACAGCCTGCTGGGCCTCATAAGCTTCCTGACCTGCGGTGAGGATGAATCCAGAGCATGGACGATAAAAGCCGGCACAAAAGCGCCTCAGGCTGCCGGAAAGATCCATACCGATTTTGAGCGCGGCTTTATAAAAGCGGAGGTGGTCCCCTATGATGTCCTGGTGAAGGAAGGCTCCACTGCCGCCTGCAAGGAAAAGGGACTCGTGGGCATGGAAGGAAAGGACTACGTGGTGAAGGACGGCGACGTGATCCTGTTCAGATTTAATGTGTGATGATCAGAGGGAGACAGTATCGATATGACAAAAGAAGAAGCATTCGAAGCAGGACAGCGGCTTAAGGAGAAGGCGTCGAAAGGCGGGGATGATCATTCCCGGATGGAGCCTGAAGATTTCAGAAAATCCCTGAACCCGAAAAGCTCGGTAAAACATGTGGTGGCCGTGCTCAGCGGAAAGGGCGGCGTAGGAAAAAGCCTGGTGTGCGCTCTCCTTGCATCCCAGCTCAGGAGGATGGGGTATGAGGTCGGGGTGATGGATGCGGATATAACCGGCCCTTCCATCCCCAAAGCCTTCGGAGTGAAAGGTTCGGTGGCCCTGTCTCAGGACAATCTGATGATACCCCCCGTGTCCGGCACCGGGATAAAGCTTATGAGTTCGAATCTCCTTCTGGATCAGGAGGATGCGCCTGTGATAGTCCGCGGCCCCGTTATAGCCGGAATGGTGACGCAGTTTTGGACGGATACCGACTGGGGGCACCTGGATTACATGCTGATCGATATGCCTCCCGGAACCGGAGACGTGCCGCTTACCGTGTTCCAGTCTCTTCCCGTTGACTGCGCCATTGTGGTCACAAGTCCTCAGGAGCTTGCCTCCATGGTGGTGAAAAAGGCAGTGAACATGGCGGAAAAAATGAACATAGACCTTCTGGGAGTCATAGAAAACATGAGCTACTATGTCTGCCCAGACTGCGGGAAGACCCACAGCGTCTTCGGGGAGACGCATATTGCCGAGATCACGGAGATGTACGGCTTGAAGCTGTTGTCCAGGATCCCCATCGATCCGGAGATCTCTTCCCTGATAGATTCCGGAAGGGCGTATGATATCGATCCTTCCTGCATTGAGGTGGCGGCAAAGGAGCTTACCGGCTTTTGCGATCTACGGGTGTCCGGATAAGTCCGGCCCGACCCCTCGGGGCGCGGGACAGTTACTTCTTCAACTGGAGAGTGGATAAATGAAGAATACGTTTTGGAAAGGCCTTCGCGGACAATTCTTTGCCGTCGGCCTCATAAGTGTTGCGCTTCTGGCTGTTTCTGTCGTTGTCACATGCGTATTTGTCATAAGGACTGCCATGTACGGACAGGTAAGGGTCGAACTGGAGGGCTGCGTAGAATACCTTCAGAACTACTACAACGGGATGGAAGGCGATTTTAAGCTTGTTGTAAATGAAGACAGGTCCGGCTCCATCTACAAGGGCGACAAGGACATCACAAACGATTACACTCTGCTCGATATTTTTTCGGAAAGCTTCGATGCGGATGTGTCCATATTCTGCACAAATGTAAGAGCTCTGACCACATTCCGGGACGAGAACGGTGAACGGATGATAAACACAGGCACCTCCGCAATTGTTTCCGGGGATGTTTATGAAGGAGGGCACGATGCGTTTTATTCCAATGTCCTCATCGGAGAAGATAAGTATTTTGCCTATTACAGGCCTATACTGAATTCCGACGGATCTGTTTTCGGCATGTACGGGGTATGCCGTAACGCCGCCAACGTAAACAGGGGCGTTAACAGGACCATACTCCCGATCATACTGCTTTTCGCCGTAGCGTCTGTTCTGATAGCCCTGGCCACCGGAGCCGAAGCCGGAAAGACCGTAAAGATGCTCAACGTTCTGAACCGTTTCATGGAGAAGGTCGCAAAGTCAGATTTTGAAGTGGATCTTCCCGAAAAGATGATATCTTCGGACGACGAGATCGGAGTCCTCGCGAGGACGGGAAAACAGATGCAGAATTCCATCAGGAAACTGGTGAATTATGACGCGCTCACCGAGGTCCATAACAGGAGATACGCCGTAAATGAACTCAGGGAGGTGTGCAGGAGCGCTGAGGAAGAGGGGACTGAATTCTGCGTTGCTATCGGCGATATCGATTTCTTTAAAAAAGTAAACGATACCTACGGTCATGACGCCGGGGACATCGTGCTGAAAGAGGTGGCGGCTGTTTTCAGAAGACGCATGGGAGGACAGGGCTTTATCGCCCGCTGGGGCGGAGAGGAGTTCTTATTTGTCTTCACAAATTGCAGCCTTGAACAGGCTCTCTCGGTCCTTACAGAGGTGATAGATGATATCCGTTCTCTCGAGATAGAGTATGAAGGACAGATCATTTCTCCCAGGGTAAGCATGGGCCTCGTACAGGGCGAGCGCGGGGATAATGAGGAACAGTGCGTGAAGAAAGCGGACGACCTGCTGTACTACGCAAAGGAGCACGGCCGTAACCGGCTTGTCACAAACGATATCATGGAAAGTGAAGTGAATGCTTCAGATGAACCCGGCTCCGCAGACTCCTGATCATACGATATTTCCGGCCGGAAATGCGCCGGAGACGATCCCGGCACCCGTGATCCCCCAACGGTTTAAAACGCTTGACGGCCATGCGCTCAAAATGATCGCTGTGGTCACCATGCTTATCGATCATATAGGAGCGGCGCTTTATTATTCGTTGCCGGAGCTTTCCGGCTTTGCCGATCCATCCGTAAGAGACCAGCCGTACGATGTCCTTCGGGCTGTCGGGAGGACCGCGTTTCCCATATTTGCCTTTTTCCTTGTGGAAGGCTTCATTCTGACCCGCAGCAGGTTCAGATACGCCGTAAGGCTCCTGATATTTGCTTTCCTTTCGGAGATCCCGTTCCAGCTTGCTTTTGATGCGGAATTTCATTTTGGGTTCAAAAATGTGATCTTTACGCTGCTCTTTGGCCTGATCACCATCGACTGCCTCGAGCACATCGGGGTAAAGCGCCTGTTTGGCGGTGATGCCGAAGCTGCCTTTCCGGGAGTTTTCGGGACGGTGATCTTTTCTTCATTCACGGTGTCCCTGATGATGCTCCTGGCCTGGGCTTTTGACAGCGACTACGATTACAGGGGCGTGCTCCTTATAGTGATATTCTACCTGTTCAGGGACATGAGGCTTTTGGCCCTGGTCCTGGGTTATCTTTCATTTCTCTGGGAGCCCTGGTCCGTCGTCGGATTCATGCTACTTATGACCTATAACGGGGAGAGGGGAAAACAGCATAAGTATTTCTTCTATGTCTTCTATCCCGCACATCTTATGCTGATCTGGCTTTTGAGATACAGGCTGGCAGGATTCTGAACCCCCTGGGTTAAAGCTTTTGCGGTCATCGGGGAAAAATGATATAATTATTTCTGGTTATTCATCCTCGGAGGTACAGCATTATGAAGAACTCATACCGGCTTTATATCTGTTTTATCTGGGCTTTTGTTTCCGCTCTTCTCCTTTTCATACCAGTGAATGCGACGGAGTCAGGCGTTGAACCCGGAGGTAATGCCGTAAAACCGGTTCTTGCAATGGAAAAATCTTATGAATATATTGACAACTGGGAACTGGAGCCGGAGCTGCAGGTCTCCATGAACGGGCTCACAGTCAGGGATGATGAAGGCGAAATTACCGTGTATTCCGGCAAAGGAGAAGATGAAGAAGAGGAAGGACAGATAACAATAACCTTTGTTTCCGCGGACAGACTGACTGAATTCATATCCGAAATCAGGGAATATGAAGAGAGCGGTTTGGATTACCGGAATCTGTTCAATTATGAAGAGGGGCAGGAGCTCTATGGGCTCGTTCCGGGTTCTTACGCCGGCATTCCCCTTTTTGATGCGAAATCCGGAAGCGGTAAATATGAAACCTGTATAGGGGATCCTGTCTTTTTTGATATAATTCCTGTCAGGATGAGGCTTTCCGCCGGGAGAAACGCTGAAGCCAAAAAGTTTAACAAACTTTCAAAGGTGATGAACGAGCTGTGGATGGAGATTAAGTGCGAGAGGGTAAATAAGCCCGTTGTCAGTGATGAAGATTTCGTTGATCCCGCACCCGAAACAGCAGAGCTGATAGAAGAAATGGGTCCTGATATCCATATGCTGCTGGATGGGGAAAAGGCCTCCCCGGATACTGTATTTACCTCCTGCGGCACGCACAGGATCAGGTTTTCGGGCACAGTCACCGTGGCTGAAGAATACAGGGGATTCTACGAGATAGCGGAATATGATTTCGAAGAATACGGGCTTGAGGTTTATTCCGATGCGTCTCTGACAGCGGAGCTTAAGAAAGGCAGAAAATGGTATTACGGCACCCCTTACAGTGAGATACTGAACCTTCTTGAATACAGCTATACTCCCGGGGAGAATTCCTCAGGGATAAAGTCTGAAAGCCTGAAAGCCCACGTTTATCCCGATCTGAAAAACCGGTGTCCCGAGGAGAAGGTTCCCCTGATAAATGCCGGGAGTACGATCGCCTGCCGGATATCTGCCGAAAATGAAGCGGGAGAACCTGTGATGGGAGAGTTTTTCTATGTGGATATAGAGCGGCGCAAGGTAGTATTAACTCTGCCGCCTTACAGGGTGAAGAGGGCCGACCCTTCTGAACACGGGAACGGATTTCCATACAAAACCGAGTTCTACATAAAAAAAATGAACCCCTCCTTCGCCCCCGTCACCGGGTTTAAGGGCTGGGACTGTCCTTACGCCGGAGTCCCTCTTACCGCTGATAATCTGTATGAAAACAGTTACAGATTCAATGTGCACAGAAGTTATCTCACCTTTGATCCGTATGTTCCCGGAAAATACAAGGTTTCCGCCAATTATAATTCCTTATATCTTACCGGTTTTGCGGAGAAGAATATCATTCTGACGGAACCGCCCTTTACCTACGAGATACTTCCTGAATATTATTATTCTTATGAACTGAACGGCCAGCTGATAGGGAAATACTCCTCCCCCGTAGGAGAGACCGGAGGGCCATTTACATATTCCGCCACCGCGGATCTTTCGCCCGTGCTTCCCGAAGGAATGAGCATATCAGGCTGGAACTTTTACGCTTCGAACGGATATGACAGGGTGACAGACAGTGCCGGGCTGTTGTCCGCGGACAGCTATGAGGCCGGGATAGACGGAAGTACGTGCTTTACAGATACGGATGTCCTTTTGAAAGCCAGGACCCTCACTTTCGATCAGTCCCTTCAGATAGGGAATATCACAGGGGTGGGGTATGACGGCAGAATGCACGTGCTTTCGGGGATGAAGGCAAACGGGAGGGATACCGTTGCGGATCTGAGCCTTGAGATCAGGGATGGCAGCTATACACTGATCCGGGGGGAGGATTATTCCGTAAAAATAAAGAATAATAAAAACGCCTCCGTGGACACGGGAAAGAAGCTTTCTGATAAGGACCGCCCCCGGGTGGAGGTCACGGGACTCGGGGATTACAGGGGGATTTTAAAGAAGACCGTTTACTTTGACATTCACAGGAGGAATATAGAAGGCTTTGATTACCTGATGAAAAGTCCCGGAGGGATCCTTCAGAGAGAAAACGGGAGGATCGTAAAGGTCCCCGGACGGATCATAAGGGGGACTCTCCCTGACGGAAAGGAGCTCAGGCTTCGCAGGTCTGACTATATTGAGGAGGTGGATGAATCGTTCTTCATCTTCACCGCAGTGGGCAGGGGAAATTATACCGGAAGCATCGATCTGGCACCTGACTGGTATTCCCCCGAGGAAGACTGGCCCTTCAGCTTTTCATCCTACAGGATCAGGTACAATAAGATCATGGATTATAAGGAAACACTTTCTGCAAATGATTTCGGGATAAGGGTGTCTACTCCCCGGGGCATTGAAGCGGACTGGATTGAAGAGGGCAAGGTCCACAGGTATTATGATCTTTCTTTTGAAACCGTGATCACCGAGCCTGCGTCTTCGGGATTATACAGGATCAATATCACGGCAAACGGGAATACACCGGATGATCACTTCGGGGAAAAGGGCTTTCCTTACGGAACAAAGACCATAACCGTCCGCATGAAGGGGAATAAACTGGATAAGAAAAAATTCTCCCTGTCATGGAATGCGCTTGACTTTGACGGTACGGACCACATAAACGAAGTCATATGCAGTGATCCCCGCATGATAGCCGGAAGGGATTACAGGGTTTCCTTTGAGGAAGGCTCCGACCTGGACAATAAGATCCCGGGCACATATTACGCTACGGTCACGGGATGCGGAAAATACGCCAACCTTGATAAAAACGGAAATCCCGCCTCCTTTAAGCTTGTTTTTAAGAGGAAAGCGGCAGCTTTTCCGAAGGCGGAAAATGCAGTCATCACAAAGACGGAAAACGGCTCCTGCATAGAGGTCAGAGTCGCCAATGCGGACGGGACACAGACTGTATATAAGAACAGGCACAGGGCGGAGGGCTGGACCAGGACCCTTATTTCTGAGGAAGGGAAGAGGGGATTTCTCATCATTTCTGAGAAAAACGGAAGGGTGACACTGAAAGCGCTTTCAGCATCAGGCTTCAGCGGGCAGAGAAGGGAATGAGACAACAGAGTCAGATCCCCGGGCTTCCGCGGATGCACGTTGAAGGGAAATCTGATATAATGAACCTGGTTCGTATTTAAGGAAGGCATCAGGAGGTGGTCATATGGAACTGATGTTCATTGGAGCTGATCATGAGGTGACGGGAAGCTGTCACTTCCTTAATGCTGCGGGACACAATATCCTTGTGGACTGCGGGATGGAGCAGGGAGCCGACCACTATGAAAATGCGGATCTCCCGGTGGCTGCGTCCGAGATCGACTACGTCTTTATCACCCACGCTCACATAGACCATACCGGAAATCTGCCCCTCCTTTTCAGAAAAGGTTTCAGGGGGAAGATATTCGCCACTGCGGCCACCGCGGATCTGTGTTCGATAATGCTCAGGGACTGCGCACACATACAGATGCAGGAGGCGGAGTGGAAGGCCAGAAAAGCCATGAGAAGCCGGGAGGTCAAATACACCGAGCCCGTGTACACCATGGAGGACGCGGAGGGCGTCATCAGACTGATCAGCGGATACCACTACGGAGAGTTGATCGATGTCGCAGAGGGCATCAGGATCCGGTTCACGGATGCGGGACATCTCCTCGGATCCTCCAGCGTGGAGGTCTGGCTTTCCGAAGCGGGGGTTGACAGGAAGATCGTATTTTCCGGAGATATCGGAAATAAGAACCAGCCTCTCATAAAGGACCCTTCATACATTGAGGAGGCGGATTTCGTGGTCATGGAGTCCACATACGGGGACAGGCTCCACGAAAAAGAAAGGGCGGACAACTGCGAGCCTCTTGCCCAATATATCCAGAAGACCCTGGACAGGGGAGGAAACGTAGTCATCCCTTCGTTTGCGGTGGGAAGGACGCAGGAGGTCCTGTACAACATCCGCCAGATCAAGCAGGACAATATGGTCACCGGTCACGGCAACTGGCCCGTATATCTGGACAGCCCTCTGGCGGTGGAGGCTACCGAGGTTTTCAAAAAGAACATCATATCCTGCTTTGACGAAGACGCCATGAGGCTTGTGAATGCGGGCATCAATCCCATCACATTCCCCGGACTCAACCTTTCCATCACGGGTGAGGAATCAAAAGCCATAAATTTTGATCCTGAGCCAAAGGTGATCATTTCCGCTTCGGGAATGTGCGACGCCGGCCGGATCAGGCATCATCTGAAGCATAACCTCTGGAGGAAAGAGAGCACCATCTTATTCACCGGTTATCAGGCGGAGGGGACTCTGGGCAGGATCCTTGTGGACGGGAAAAAGGATGTCAGGCTCTTCGGCGAGCCCGTGGATGTTTACGCGGAGATAGGGAAACTTGTGGGCATGTCCGGGCATGCCGACAGGGACGGGCTGATGGAATGGATAAGCGCCTTCAAAAACAAGCCCATAAAAGTCTTTGTGGTGCATGGAGACGACCTGAACGCAACGGCTCTCACAAACAGGCTTAAGGATGAGCAGGGGCTTGACGCCTCGGCTCCCTACAGCGGGGCGGTATACGATCTGATCGCTCAGGAATTCATTACCGAGGCTGCGCCTCGTCCTGTGAAGAAGAAAGTGATCGTGTCCAATGTCTTCAACAGACTGCTTGCTGCCGGTGAACGCCTGATGAGCGTCATACGCAAGAACTCCGGCCTTGCAAATAAGGATATGGCCAGGTTTGCCGACCAGATCAACGCATTGTCGGATAAGTACGACAGAAAGGACTGAGTGAAATGAGCTACGCTGACAGGGTTTTTATTTCCATGTGCAAGGACATTCTTGAGAACGGCACTTCCACGGAAGGACAGAAAGTCCGTCCCCGCTGGGAGGACGGATCCCCCGCCTATACCATAAAGAGATTCGGGGTGATAAACAGGTACGATCTGTCAAAGGAATTTCCCGTAATGACTCTCAGGAGGACCGCCGTCAAGAGTGCCGTGGACGAAATGCTCTGGATATGGCAGAAAAAATCAAACAACGTTCATGATCTGAACAGCCATATCTGGGATGAATGGGCGGATGAAGACGGTTCCATAGGCAAGGCCTACGGTTATCAGATGGGGGTTAAGAGCGAGTATCCGGAGGGGATGTTCGACCAGACCGACAGGGTGATCTACGACCTTAAGAACAATCCCTTCTCCAGACGGATAATGACGAACATGTATGTCCACCGCGATCTTCACGAGATGAACCTCTATCCCTGCGCCTACAGCATGACTTTCAATGTGACGGACGACGGGGAGGGAGGGAAATACCGTCTGAACGCGGTGCTGAACCAGAGATCCCAGGACGTGCTCACGGCAAATAACTGGAATGTGGTGCAGTACTCGGTGCTGGTCCACATGCTGGCGCAGGTGTGCGGCATGGTGCCCGGAGAACTGGTGCATGTGATAGCGGACGCTCATATTTACGACAGGCATGTGGAACTGGTAAAGGAGCTGATTTCAAGGGAAGAGAAGCCTGCCCCCGAATTCCGCCTCAATCCCGATATAAGTGACTTTTATGACTTTACGAGAAATGACGTGGAACTGATAGGCTATGAGCACGGAGAACAGATAGAGATCCCGGTGGCGGTGTGAACGCCTCCGGATATATCAGGGCAGGCGGGAGGATATAAATGATCGCTATAGCGGCTGTGGACAGCAACTGGGGGATAGGTTACAGGGGAAAGCTCCTCGCCACCATTCCCGAAGATATGAAGTTCTTCAGGCGGACCACCCTGGAGAAAACCGTGATACTGGGGCGTAAGACGCTGGAAACCTTTCCGGGAAAGAAGCCTCTCCCGCAAAGGGACAATATAATACTGTCCCGCGACAGGTCTTTTACGGTGCCGGGGGCCTGCGTGGTGCACAGCGTTGAGGAAGCCCTGTCCGTCACATCGGATCTGGACCCCGGGGATGTGTTCGTCATTGGCGGAGAGTCTGTCTACAGGGCTTTTCTTCCCCATACCCACAGGGCTTTCATTACAAAGATAGACCACCGGTTTGAAGCGGACGCTTTCTTCCCGGATCTGGACGCCGATCCCGGCTGGAAGCTTTCCGATCCCGGAGAAGAAAGAACTTCATTTGACCTTGCCTATCATTTCACGGAATATGTGAGGGCGGACAGGGGCTGACGCTGTACCCGGCCGTCAGGGCGCTGACTGTCCCTTTGACATAAGGTATTCAATAAATCTTTTTCCCGTTTCCGGATGGGCAGATCCGGCTATGATCCCCGTGATGCATTCCGAGTTTTCGTAAGCCCCAACGTCCATGAGGACTTTGGAACCCGTGCATATGATGCCTGTCGGGACATGGGTTTCCACCGTCTCTCCGTTTTCGTCCAGGGCGTCGGAGTAGAACAGCAGTCCCTGCTCCCGGTACCGGGAAAGCTCGGACTCCGTGAGATGTTCTCTCAGATCTTCAAAGAACTGCGCTTTCGCGTAGTGTTCAAACACCGCCGGATCCGCCGTCATGATGTCCAGCTGTCCCGAAGCGCTGAGGGCGAAGATCATTTCCGCTGTCTGATAATCCGTGTTATCGGATACCGCCAGGCTTTCGTTCATGTCCGTCTGGACGAAGTATCTGTCCGTGTCCGTTCCGATGTATTCCTCAAATCCGCGGCTTATGATATCTCCCGCGTCGGTATCCGAGAAAAGTTCAAGGGAATTTGAATTGATCATCATGACGCTCAGGATCTTTTCTTTTGAAGTCAGGATGCGCCTTATGAACAGAACGGAAAAGACAAGCAGGGCAATGCAGAGCAGAGAAGCCCATCCGTAGTAGGTGATGAACCATGAGGCCTGCTTTTTGAAACCCGCGCCTTTCAGGCTTTTTCTCTGTTCTCTTATCTCGTCTTTGAGAGACATGGCTGTGTCCTTTCTTTTCGCTGAAGTGATATGCCTTCTTCGGACCGCTCCATGATAGCACATTTTCCTTTGCGCCGTTTCGCCTTTTCTTGAATATCGGGCGGGAATATGGTATCATCCACACTGCAGTTTGAAACCGGTATACCGGCGATAACGGAGGGATCAGCATATGAGCGGTTTTTTTGGAGTTGCTTCAAAAGATCAGTGCGTTTACGATCTTTTCTTCGGCACCGATTATCATTCCCATCTGGGCACGAGACGCGCGGGAATGGCGGTGTATGATGAAAAGACAGGATTTTCCAGATCTATCCACAGCATCGAGAATACCCCCTTCAGGACGAAATTCGACAAGGAACTGGGAGATTTCCCCGGAACCATGGGCATAGGCTGCATATCCGATTACGAAGCGCAGCCCGTGCTGGTGCGCTCCCATCACGGCACCTTTGCCATCACGACCGTCAGCAAGATAAATAACGCCGAGTCGCTGGTGGCTGACATCGTAAAAGACGGGACTCATTTTTTCGAGATGAGTAACGGCGAGATCAATTCCACGGAGCTGGTAGCCGCCCTCATCAACAGAAAGGACAATCTGATCGATGGCATCAGGTACGCCCAGGAGGTGGTGGAGGGGTCACTTTCCCTCATGATACTCACCCCCGTGGGTATTTACGCGGCGAGGGACAAATACGGACGAACGCCTCTTGTGCTTGGCAAAAGGGACGACGCGAGATGCGCCTGCTTTGAAAGCTATTCCTATCTGAACCTGGGCTATTCCGATGAAAGGGAACTGGGGCCGGGTGAGATAGTAGTATTTGACCCGGATTCGGTGAAGACCCTCGTGCCGCCCGGAAAGAAAAAGAAGATATGCACTTTCCTGTGGATCTATTACGGCTATCCCTCCGCGGTCTATGAGGGCGTGAACGTAGAGGAAATGCGCTACAGATGCGGAGCGAACATGGCGAAGAGAGACAATGTGGAAGCGGACGTTGTGGCAGGCGTCCCCGATTCCGGCACGGCTCATGCGGTGGGCTACGCCAACGCCTCCGGGATCCCGTTCTCGCGTCCCTTCATAAAATACACTCCCACCTGGCCCAGAAGCTTCATGCCAGTAAACCAGAAACTGAGGAATCTCATAGCCCATATGAAGCTCCTTCCCGTGCATCAGCTCATCAAAGGTAAAAAGCTCCTTCTGGTGGATGATTCCATAGTAAGGGGCACCCAGCTCAGGGAGACCACGGAATTCCTGTACGAGAGCGGGGCAAAGGAGGTCCATATCAGGCCGGCGTGCCCCCCGCTGGTATTCGGCTGCAGGTATCTCAATTTTTCCAGGACCAATTCCGAGATGGAGCTCATCACCCGCAAGGTCATCGAAGAGCTGGAAGGCGGGAACGTGACTGAGGAAGTGCTGAGGGAGTATACGGATCCCGACTCGGAGAAATACAAGCGCATGGTGGAGGGGATCAGGAAAAAGCTCAACTTCACATCTCTCAGGTTTAACCGCCTGGATGATATGCTGGACGCCGTGGGGATCCCCCCTGAGGATCTGTGCACCTTCTGCTGGAACGGAAGGGAGTGAGGATACTCCGGCAGACCACGGTTTTGACCTGTTTTGGGGCTCTCCGGTATTGATACGACAGATGAAATGGATTATAATCTCTATCTGAGTTTGATTCAGATCATGATATTGCTTACAGGGGGTTGCAAAAATGAAATTCAGGAACCTGAACGAAATAGCCGAAAAACTTCAAAAGGATCTGGATGTATTCAGGCTTTGAGTTGACAAAATCAGAGCAGGGATTAAAATATTTTATCGGTGCGCGGGTGAACCCGCGCCGGACAGGGAGGTGTTTTAATTGGCAAAGAAAGATCTGAAATGGGGCGAGATAGGTTTCGGTTATATAAAGACCGATTACCGTTTTGTTTCGAATTTTAAGAATGGAGAGTGGGATGAAGGCGCCCTCACGGAGGATGAGAACATATCCATGATCGAGTGCGCGGGAGTCCTTCAGTATTCCCAGAGCTGCTTTGAGGGTCTCAAGGCGTATGAGACCGAGGACGGACATATCGTGGCTTTCAGGCCCGACATGAACGCGGAGAGGATGATGAACACCTGCAAGAGGCTTGAAATGCCTCCTTTCCCCAAGGAAAGGTTTGTGAAGGCCGTCATCGACACCGTCGCTGCGAATGAGGACTGGGTGCCTCCCTACGGGTCGGGTGCAACCCTTTATATCAGACCCTTCATGTTCGGCTCTTCGGCGGTCATAGGCGTGAACCCCGCGGAGGAATATCAGTTCAGGATCTTTACCACGCCGGTAGGGCCTTATTTCAAGGGCGGAGCAAAGCCCATCACCATCAGGGTGAGCGATTTCGACAGGGCCGCCCCCAGAGGAACCGGAAATGTAAAGGCGGGCCTTAACTATGCAATGAGTCTGCATCCCATAATGATCGCCCACAGAGAAGGCTTTGCGGAGAATCTTTATCTGGATGCCGCCACCAGGACGAGGGTGGAGGAGACGGGAGGAGCGAACTTCCTCTTCATCACAAAGGATGGCACCGTGGTGACCCCCAGGTCCGACAGCATTCTGCCCTCGGTCACCAGAAGGTCCCTCATGTATGTGGCCGAGCACTATCTAGGCCTGAAGACGGAGGAGAGACCGGTCTATTTCGACGAGGTGCAGGACTTCGCGGAATGCGGTCTTTGCGGCACAGCCGCCGTCATCTCTCCCGTGGGCAAGATAAATGATCACGGACATGAGATATGCTTCCCCAGCGGCATGGAAAAGATGGGCCCCGTGATCCAGAAGCTCTATGATACCCTGACCGGTATCCAGATGGGCAGGATAGAAGCTCCGGAGGGATGGATCCAGGTAATAAAATAAAAAAAACTGCATTGTCAGATCGGGCAGGGGAACCTGTTCGATCCCGGATGTGAGGTATTATGAAATATGATGTGATTATCGTAGGCGCGGGACCGGGTGGTATATTCTGCGCCTATGAACTTGTAAAGAATAATAAAGACCTTAAGGTGCTGCTGCTGGAAAAGGGGCGTTCCATCGAAAAGCGTTCCTGCCCGAAAAGAAAGACCGGGGCATGCGTTAATTGCAAACCCTGTTCCATCACCACGGGATTTGCCGGGGCCGGCGCTTTCTCGGACGGAAAGCTGTCCCTTTCACCCGACGTGGGAGGAAACCTTCCCGGGATACTGGGGTATGAAGAGACCCGCCGTCTCATAAAGAAATCCGACGACGTATATCTTTCCTTCGGCGCCGACAGCCATGTATACGGCCTGGACCGGGCTGAGGAGATCAGAGAGATCAGGAGGAAGGCCATAATCGCCAACCTCAAGCTGGTGGAATGCCCCATAAGGCATCTGGGCACCGAGGAAGGCTACCGCATTTACGGGCTGATCCAGAAGCATCTGGAGGAGTCCGGCGTGACCATGGTCTTCAACACCATGGTCGAGGATATCATCATCGAAAACGGGAGAGCGGTGGGAGTGACTTGCTCGGACGGCAGTCAGTACACCGGGGACCGCATAGTTTGCTCCGTGGGACGTGAAGGAGCCGACTGGTTCAGCGGTCTCTGCAACCGCAACGGGATAGAGACCACTCCCGGCACCGTGGACATAGGAGTCAGGGTGGAAGTGAGAAATGAGGTCATGCAGGAACTGAACGACAGCCTGTATGAGGCAAAGCTGATCTTTCACACCCCTACCTTTGACGATAAGGTCAGGACCTTCTGTACAAACCCCTCGGGCGAGGTGGCAACGGAGTACTACGAGGGCGGTCTTGCGGTGGTTAACGGTCACGCCTATAAATCCGCGGAATACCGCACGGATAACACGAACTTCGCCATACTGGTGTCCAAGAACTTCACGAAGCCCTTCAACACTCCCATCGAATACGGGAAGAGCATCGCCCGTCTCTCAAACATGTTGTGCGGAGGCAGGATCCTGGTCCAGACCTTCGGAGATTTCCGAAGGGGCCGCAGGACCACCGATGAGAGACTGTGCAGGAACAACATCATACCCACATTGAAGGACGCGGTGCCCGGAGATCTTTCCCTGGTATTTCCCCACAGGATAATGGTGGACATCGAGGAGATGCTGGTGGCTCTGGACAAGGTGACTCCCGGTATCGCCAGCGAGGAAACTCTTTTGTACGGCGTTGAGGTGAAATTCTATTCCAACAGGGTGGTGGTAGGAAAGGACTTCCAGACCAGCGTGGAAAGGCTCTATGCCATCGGAGACGGCGCAGGCGTGACCAGGGGACTCCAGCAGGCCTCCGCTAACGGACTGTCTGTCGCCGAGACGATACTGAAGGAGCTCTGATGTTTTCGGGGAGCCGCATCAGAACAGGACTTTTGCTCCTGATCATCTCCCTTATATTCACAGGCTGCGCCGGTTCGGCGTTTGACTCTTCCGGATACGGCCTCTCCGGAAAGGACGGGACGGATGAACTGTCCGACATCGCGCCCTTTGACGCCGGAAACGACAAGACGAAGATCGTATTTACCACGGGTTTCAGAAATGATGAGGTGTTCAGGATCAATGATTCCTCCTGCTACCTGCCGGAGGTTCTGGTATATCTGACCAATATCCAGAATTCCTACGAGGAGACCTTCGGGAAAGAGATCTGGGATGTGGTATCCCGGGACGGCACCACCCTTGAAGACAGCATAAAGGAAAACGCGCTTTCCAGGATCGCAAGAGTGAAGACCATGGTGCTGATGGCCGGATCCCTGGGACTTTCACCCGATGCGGATCAGCTGGCTTACGCGGACAAGGCGGCAGAGGAATACTACGATTCACTGTCCGATTACGAAAGGTCTCTTCTGGGCGTCGATCTGGATCTGATCAGGTCCATGTGCCGGGATTACGTCACCGCAGAGGTCCTGTACGCTTATCTCATAAACGACATCAATCCCGAGATAAGCGACGACGAAGCGAGGACAGTCAAGATCGATACCATCTTCGTCGACTCTGATGAACCCGGTTCCTATGAGATAATCTCAAACATCCTGTCCTCCATAAACAACGGCACGGAGTTTGACTCTGCGGCCCTGGAAAACGGCAAAGCGGTGCAGCAGGTATACTCCATCAACAAGACCGACGAGGAGGAGATCCTGGATGAAAAGGTCTCCGGCAAGGCCTTCAACATGAGCGAGGGAGAAACCTCCGGTATCCTGGAAGCGGACGGGGGATATTACATCATCAAGTGCCTCAGCACTCTCGACCGGGAGGAAACGGACGAGAACAAGGAAAAGATAGTGAGGAACAAAAGGCGGGAAGCCTTCGGGCGGGAGTACGACAATTATACAAAAGACCTCACCAGGAGGCTCAATGAAAGACTTTGGGACAATCTGGATCTCATCCATGACCCGGGCTGCTCTACGTCTTCGTTCTTCAAGGTCCTTGACGAACATCTGGGAGAGGACGACTGAGCCCCCGGGTAAGGATTTTGATTTTTCTGCTTTAATGTGGTAAAATGTCATTTTGCAAAAAAAAGAAAGGAGCGTATATTTACAATGGAGAACAGACATGGCAGCCTTTCTATTGAGAGCGAGAATATTTTCCCGATAATCAAAAAATGGCTGTATTCCGATCACGATATTTTTTACAGAGAGCTGGTATCTAACGGCTGCGACGCTATTACCAAGAGAAAAAAGCTTGATATGATGGGAGAAGAGTCTCTTCCTTCGGACTACAAGCCGGCGATCAACATAACCCTGAACCCCGAAAAGAAGACCATAGTCATCGCCGATAACGGTCTTGGGATGAGCGCCGAAGAGATAGACAAATACATCAATCAGATAGCTTTTTCCGGAGCCACGGATTTCTTCAACTCATACAAGGACAGGACAAATGAGGACCAGATAATAGGTCATTTCGGCCTGGGCTTTTATTCCGTGTTCATGGTTGCGGACAAGGTCACAATCGAGACAAAGTCCTACCGGAAGGATGAAAAGCCCGTGCTCTGGAGCTGTACCGGAGGCACGGAATACGAGATGTCCGAGGGGACATATGCCGAAACGGGCACGAAGATCACCATTTATGTAAATGAGGAATGCCTGGAGTTCTGCAATGAATACAGAGCGTCCGAGGTGTTGAAGAAATACTGCGCTTTCATGCCCTACGAGATCTACCTCTCCGTTGAAGGCACCACCGCGACCCAGACCATAGACGAGGCGGACCGGAGGCCTTCCGACGTGGTGACGGAGGAGATCGAACCCGCAAAGGAAGGGGATCCGAAACGGCTGAAGATACGTAAGCGCCCGGAACTCCTGAATGACACGGAGCCTCTTTGGACGAAGAATCCCTCCGAATGCAAAAAGGAGGATTATCTCGAATTCTACAGAAAGGTCTTCAGGGATTACAGGGAGCCTCTGTTCTGGATACATCTGAACATGGATTATCCCTTTAACATGAAGGGTATCCTTTATTTCCCCAGGATCAATATCGAGTACGAAAAGATCGAGGGTGTGATCAAGCTCTACAACAACCAGGTCTTCGTGGCAGACAACATAAAAGAGGTCATACCCGAGTTCCTCCTTCTGCTGAAAGGCGTCCTGGACTGCCCCGATCTCCCGCTGAACGTGTCCAGAAGCGCGCTGCAGAATGACGGTACAGTGACGAAGATAAGGCAGTATATCACAAAGAAGGTTGCTGACAAGCTCTCCGGGATGTGCAAGACCGAGAGGGAGGATTACGAAAAATACTGGGACGACCTCAGTCCCTTCGTGAAGTACGGATGCCTCAGGGACGACAAGTTCTGCGAAAAGATGACGGATTACATCCTGTTCAGAAACCTTGACGGAAAGTATCTGGCTCTTCCCGAGGCTCTTGAAGTGAAGAGGATAGATATCGGGGAAGATGAGGAAGATCCCGAAGGAAAGACGGAAGATAAGGCTGAAGGCCCTGCGGATGCGGAAGAGTCAGGGGAGAAGCAGGAGGGAGCTTCCGACGGAGAAGGCGAATGTGAGGGATCCTCTTCAGGCAGCCCCGAAGAAGAGGAAAAGAAGGACAAGACGATTTATTATGTGACTGATGAGAAGCAGCAGAGCCAGTACATCAATATGTTCAGAAAGGCAAAGATGGACGCCGTCCTCCTTACGGATTCCATCGATCAGCCCTTTATCACACAACTGGAGTCAAAGAACGAGGGCATCCATTTCAAGCGTATAGACGCTGAGGTTGAGGAGGCCCTGAAGACGAAGACCTCCGAAAAGGCCGCAAAGGAATATGAGGAGCAGGCCGAAAAGATCTCAGGGGTGATGAAGAAGGTCCTGAAAAAGGAAAATGTGACCGTAAAGGTTGAGAAACTGAAGAATAAGAAGATCGCATCCATGGCTACCCTTTCCGAGGAGAGCCGCAGGATGCAGGACATGATGAAGATGTATTCCATGGGTCCGGATACGATGTCCCTTCCCAGGGAAGGCCTGACTCTCATACTGAACGCAGGACATCCGCTCGTGAAGTTCGTCCTTGACAATCCTGATGCGGAGGAGACCAGAACGGTCTGCGAACAGCTTTACGATCTGGCAATGATGCAGATAGAGCCGCTCGGCCCTGAGGAGATGACGGAATTTATCGCAAGGAGCAATGATATTTTATTGAAGTACGCCGGGGAGAAATGATAAAGTGACAGATACCGTTTCCGGTATTCTCGGAGGACATTTCAGACAGTCCGGAAAAGGACTGGAGTTTTCCTTAAGCGGGATAAACGAAAAGATTCGGGAGGGCGATTGCCTTTCCGGGTCCTTTTCTGTTCGTTCTCTGGCTGGAAAGCCCGTCAGATGCCGTTTCCTTACGGATACCTTCAGGCTTTCGTTTTCCGAGGATTATTTCGAAGACGACAGCTTTGAGGTATTTTACGAATTCGACGCGCGCTGCCTTCAGTCCGGCTTTACGGAGAAGGGGCGCATTTATTTTGTCTCTAACGAAGGAGAGTATTCCATACCCGTCCACATCGAAGTCATCAGGAATTCTCTGACCACATCCAGGGGGGAGATCAGGAATCTGTTCCATTTTGCCAATCTGGCCCGGACGGACTGGGACGAGGCGAAGAAGATATTCTATTCCGGCGATCTGGAAAGGATACTCGCCGGCAATGACGACAGATTTCTGCCTGTATACAGAGTGCTGTCCTCGGGCGAGATGACCGATGAAGGACTTGATGAGTTCCTCATCTGCACCGGCAAAAAGAGCCCTGCGGAATACGTTCCGGACAAGGACCTGCTGGTGATAAACGACCCTCTGAACGACATCAGGAGAAGTCTCCGGATCACCCGGAACGGCTGGGGGAGCGCAAATCTCCTCTTTGAGACGGATACGCCATTTATCCGTCTTGAAAAGGCTTACGTCACGGAGGATGATCTTCTCGGCAATGAATTCGAGCTGGGCTTTTTCATCAGGAATGAATATCTGCACGACGGCATAAATCTGGGCGAGATAAGGTTCTCCTTCGGCGCAAGGAAAGAGCGCGTCACCATATCCGTAAACTCCGGAACGCCGGACAGAGCCACTGCCGCCACCAGAAGGAAAAAAGAAGAACTGCGCGTGTCTCTCACACAGTACTATGTTAATTACATGCTTGGAAAGATAAGCCCGAAGATCTGGGAAAAAGAGACGTCCAGGCTTCTGGAGGAGCTCATCAGGATATCCAGGGAGGATCCCGAACCGGTGCTATTCAAAGCGTTCTCAATGCTTCGGGTGGACAAGAGCGAGGAAGCCTCATGGATACTTAAACAGGCTTATCCCAGGATATCATGCGACGACCGCACCTACCTTACGAGCTTTTATCTGTGCCTTTCCATCCTTACCGCAAAGGAAAATGAGGATGCGGAGTACAACACACTGAAGATAAGGGAGATTTACGAAAATTCTCCCAGAGACTGGAGAACAGCCATAGTCCTCCTTCATACCGACACAGAGTTTATCGGGGATGCGGAAAAGAAGTTTTCGTTTTTGAGAGACGTATTCTACAGGGGCTGCCGTTCCCCCATGATGTACAGCGAAGCCTTTCTTGTGATAAAGGAAGAGCCTTCTGTCCTGAGTGAACTTGGGGATTTTGAACTTCAGGTGCTCTCATTTATGCAGAAGAATTCTCTCATGAACAGGGAATATGCCGACAGGTTC
>JAEEGL010691797.1_pt1 | contig 23940 bp, 22 predicted proteins | sample 9134231 | NCBI WGS metagenome assembly JAEEGL01 (sample SAMN16246548, study PRJNA631951) | gut metagenome | biome: gut microbiome; feature: rumen; material: fiber-attached | host: Bos | place: Iran: Karaj | collected 2018-10 | reverse complement strand
GTTCACAGGGACGAGTTTTGCTTATGCTTCACTCTTGCAAAAATCCGCAAACCATCCTTCCTCTCAGGAAAATGTGACATTTAGTAGGGTGTAGCTTGCTACACCAAAAATTAAATGCCGGAGCAAGCTCCAGCCTACTTATATCTTGCAAAATACAAGAGGGATTTTAGGCTGAAAGCCTAACCTACTTTTGTCGGATTGCACTTAATCTACAATTTACATGTTTCAAGATATTTTTTTACTCTTGCAAAAACTTCTTCATAATCCTGATTTTGTTTTTTTCGATAAAGTTTTACCGAATCATACCATTTGGAATTTTGCTCAAAAAGCCCCCATCTCCAGTCAGAATGGAAGGGCAGTATTATGATTGTATTTTTACCCATAGCTCCCGATAAATTTGTAACGGAAGTATCACAGCCTATTATAATATCCAGATTATCTATAATTGCGGCCGTATCTGAAAAATTATTCAGTTTTCTGCCAAGATTAGGAATACAATAACTGCTTAAAAAAAGTTCATCCGGAAGTGATATTTCTTTTTGTAATGAGTAAAATTGAATATTTTGTATTTTAAATAAATCTTCAAATAATTTGATTGGTAAATTTCTTTCGCTGTCGGGTTTGGAACTATTCCATACAATTCCGGCTTTAATTTTATTGTTGCTAAAAAACTGCTGCTTAAATAAAGAAGCTTTTTCTTTATTTGCTTTTAGGTATCCGTTTGTTAATATTTGTGTGCTTGTATTTTTGAATAAATATGGCAGACCTTCAATTGAGATTTGATAATCAATAATATGTTCATCAGGTTTTTCACAGGTCTTGATGCCATTATCTTCAAATAATTCTGCAAGTTGCTTATCAGGGCTGAAAAATAAATTCAGCTTAGGATAATCTTGTTTAAGTTTGAAAAGATATCTGGCAAAAAATACCGTATCACCTAATTTAGTAACCGGATAAATATAAACATTAGCCGAGTCAGTCTGAAGATTAAATTTAGGTTTATTAATATATTGAGGTAATTTTGGACGAACGGCATCAAATCGGAGTTCGTTATATTCCCAGGCAGCATAAAAATTTCTTGTATAAAGTAGATTTGATGCGATATCAAAAATCAAAGAGTTATTTTTCGGGAATTTTTCCAAGCCTTTTTGTGTAACACTTAAAGCATTTGAGATATTGTTATTTGTTCTGTATGCTTCTGATACTTTTAGAAATTCGTCCGGAGTAGGATTATGTTCAATCCATTTTTCAATTTCATCATCTATAAACGGAGGAATTTGGGTTGTTATTGTAGAGAACAAATAAAAAATGTAGACAAAAATATTTTTGTAATCCTCATCAAAATCAAAATTAGAGTTTAATTCAACGGCTATTTTTCTGTATTTATCGGCATTATCAGTGTCATTAAGAGCAGCATATGCATGTGATAATATATAATTCAAAAATGAGTTATTTTCTTGCTCAAGGAGTTCTAAATACTCGTTAATAATATATTTTCCATTAAGATGATTTAGTAGTAAATTATATAATTTTTGCTCAAAATTTTTAATATCCATTTTCAAATTATAACAAATTATGCGTTATTTTTGCAAAAATATTATAAATAGTTATACAAAAAATTCCATGTTTTTATTATAATGAAATATATTAGTAGCAATATTTTAAAATGTTGAGAGAATTAATAAAATAGATTAGTGTAACCATTGTTTATTATGTGAGGTTATTTAATGAAAAGTATTATTTTAGCAGGTGGAAGCGGAAGCAGATTATGGCCATTGTCAAGGGATGAATACCCGAAACAACTTTTATCATTTGATGAAAATGAAAGTCTGCTGCAAAAAACATTTAAAAGACTTTGTGCATTTTCGAAACCATCTGAAATCGTTACAATAACTAATGTAAAACACTATTCTAATATTAAATTGCAATTAAACGGAATTGATAAATCAAATATAGTAATCGGAGAACCGATAGGACGAAATACAGCGCCTGCGATAGCTTCAACATTAGAGTATTTTAAACAGACAGGTGTTCAGGATGATATTGTTCTGATAGTTCCTTCAGATCATTTAATAAAAAATATTGCCGCTTTTAGTAAAACAGTAGAACAAGGAAAAATTCTTGCAGAGCAGGGATATATTGTAACCTTTGGTATCAAACCTGATTATCCTGAAACAGGTTATGGTTACATAAAAACCGAAAAGGCAATTACAACCGGATATAAAGTGGAAAAATTTGTTGAAAAACCAAATCTTGACACTGCAAAAGAATATTTGGAGAGTGGTAATTATTACTGGAATAGCGGAATATTTATGGGAAAGATTTCGGTATTTTTGTCAGAATTAGAAAAATATGCTCCCGAAATATACAAAAATATTTCAGAATTAAAATTTAATGACAGTTTAAATATGGAATATATTGTTTATGAAAAAATGCCTTCAATATCAATCGACTATGCCGTTATGGAAAAATCGGATAAAATCGCTCTTGTAGAACTTCAATCAGACTGGAATGATTTAGGTTCGTGGCAATCCATCTACAATATAAAAGATAAGGATAAAGACGGCAATGTATTAACCGGAAAAGTTGTTATCGATAACGTTAAGAATTCATTTATATATTCACAGAAAGAGATTGTAGCTGTTTCAGGGCTTGAAGATATTATTTTGGTAGAAACTGAAGATGCAATTATGGCTTGTAAAATTGATGAATCGCAAAATGTAAAAAAATTGTATGAGAAACTTAAATTAATTGAAAGCGATACGACAAAATTACATAAAACCGTTTTTCGCCCTTGGGGATATTTTACCAGTATGAACAGTGGTCCGGGGTATTTAACAAAAACAATTTGTGTAATGCCAAAACAAAAGCTCTCCGTACAATCTCATAAACATCGTTCAGAACACTGGGTTGTATTGGAAGGAAGAGCACTGGTTAAAAAAGACGGTAAAGAATATAATATTGATGCAGGCGGAAGCATTGATATTCCGCTGGGTTCAATACACTCACTTCAAAATCCATATGATGATGAATTAAAAATCATTGAAGTACAAAAAGGAGATTATTTGTCGGAAGACGATATCATAAGATACGAAGACTGTTATGGCAGAGTATAACAGTGTGTGATTCGTAACTTTTTCAATATTAATTACTATCTTAAATTCCTTACATAAGAATAGTATTCATTCTTTTTGTATTTATTAGCTGTTTCCTTAATTTGTTCTTTTGTTAAAAATCTCATTCTGTATGCAACTTCTTCAAGACAAGCAATCTTTATGCCCTGATTTTCTTCAATTGTTTGTACATATTGTCCTGCTTGTAACAGCGAATGATGAGTTCCGGTATCAAGCCATGCAAATCCTCTGCCTAATAACTCTACGTTGAGTTTATTTTGCTCAAGGTATATTCTGTTTAAATCGGTTATCTCTAATTCGCCTCGGGCTGATGGTTTAAGATTTTTAGCATATTCTACGACACTGCTGTCATAGAAGTATAAACCTGTTACCGCATAGTTAGATTTTGGTTCTTTTGGTTTTTCTTCAATAGTTTGTGCTTTTCCGTTTTCATCAAACGAAACAACTCCAAATCTTTCGGGATCCTTAACAGGATAACCGAATACTGTTGCTTCACCTTTTTCCTCAGCAGTTTTTACTGCTTTTTTAAGCATTGCTGAAAATCCGGGACCATAGAAAATATTGTCACCTAAAACAAGCGCAGCAGAATCATTACCGATAAATTTTTCTCCCAAAATAAAAGCCTGAGCAAGTCCGTCAGGAGATGGCTGCTCAACAAAATCAAATTTTAGTCCAAACTGCTCGCCGCTACCCAGTAATTTCCTGAAGTGAGGTAAATCTGTCGGAGTCGAAATGATTAAAATTTCTCTGATTCCTGCAAGCATTAATACAGAAATCGGGTAATAAATCATCGGTTTGTCATAAATTGGTAATAACTGTTTGGATACACCAATTGTAGTTGGATATAATCTGGTTCCGCTTCCTCCGGCTAATACAATACCTTTCATTTTACACCTCAATTCTTAATGACAAATAATCTTTTAATGCTAATTTCCAATCTCTCAGTAAACCGCCATTGTCCATTATTGAATATGCCGGTCTTACTGCAGGACGGGGAAATTCATTTGTTGTGCATGGAGTCAGGTTTACATTTAATCCTGCCTGTTCAAAGATTTCTTTTGCAAAACCATACCAGGAAGTGCTTCCGCCACCGCATGTGTGATAAGTTCCATAAGGTTTTTCTTTAATAATTTTTATTATTGCGTTAGCTAAATCTACAGTCCAAGTCGGGCAGCCAATTTGATCATCAACAACTTTAAGTTCAGGCTTGTCCGCAAGTGATAACATTGTTTCTACAAAGTTTTTACCGTGGTGTCCGTACAACCAGCTTGTTCTGCAGATATAATATTTTTCCAAATTATTTCTTAATGCTTCTTCACCTTCCCATTTTGTTAAACCATAATTATTGAGAGGTGCTGTTTTATCCATTGGTTTATAAGGTTCTGTCCTTTTTATATTTACCCCTCCGTCAAAAACATAATCAGTCGATATATAAACCATGGTTATATCATTTTTTGCACAGGCTTTTGCAATATTTTCAGTACCTTTTGCATTAATTAATCGGGCAGTTTCAATTTCTTCTTCTGCTTTATCAACATTTGTGTATGCTGCACAATGAATAACAAAATCGGGTTTCTTTTCTTCCAAAACCGCATTAACCATTTCAGAGTTTGTAATATCTAAATTTTGTATATCTGTTTCAATAACATCGTAGCCGTTATCTTCTAATATCGGACATAAATCTTGTCCTAACATTCCTTTTGCACCTGTAACCAATATTTTTTCCATTATTTTATACCCATTCTTTCTTTTAAATCCGGTAAATACTTTTGAATTGCCAAATCTTCTGTTGATTCACTCTTAAAATTCAGATGCTCATCATCAACCGGTCTGTCGGCATCGTGATCAGCAAATCCTATTTTTATTTTTCTTTGGTAATCTTCCAAAGATTTTGTATGATAATGATTAATTCGTATATAGTTTACTGAGTTATATGCTGTAAAAGCATTACTGTCATTGTTATAATTTAAAGCATTGCCTATTATATTAAAATTTTCATCCAATGCTGTTTTATTATGTTTATAGAATGCATAGTGCGGATTCGTAATATATTTAACTTCCTTTGGTCTTAATATTGTTTTGATGTGGTGATTTATATTTGACTGATAATTTTTTAAGACACGTGAATATGCTTCTATTACAAGTTTATCAGGACGTTTTTGGTAATTGTTAGAATCAAACATAACCCAATTAATTCCGATTGCAGGATAGTGTTTATACAATTGAAGAATATCTTTAATGTTATTATTTATAACAGGACAGATATATTCATCTAAATCAATTATAGCAAGCCATTCAGTATTATTCTTGTATCTGGCTACAGCATCCCGATATGCATCAAGTTGTACGCACTTCCCCTGAATATAATGATATATAACTGTTCCGTCATCAATATACGGTTGAATTATATCTTTTGAATTATCGTCTGATTCGTTATCGTACAGATAAAACTTTTCAAACCCTATTAGTTTATGATATTCAATCCATTCTTTTATATCAGGTTCATTTTTGTATATTGCACAAACTGATGCATAATTTTTTTTTGAAGTGCTGTTAGATTCAATTTTTAAATTTTTAATTTTTTTAGGCTCTGAATTTTTAATTTTTTCTACACTAAAAACTTCAATTTTAAAATTGAAAAACAAACAATGAATAAATTTAAATTTCTTTGTGCCTTTATATATAGTTTTAATGTTAAAAATTTTTGTTAAAAATTTTTTAATCATACAATAGCAGCTTTCTTATCTTCAATAGATTTCATCCAGTCTTGATTGTTCAGGTACCAATCAATTGTTAATTTAATACCTTCCTCAAATGTTATAGATGGTTTCCAACCTAACTCAGAAGTTATTTTATCATTAGAAATCGCATAGCGTCTGTCATGACCTAATCTATCCTCAACGTACTTAATAGAGCTTTCATCTTTACCCATAGCATCAAGTATTAAGTGAGTAATTTCCATATTTGTTTTTTCGTTGTGTCCGCCAATATTATAGACTTCGCCTATTTTACCGCTATGAAGAACAACATCTATTGCTTCACAGTGGTCGTAAACATAGAGCCAATCACGAACATTTAATCCGTCACCATACACAGGAACTTTTTCGCCCTTTAATAATTGTGAAATAAAGAACGGAATGAGTTTTTCAGGGTATTGGTATGGCCCGTAATTATTTGAACATCTTGTATTCAAAGTAGGTAAACCATAAGTTTCTCTGTATGCTCTGACTAACATGTCTGCACTTGCTTTACTTGCGGAATACGGGCTGTTTGGTGCAAGCGGAGTTGTTTCATAGAAGTAACCTGTTTTACCGAGAGTTCCGTAAACTTCATCCGTTGATACCTGCAGGTATCTTTCAACACCTATTTCTTTTGATGCTTGCAACAGATTTAATGTTCCCTGTACGTTTGTTTCAATAAATATTTCAGGTCTTTTTATTGAATTATCAACATGCGATTCTGCAGCAAAATTTATTACGCAGTCAGATTCTCTAACCAATTCTCTGACTAAATCTTTATCACATATATTTCCGTGTACAAATCTGTAATTCGGGTTATTTTCAACGTCCTTTAAGTTTTCAATGTTACCGCAATAAGTCAAAGCATCCAAATTTATAATTTTGTAATCGGGATGTTTTTTTAATTCGTGTCTTACAAAGCAGCTTCCGATAAATCCGGCACCACCGGTTACTAATAATGTTGTCATTATATTAACTCCTCTTTATTTATTTCACTCAATTTTGGCTGAACCTTATCCTTATCAGAAAGTATCGGTTCAAAATCGATTTCCCAATCAATATTTATATCTTTATCTGACCATAATACCCCTCTGTCAGCCTGCGGAGCATATTCTCCTGATGCCTTATAGAGTAATTCGGCTTCGTCAGATAATACAACAAAACCGTGTGCAAAACCTTCAGGAATAAAGAGCATTTGCTTGTTTTCTTCTGAAAGTTCAACTTTTACATATTGTCCGAATGTTTCAGAATTAGGTCTAATATCTACTGCAACATCATAGATTTTACCCCTTGCACATCTTACAAGTTTTGCTTGTCCATAGGGTTTTGCTTGATAGTGCAAACCTCTGAGGACTCCCTTTGTTGATTTTGAATGGTTGTCCTGATTAAATTCAATAGTGATTCCGTTAGCTTCAAAATCAGATTTTTTATAGCTTTCTAAAAAGAAACCTCTGTTGTCACCAAAAACTTTTGGTTTAACTAAAATAACATCTTTAATTTTTTGTGGTTCAAATTCAAATGGCATAATTTACCCCTCTTTTTATTATATATATATTATCACTTCAATCAGAAAAACCAAGATTTATATGATGATTTATTACAAGTAGTTAATATTTGGTAATTAAAAACTTTTTATCTGTTTTAATTGAACAATATCAGTTAATAATAAGCAGGATTGCTTCGCTGTCAAGATTTTATTTCTGCTGAATAACAGTTTAAATTTGATTTTTGTGTAGTTTTGTATATGATTTCCATAGTTTAAGTCGATATTTTCGTTAAAATTTCTGCTAAAATATTCTTATGGTTAAACTATTAGATTGTACAACAAGAGATGGCGGACATTGTACTAATTGGACTTATGACAGTGAGTACATTTTTGATTTGATGTCAAACCTGAACAGAAATAATATTGATTTCTTTGAGATAGGGTACAGAAATTATTATGATAGAGAAGGCAAAGGAGCTTTTTATTATTGTACACCGGATTTATTAAAGAAATTCTATGAAAAAAAAGATGGTTTAAGTTTGGGGATTATGGTTGATACAAAGCGATATAACGAAAGCGATTTTATAAACGGAAGCGAAGATTATATTGATTTTGTAAGAATTGCTACACATCCCGATAAAATAAGAGAAACTTTGAACATAGCAAAAAATCTGAATAGTAAAAATTATAATGTAATGATTCAGGTTATGGATATATCAAATTTATCAGAAGAACAATATCAAATGTTAGAGACATGGCAGCATAAAAACATTATACAAATTCTTTATTTGGCTGATACTTACGGAACAATCAATACTGAAACTTTAGAACAAATATTTAACAGAATAAAAAAAATGGGTTATAAAAATATCAGTTTTCATGCACATAATCAAAAACAGCTGGCTTTGGCAAATTCGTTAAAAGCGATAGAACTTGGAGCATATTCTGTTGATATTACACAGGATGGTGCAGGCATTAACGGCGGAAATTTATCGTATGTCAAATTGCGAGATTATATCTAACGGCAAGAATGATTAAATGTAAAATTTTTCTTGTTTTTATTATGATAAATAATATAAAATCTAAATAAGAAGATTGTTAAAAAGGAGATAAAGATGACAAAGACGGCGATGATTACAGGAATCACAGGACAAGACGGGGGCTACTTAGCTAAGTTTTTGCTTGAAAAAGGATACAGAGTAATAGGTTTATACCGCAGAGGTGCAACCGATACTTTTGAAAAATTAAAAGAACATGGCATCTTTGATAAAATTGAATTTGAAGATTTCGAACTTTTGGAATTTTCAAATATCTGCAGATTGCTTAGAAAATATGAGCCTGATGAATTTTATAATCTTGCTGCACAGTCTTTTGTAACAGCTTCCTGGGTAGAACCTATTTATACGGCTCAGGCTGACGGTATGGGGGTTGTTTATATTTTGGAAGCAATAAGAGAATTTTCTCCTAAAACAAGATTTTATCAGGCATCAACATCTGAGATGTTTGGCAAAGTTCAGACAATACCCCAAAATGAATCTACTCCTTTTTATCCCCGCTCGCCGTACGGTTGTGCAAAACTGATGGCTCACTGGATGAGTGTTAATTACAGAGAAAGTTTTGGTGTATTTGCTTGTTCAGGTATTTTATTCAATCACGAATCTCCAATGAGAGGTAAAGAATTTGTTACAAGAAAGATTACAGACCATTTTGCACAATTAGCTTTGGGTTTAACCGATAAGCCATTAGAGCTTGGTAACCTTGATGCAAAACGTGACTGGGGCTTTGCAGGCGATTATGTTGAAGGTATGTGGTTAATGCTGCAGCAGGATAAACCTGATACTTATGTTATTTCAACAGGCGAAACTCACCCTATAAGAGATTTCGCAACACTTTCTGCTAAGTATGCAGGATTTGATATCGAATGGCAGGGTGAAGGTATAAATGAAGCCGGTATTGATAAAAAGACCGGAAAAACTTTAGTAAAAGTTAATCCTAAATTTTTCAGACCTGCTGAAGTTGAACATCTAATAGGCGATCCAAGTAAAGCTCGCAGAGTTCTCGGTTGGGAAAGAAAAGTTTCCTACGAGGGACTTTGCAAGATGATGGTAGAAAAAGATATCGAAAGATATAAAAAGACAATGCAGATTGTAACGGCATAAGGATAAGTCTTATAGACTATAAGTAATACAGAGACAAAATATAAAGTTATAATTTATATAAAGTATTCCATTCTTCAACTGTTTGAGGTGTTCCGCCTTTTATTGAAGCAAGAACTGTTTCAATTCCTGCGTTGTGCATTTTTTCAAGAGGATGAGTTAATTCACTAACCCAAAAACCTATCTGTTCACCTGTCGAACCTTTTACACCGTGGCTTGTTACCACACATAAAACTTTACTCATATAAACACTCCTATTTCTATTTGTTTTATTTTTTAGTGATGGCAATGATGTCCTTCGCTGTGATGATGACAATGTGCGTGGTCGTGTCCTTCTCCGCCGCATGCATTTTCTCCTGTTTCAAGAGAATTTGCCATATATTTTTCTAATACTTCTCTGATAGGTAATTCAGGACATCCCGCAACAACTTCAACACCATTCATAGCGAACATCATCAATGGTCTGCCGCCCATTCCGCCTGCTAAAACTTTACTTACTCCCTGTTCGGAAATCCAAGAAGCACTCTGACAAGATATACCTTCTTCCGGAACTTTTTCTTCAATGCTTAATATTTCATTTGTTTCAGGATTAATTTCTGCAAAAGTAAAAGAATCACAATGCCCGAAATGTCCACATAATTTACCTTCACTTGTCGGAATACAAATTTTCATAATTTTATCTCCTTTTAATTTTTCAATGTTGCTCTGTAATAATATCGCACTTTCAAGTGCTTCAGTGTCTGTAAGATTATGTCTTTGGGCATAATCTTTAAGGATGTTTAAAATGTTTTCATTAATTCTTCTGTTAAAGGGTACTTTTTTAAGACAGGTTTTCTTCCTACCTGCCTGCTCTCGTTTACCGCCCCATTTAGAACCACAACATCTCATACCAAAAGAATATTCTAAATATTTGAATATGTCAATACATAATCAAGTGTTTTTTCTTTTGTATTTCTTAAATAAATAGGTTTGAATTGGCATTGTTGCTTTCAGATATATATTTTGCAACTCCGCCTATTTCAACTCCGTCAATTAGTTCCTCTTCTTTTATGCCCATAACATCCATTGACATATTGCAGGCAATAAACTTTACACCGCTATCTTGAGCCTGTTTAATAAGTTCGGATAATGTTGAAATATTTTTATTTTTCATAATCCACTTCATCATTGCAGACCCCATTCCGCCCATATTCATTTTAGAAAGAGTCAATTTTTCTGCACCTTTTGGCATCATTAATCCAAACATTTTATCAATAAAGCCTTTTGTGACATTAACATTTGATTTTCTTAAAATGTTTAACCCCCAGAAAGTAAAGAACATTGTAACATCTTTACCGCTTGCTTTTGCTCCGTTTGCAATAATAAAAGATGCAAGAGCCTTGTCTAAATCATTTGAGAAAACGACAATTGTTTGTCCGTTACCATTATTTATAACTTTATTTCCCACCTCTTGTCCTCCTTTTGCAATTGTTGCAACAATCTTTGCTTTATCTTGTTTTAAGTCGACCAAAGTGTTTCCTGTACTTTCACACCAAGCACCAATATCAGATTTAAACCCTCTGTCGGTTGAAGTTATTTCAAAAATATCACCCTCATTTGCATTATTTAGAGCATTTGATACTTTCATAATCGGTCCCGGGCATTGTAGTCCGCAAGCATCAATTTTAATAATTTCAGAATTATTTACGGAAGCCCCAACCGTTGTCGGAATTTTCGCAGCAACTTTGCCTTCTCTGTTTTTTACTAATTCCTTATACAAAGTTATTCCACCCATTAGAGAATAAACATTATTAAATCCTTTTTGAATCAGGATTCTAGAAGCATTATAACTTGTATATCCTGTGTTACAGAATAAAATTACTTTTCTGTCGGTTGGAATCTCATTTAAGCGAGAACGAATTTCATTTATCGGAATATTTACAGCACCTTCTATTGTTTTTGTTTTGTATGCAATATTTGCTCTTACATCAATTAAATAAGAATTTTCTATATCTTCAAAATATGCCGGTTTAACAAATCCTTTTAATATGTTATCAGCATTCATTCCCAGTACGTTTACTCCAGAATCTTTTGCAGAATTGTATGGAGGTGCATAGCAAAGTTCACTATCAATAAGTTCTTGTACTGTTCCGTCATTTCTCATAACAGAACTTATTACATCAATTCTTTTTTCAACGCCTTCTTGCCCAACTGCCTGAGCACCAAGTATTTTACCTCCGGGAGTAAATAAAAGTTTATAAAGTGTTTGGGTTGAATCCGGATAGTATCCGGCATGAGAATGCCCATATACAAAGGTTTTCCAATAAGGAATTTGCTTTTGTTTTAATTGTTTTTCATTGTTTCCGACACTTGCAACAGTTAATCCAAAAACTTTTAAGACAGATGTTCCCTGTGAATTTTTATAGGTTGAATTAAGCCCTGATATATTATCGGCAATAATTCTTCCCTGTCTGTTTGCAGGACCAGCTAAAGGAATGAGAGTATTATCACCTGTTACAAAATCTTTTATTTCAACACTATCACCTGCTGCATATATATCAGAATCTGTTGTTTGCATATATTCGTTAACAAGTATTCCTCTATTCACTTCCAAACCAGCCACTTTTGCTAATGCGGTTTCAGGTTTTACTCCTATTGCTAAAACCACAAAATCAAAAGGTATATTTACTCCTGAATTGAGAATTATTTTATCACCATCAAAACTCTTTACACCATCAGAAAGAATAAGATTTACTCCGTTATCTCTCATTTCGTTTTGGGCAACAGATGCAATTTCTTCATCAACAGGTGCAAGTATTTGATTACCTAATTCAACAAGGGTTGTCTCTAATCCCATCTCAATAAGATTTTCTGCCATTTCAATTCCTATAAAGCCGCCTCCTACAACAACTACTTTTTTAGAATTGTTTTGTTGAACATAGTTTTTAATTTTATCTGCATCATTAAGGTTTCTGACTATAAAAGTTTTATCTTTATTCATTCCCTCAAAAGGAGGTACAATAGGACTTGCCCCCTGAGCAAGAACAAGTTTATCGTAGTTTAATTCTTCGCCATTGCTTAAACTTACTGTTTTTGAGTCTCTGTTAATACTTAAGGCATCAGTATTTAAAAGAACATCAATATTAAACCAAGATTTGAATTTTTCAGGAGTTGAAACAAGTATTTTTTCTCTTTCGTTTATTACACCTGAAACATAGTATGGCAAACCGCAGTTTGCAATAGATACCTCATTTGTTCTTTCAATAATTATGATTTCAGCATCTTCATTTAATCTTCTTAATCTTGCAGCACAACTTGCACCTGCAGCACCACCACCAACAATAATTACTCTCATATAACCTCACTAGTTTAACTCCATAATTTAATCATATTACAAACAAGGTGCTAATTATATTTTATATCTAGATAAAAAATATATTTTGGGTTAAAAAAACTGGTTCGTACAAAAATTTTGAAAGATTATGAATGTTTATTGTATTGTAGTTAGACGAGTAGTACGGTTTTGTCAGTTTGACTATTTTATTCCCTAAAACTCGCTCGTTATAGGGGGTTTGCTGGCCGGAAGTGCAACTTTACCCAAAAACCGATTTACTCATTATTTACTCACACAGGTCACTTAATTTCCAATAATAGTAAAAATAAATTATGTATTAACCAACAACGGCATTTTTAAATATTTACTTTTATACATATCAAAATTTTTGTTAAAATCATCATCTTTAAATGATTTAATATTATTTAAGTATGCATGCCTGTCAAAAGAAGATTTGTTAACTTGAATTTGATAAACAGCAATATTTGAACAATGGTCTGAAACTCTTTCAATATTATTTAAAATCTCTGAATATATAAAACCGTCTATTAAAGTACATTGACCGTTTTGTATCCGTTTGATATGACTGTCTCTGGCATCAGAAACTAAAATATCTATAACTTGTTCGAGAGGTTCAACCATTTTAGCTTTTCTTATATCACTATTACATATAGAATCAATAGTTATTTCCATAATTTCTGATAGTGCTTCTATTATCACTTGTAATTCTTGTTTTTGTTGTTCTGATAAAATTATATTTTTCTCATGTAATTCCTTTGCAACTCTTAAGATATTTATTGCATGGTCGCCAATTCGCTCCAAATCACCTATTGTAGCTAATAATTTTGAGATTTCTCTGCTATCAGAATCAGATAAATTTTTAGTTGACAAATTCACCAAGAAAGTTCCCAACTTATCTTCATATTTATCTATAACAGGTTCTTTTCTTTGAATTTTTTCCATTCTTTTTTCACTAAAATTATTTAACATTTTTAAAGACCTGAAAAAATTTTTTTTAGCAATAATAGCCATTTTTACTGTTAAATTTTCACATTCATTTATTGCAAAAGTAGGAGTTAACAATAATCTTTCGTCTAAAAAAACATTATCTTCAGCTTCAACTTTTCTATCCTTAATTACTGTCATAGCAATTTTTTCTAACTGATTTATAAACGGAAGCAGTAATAGGGTTGTTGCTATATTAAAAATTGTGTGGCAAACAGCAATTTGAAAAGGATTTATAGCAGATTTCAAAAATGAAAAATTAAAAATCATGTGCCCGACATAAAAAATCAATAAAAATACTGATGTTCCAATAATATTGAAACTAATGTGTACAACAGAAACTCTTTTTGCATTCGTTCCGACACCAATGCTTGAAATCAATGCGGTTACACAAGTACCAATATTCTGTCCCATTATTATTGGTATGGCCATGCCAAAAGTTATTCCACCGGTCATAGACAAGGCTTGCAAAACGCCAACCGATGCCGCAGAACTTTGAATAATCCCTGTAAAAACTGCACCAACTATAATACCTAAGATTGGATTATTAAATGCTGTTAAAATATTTGTAAATTGAGGCATCTCCGCCAGAGGTTTCATTGCACCTGCCATAAACTGCATGCCACACATTAAAATTGCAAAACCTATCATTAAGGTTCCAATATTTTTATGTTTATCTTTTTTAGAAGTCATTATTAATAAAATACCAAATATTGCTATTATTGGAGAAAATGATTCAGGTTTTAGCAGTTGTAGAAAAAAATTATTACTTTCTATTCCGGATAGCGATAATATCCACGAAGTTAAAGTTGTACCAACATTAGACCCCATAATAATCCCAATTGTTTGGTTTAAATCCATAATCCCTGAGTTAACAAGCCCCACTAACATAACAGTTAAAGCTGATGATGACTGTATAGCGATTGTTATACCTGCGCCTAATGCAAGTGCATTAAGCGGATTTGAGGTTAAAGACTTTAGCAATTTCTCAAGTCTTCCACCCGCCAATTTTTCTAATCCTGCTGACATAACATTCATCCCATATAAGAAAAATGCCAGCCCCCCAAATAATGTAAAAATTGAAAATATATTCATAAAAAATCTCTCATATTAACAATAAACAATATAACACAAATATGTAGCGGGGAATATTTTCTTTTTCTATTTTTATTCACTTGAAAAGTTTGTAGAACGCAGATTTAAGCTAAAATTCCTAATATTCCTGTTCAAAATACTCAAACCGACTGTGCTTTGACATGTATATTTTAGGTAATAATCGTCCGGTTTGTTTCATATAGTATTCATACTCTTTGCCGTATTGTTCTATCATCATTTTTTCTTCTGCAAAAACTCTTGTAAAATACAAGAACCCCCAAGTTATAATTCCAAAAATTTCTACAAAAATATTAGCAGCAACAATTCCTTGCAGGATTATCCAAAACCAGCATTGTGTATACATAGGGTGTCTTATGTATTTATAAACACCATTTTTAACCAGTTTCTGTCCGTCTTTTATTACTAAAACGGGAGACCAGTTATCATCAAGCGTTTTGTGTATTATATGGAAAAATTCACAATCTATAATCAGTCCCAGTGTTGCAATTATTCTAATATAAAACGGCAGATTAAAATGAAATGTATCAAGAATAGAGGTAAAAGAATATAATACAGGAACAAAAACCATACCAAGCCATGCAATAAAAACATTAATTTTCTCAAAGAGAGTATGAACTGATTTTATATTCTTGTTATTTCTGCACTTTTTCGCAAAAGGAACTCTAATTAATCCATAAACTACCAAAATGACAAACAATAAAATTTTAAAAATTAATTCGTTCATTATAATACCTCACTTGTAGACTATCGTAATATTAAATTATTCATCCTTTTTATCAATACATAATCGAGAATCATTCCTGTAACCTATTCCTGCTCTGTAACCTGAAATTGAGTACAAAATCGGTAATGCAGGTTCTATCCATTTTAATCCTGATAAAAGTGATACAGTTGCAATGTCATCAGTATGAAGGGATAAGTCTAATAACTCAGGTGTTCGTTTTTCTTTCTCTTCTTTTTTTAGAATAATCGGATTGATTACTTTATTTCCTATAAAGTTAGCAATTGCACTTCCGCCAATTACTCCTGTTGTAATGATTCCTGCTACCATTCCTATACATCTTGCCGCTTTGGATTTGATATTTAGTTTTTCCAGAATACCCAGTGCTGTACCTGCACCAATATTACATAAAAATATATTTGCCAAATATTGATAAATTCCTTCATTAATCTTATCAGGAACTTTTTCTTTCCAATCTTTGTTTGTAACTTTATCGGCAACGATTCCGCCTGTAATTCCTCCGACAACAGGGATTGCACCAAAGATTGATAGATAACCTATTTCTTTAAATATATCTTTGGCTTGTATGTTTTCAGGTGGTGGAATTAACTTGTTCGCAAACTCTTTATGTTCACTAAACAACTTTGAAACTTCACATATTGATAAAACTTTATTTTTTGATTTTTCTAAAATACCTTTGATTTTAGTATTAGGATTTTCAGAGATAAAATTATTAACAAGTTCCTTATTCCTGTTTATCACTTCACAAGTGCTTGGAAACGGATTTCTTTTTGTTAATTTAGATGCAATTTTAGGCGCTGCAATTGCCGATAAAACTGTACCAAAAAGTGTAATTGCGGTTTTTAATCCTTCTTTTCTTCTTTCTTCTTTTGGGGTTTTATGAACTTCATTTATGAAATATCCTCCTGCAAATCCTGATAACATAAAAGGTACGCTTTTATTCAGTTTCGATATCAGAAGGGGTTGATCCAGATATTTTCCTATCGCTGAGATTTTTGCCATTGTCTTTCCTTTGTCTGTATTCGTTTATAATCTCAGGATGATTATTACAATAATCAGTAAAATCTTTTATTTCGGCTAACACACTTTTAGAAATGATATGTTCGATTTTACAGGCATTTTCACTTGCTTCTTCGGGACTTATATTGAGAACGGTTTGAAAAAATGACTTTAACGTATTGTGTGTATTATATACTTTTTCTGCTTCTGTATGTCCTGTAGGAGTGAACGAAATCGTTCCATAGCTCTCATAAGTTATAAGTCCCTTTGAGACAAGTTTAGACAGAGCTTCAGAAACCGATGCTCGGGAGATATTGAGCATGCGTGCTACATCTATGCCTTTTACTGTTTTGTTTTTATTTTGAGCAATATAGATTGCTTCTAAGTAATCTTCAAGCCCTGCCGTTAAATTTTTATCTGCCATAATTTACCATAATAATTTCTCCTTATGAAATAATTGTAAGGCATACCTAACAAATTGTCAAGACAAAAATTTTCAGATGTAAAAATTTTTGTAGAAATGTTTCATGCACATTCTTCAAGTTATAAAAACATTTTTACCGGATAACATAAATTACTTGTCTTAGTAATGAGCTTATAAATTTATAATTAGAATATAACAAACAAATTATATTTTAATTTTGTTATATTTTTAGGGGGAAGTGTGTTGAAATGTATCTCAAAAAATAATTGAAAATTATAAAATCATAACTTTCAATTACCTCAAAAATGATTTTTCAATTACTTTGATATATAAATTTATGCAAAAATTACATTATTTTGTAAAAATTTTAACAAGTGCTTCCAACTTCACTAATTTTGTACAAACAGATATCATTAGCAGACAAAATTAAAATACTGAAACTCTTGTTTTAAAATAATTTTAGACTTTTTAATAAATGAGAGCAAGACCCAAAATTCTGAGTTTTTGTGAATATAAAGTAACATTAGAAAACAGAAAAAGTAACATAAACTTCCAGAAAAAAAACAATAAAACACATAATAAAAGCTGAGAGTTTGAGTAAAATTCTCAGCTTTTATTCGGATTTAAGAATTAAATGTACTATAATGACTCTTTATAAATAGCAGATACAGCTTCTTTTGTTGCTTTTGTCGGTGCTATTCCCAATAAACCGTCTAATGAAGGAGTTGTAAACGCAAGTTCTGTTAATTTCTCAACATCCGTTTCACTAAATCCTTCATCTTTTAGTTTGTTTGGAACATCAACCGATTTCAGCCATTCATAAACACCTTCTGCTGTTTTTTGAGCATCTGTTGTATCTTTGACAATAGGCTCAAGTATATATTGTAATGTTTCTGCTTTAGCAGAATAAATATTTTTAATAACAGCAGGAAGCAGAATTGCCAATCCTAAACCATGTGAAAAATCAGGTTTCATAGCACTAAGCGGATGTTCAAGTGCATGGGTATAATGCAATAATCCGTTATCAAAGCAAACTCCGCCCATTAAAGCCGCATAGCATAGATAGTATCTTGCTTCTTTATCAGAAGGATTTTCTATTGCTTTTGGCAGATATTTTCCGACAAGTTCAATTACTTGTCTTGCTAATGTTACCGAGTATGGTGAAGCAACTGTTGATGTTGCCGCTTCTATAACGTGATTGACTGCATCTATTGAAACGTATCTTGTTTGTTTTGGAGATAACCCTGTCATCAAATCCGGATCATCAATAGCAAACTCAGGATAAATACAGTTGTAAGCGATAGCAGGTTTATAATTTTTTTCTAATATTGTTGCAACTGCAAATCTGTTGGTTTCACTTCCTGTTCCGTGAGTTAAATTAATTGCAACAATAGGAACTGCTTCTGTTGGTGTGAATTTAAATTCATACAAACCGCTTCCTGTTTCATTCGGGTATTTTAGAAGTATTGCAACCGATTTTCCCGCATCAGTCGGGGAACCACCGCCTATTGTAATAACCGCTTTTGCACCAAAATCACGGGCTAATGCGGTTGCTTCATCAATAGCATCAGTTGTCGGGTTTGGTGTAACTTTATCATAATTGATGTATTCAATTTTATTTTCTTTTAAAGCTTTTTCAACAACATCCCAAGCGCCTGTTGATTTATATGCATTTCTGCCTGACATAACAACGACTTTGTTTATTCCGCGTTCTGCATAAATATGCGCAATATCGTTAATCTTTTGAATAGCACCACAGCCGAAATAAACAGTTGTTCTTGTTCTGATTTCTCTGACTTCATTGACGTTTAAATCTTTTTCCCAATTCATCATAATACCCTCCTATATTTTAGAAATATCTTCACTGTTTTGAGTAAAATTATCAATTAACTTTTTGGCGGTTTTTTGATTATTTATTGTCGCATTACCACCAATACAACCACCTTCACAGCACATAACTTCAACCAAATTGCAGCCTTCACAAACTCCGCTTGTTGCATATTTCTTTAACTGCTTTATGCTGTCTTTATTTAATCCGTTTATTATACAAGGTTTAATGGAATCTTCATCTTTAAGTGATTTTTTCACTGATTCAGCTACACCGCCTGAATAACCAAAGTTTCGACCTTGTTTAGAGGATTCAACGATATATTTGCTTTCTTCCATATCCAAAATTTGTATTTTCTTTGCAATAAATAATGCACCCAATTCTTCATAGTTCATAACAAAATCTACATTCGGATTCTCAAAACCTTCTGCACGTTTTGCAACACATGGGCTTACAAAAACAGTAATAGCGTCCGGATGTTCTTTTTTCACTATTTCAGCCGTATAGTATAAAGGAGTCTTTGTGTCAGATACAAACGGCTTAATTTCAGGAAGATGTTTTTTGATTAGTTGATTATATCCGGCACAGCAAGATGTTGTCATAAAGTTTTGACCTTCCTCCATTCTTCCAGTAAATTCTTTTGCTTCTGTATTTGCCGTAATATCAGCACCTTGAGCCACTTCATAAACATCATCAAAACCTGAATTTATTATTGCGGTTTTTAGTTGATAAATGTTTCCGGGGAATTGTCCGATTATTGAAGGTGCTATCATTGCTATTACTTTTTTATCCGATTTTATTGCTTTCAATATATCAATAATTTGACTTCTTTCGTGAACTGCACCAAACGGACAAGCTGCCGTACATCTTCCGCAATTTATACATTTATCATAATCAATACTTGCAAATCCTGTTTCATCTTTCTTTATAGCTCCTACAGGACAAGAATCTTCGCAGGGAACAGAGATTTTTACGATTGCTTTATAAGGACAAGCATTAACACACATTTGGCATTTTTTACATTTTGTATCATCAATAACAGATCTGCCATTAATAATAGAGATTGCTCCAAATTTGCAGGTTGATTGACAGGGACGGGCAACGCACCCCTGACATAAATCCGTAACATAAATTCTGTTTGTAGAGCAACCTTTACAAGCGGTTTGAAGAACTGTCAGATTTTTATCACTGATTTGAGTTCTTTCTAATGCTTGTTTTGCATAATCAGAAAGCGATACTGTTTCATCATCTTCTTCAATAGGAAAACCAAGTCCTGCAATGGTTCTGTCTTTTATTATGGCACGTTCTTTATAAACACAGCATCTATACGGAACTTCCATTCCTTTTGGCCGCATATCGTAAGGTATCAGCCTTGCCTGTCGTTCAAAATCATCAGACAAAAAAGCTTTGATTATTCTTACTAAAATTTCTTTTTTTAAGTGTATAGCTTGTCCCATATTATTCATAATTAATTTCCTAACTGTTTATCAATCTCTTCTAATACTTTTTCCACAGTTGCTTCTGAAACAACTTCTTCATTAACTTTTACATAAGGTGCTTTAGAATATTCCCAGTTAATAGAACACAAACCTAAACAATTTGCTGCACTAAGTTCAACCTTATCTCCGTATTTTTGAGGAATAATGTCGTTAAGTTCCTGTAAATTACTCCCGCCCATAACAAAACAAGTTGTTCCTAAACATACTTTTACTTCTACTTTTGCCATACCTAAACTCCTTTATACAAATTGTACATTAACTTTTTTAAGATATTTTTCTTCCAATACTTTAGCAATCTTTTTAATAATATTTTTTCTGATTTCAATTTCAATAGGCAGGTTCGGATCATAGTGTGCTTTGTTCATTTGAGCTCCTACCAAGAAATTTATCACATCACTGTCTAATAAAAAATCCATAAGTGTTTTTGCAGCATTTTCTTCCGTGTTACCGCTTTCCAGATATTCAAGTGTTTTAGTTAAGGTTAAAATGCCTTCTGTTACCAAATCCACTCCAGCCATTTCAGATAACCCCGGAAGTTTACCGGAATTCATTGAAAGTTTGGCGATAACAGGAATGTTTAACTCTCTGGAAATAATATTTGCTGTTGTTCCGCCTGAAATAGCCTTTTTGCCTTTGAACTCCATAAATGTTTTTGCATAATAATTGTCTTTTTCTCCATGGAAGGGAGGACCTGTAAAAATTAAAGATTCTCTCGGGTCACGACAATATATTGATAATATTGAAGTATCATCTTTTAGTTCTTTATTAGGAGCTATAAGTTCAATTTGTTTTACAAGATATTCGCTTAAATTCTTTGATGATATTTCAGGTTCTTGTTCAAGTTTATTAAGAATAATTTTTATTAAACCGCTTCTTTCAAGTCCGAGAGGATATCTTTTTGAACCCATTGCAACTTGTGTTGCACCGTCAGAGCAAAATATAATTCTGTCATATTTTTCAAGCTGTATATTATAAACTTTCATTTTACGATTTTTAAAATCTTTTGATTGGATTGATTGATATTCAGGTTTTAATACTTCTCCATTACGTATCCAAATAAAATCAGGGTTTCCTTCTTCAACGATTTTTGCATTTCCGTCATCATAACAATCAATTGCCGAAAAAGTTGAGTAGCTGATTCCTCTGACTTTACAAACAGGAAGTGAATTCATAATAATTTCGCAAGATTTTTCTATATCAAAATGACTTTCCATAAACTTTAAAAGCATTGTTGAAGTCATACAAGCAAGGATATTTGCCTTTATTCCGCTCCCGAGACCATCGGATAGTACTGCAACAACCCTGTTCATATTCGGGAAACGGTTTGATGCAAAATAATCACCATAAGCATTTTGGTTATATTTTTTCTTTTGAGAACAAGCTATATCAATGAACATTACTTCTTATCCCCTTCGTTTGCACCGTTATTTACCTCTTTATTTACCCCTACCCCTTCATAACCTTCTGCAATAGAATTCAGAAGAAGTTCTGTTTCAACCATATGTTCACCAAGTAAACTTGCGATTTCCTGAACAGTCGCAATATTCTTTGTAATAACCTCTCTTGCTTTTTGTGCAATTTTGCTTCTGTCCATCTCTGATTTTGTTACATCTGATATAACCGCACCTACAAGTTCGTTATCTTCTATTGTAAATATGCTTATGTCATAAAGTTTATCATCTATTGCGTAATGTTCCTGATGAATATCTTTTCCTGTGTCCAGAGCTGATTTAAACAGTTCAGGGAATGTAACAATTCTGTCAATACAAGCTCCCGTCATACCATTTTGACGTGAAGCAAATACTTCATACATTTCTTCTGACAGGAACATGTGTTCAAAAGCATCATTTGCTTCAACTATTTCCATATTAGAATCAACTATTACGACTGCTGACGGCATACATCTCAGCATTGCGGCAGCTTTTCTTACTGCAATTTTTCTCATGTAAGAAACACATTGAGAAGTTTCTGCATCACCTGCAATAAGAGCATTTACAAATTCTCTGCAGCTTGAATAACCGCAACCGGAGCAATTCAACTCATCTTCTTCCGAGTGCTTGCTTATCTTTTTCAATGCGTTTGAAACCTGTTCAAGAGAATATTCCAATTTTTCAACAGGGTTTGGTATATATTCAATTTCAACAACTTTTCTTGGTTCTTTCGGAACTTCATTTCTGTATTGAGTATTTGCATAAATATCTGATGTAATCAGAATTCTTGATTTATCACTTGAAAGGCATGGTCCGTTTATACAGCCACCTGAACAACCTAACGCTTCAACAAAAATTTTATTTTCAACTTTGTCGGGATTTATGTTTTGTAACGACTTATCAAAATCCTCCAAAGAGCTTACAGCAATAAATGTTACATCATTTTTTTCAATACCTACTCTTTTAATTGTTTCATTCATGCCGCCTTCAAGAGGATAAAGAGCACCTTCATAGGAACTTTCCGGAACAAATTTGCATGTTTCATCGGGTTCAATTTTCTCTATATCGATAAATTCTTCTTTTATCCAGTAATTTAATTCATCAAATGTTAAAGCGGCACTCATTAAATCAGGGTGTTCATCTGCTTCGTTTTTCTTAGCTATACACGGACCTATAAAGACAACCTTTATATCATCCCCAATAGTGTCTTTTAAAAGTCCGCAATGTGTAAGAGCAGGAGAAGCAACAGGAGTAATACATTTTGCAAACTCGGGTTTGTACATTCTTACATAATCATCTATAACAGGACAAGCAGAAGATATAAATAACCCTTTTTCTGCATTGTTTAACATTTTAGCGGTTTGAATAGAAACTTCCTGTGCTCCGAGTGCTGTTTCAGATACACCTGTAAAGCCGAGCTTTTTAAGAACGGCAATCATTTTTTCTTTTGAAATATTATATACACCGGCCCAGCTTGGAGCAAGTGATACATAAACTTTTTTACCCGTCAGCATAAGAGTTTTAACAACATCAATGTCATTTCTTACTCGTTTTGCTCCTGCAGGGCAAATCTGAACACAATGTCCGCACGCAATACATTTTTCGTTAATAACTGATGCAGAGCCTTGTTGTATTCTGATAGCTTTGATATGACAGCCTCTTATACATTTGTAGCAGTCATTACATTCATTTTTTAAAGTATAAACAGGATATTGTTTTTCCATATAACACACTCCGGATATTTTATATTTACTAATTATTTTATATTTACCCTTTAATATTTACCCCTGCTCCTAGTTCAGGTTCAATATTTTTTTATATGAATCAAGAACTTCTTTAATTTGTTCTTTTGTAACATTTGTATATTCTTTTTCGTTTATTATGATTCTCGGACCTGCTTCACATTTATTTTCGCATAATGCTCCGACAATTGAAATATCTGCTTCTAAATGATTTTCTTCAATATATTCTTTTATGTATTCCAAATTTTCCTGATTACCTTTTGCAAAACATGCACTTCCCATACATATTTTTATTTCTGTTGTCATTTTAATCTTCCTTATCTTTAAC
>JAEEGL011022912.1_pt1 | contig 23941 bp, 21 predicted proteins | sample 9134231 | NCBI WGS metagenome assembly JAEEGL01 (sample SAMN16246548, study PRJNA631951) | gut metagenome | biome: gut microbiome; feature: rumen; material: fiber-attached | host: Bos | place: Iran: Karaj | collected 2018-10 | reverse complement strand
TGTTCCTTGATGCCGATGATTATTATATGCATACAAACTTTATGTTAAATGCTTATAATACAATAACTAGTGAAAATGCTGATGTTGTTGAATATGGTGTTATGTTTAATCAGATGAATGGGCAGCAAATCAGTAATACATCACCGCAAAAGTATGTGATCGTAGATAATCCTTCATTATCTGAAATTTCATTATTTAAGGATAATTTAATTAAGTTTAATGTTTGGAGTAAAATTTATCGCAGATGGGTTGTTGAAAGTTATCCATATTCTACTTCAAGAACATATGAAGATGTAAGAACAATTCCTGTTTGGATTGCAAATGCGCATAAGATTATAATTATGCCTACTACTGAAATTAATTACAGGGCAGCAGGCGGCAGTATAATCAGGACAGATATGATTCAGACAAGGCTTGGCACAATTACAGCTATCGCTGAACTATTCCCAAGATTTAAAGATGATTATCGTGTTCTTAAATCGATGTATGGAAGGGCAATGGTTGATCTTGAAGCACTTTTGCATAATCATTCTTCTAATGATGCTGGATTTAATGAAATGAGCAGATTAAATACATATATGCTTTCTTTTATTTATCCTAATAATTATAAAGAATTAACTTATAATATTGATTTAGAACAAGAAGCAGAAGAAGCTGAGAGAAAAAAACAAGAAGAACAAAATAATGACGGAAACGTTCCCATTGAAAATACTATCCCTGAATGAAATAATAATATATTATGAACTATTATCTAATATATTGTTAAAGAATGAAAAATATGAACTTCCAATAGAGTTAAAAATAAAAGTTCTTCAAAATAGATTTAATGTTTATTCAAATTATAAAAACTATATTGAATATATAGAAAATAATAAGAATGAATTATTTACAGATAGATATAATGAATTATTAAATAAAAAAGATAAATCTGATGAAGAAATATCTGAATTAAATGAAATTATATCTGATATAAATATAAAAATTGAAAAATTATCACAAGAAAAATTAAATGAAACTTGTATAGTTAAATTTGAATATTTTGATGATAATGATTTTGAAGAATTAATAAAAACAAATATTGAAAATTATCCGATTATTAATAATCAACAATTAACACCGGAAGTATTTTTACAATATATATTTGATAATTTAGTAATACCAATTCCTTATAATATCGAATATAAAGAAGAAAGCTCAGAATAAATTTCTGAGCTTTTATTTTATGGTTCTGTTGAATAAAATCTTAATGTACTTCCACTAGCTATAACATATGCTATTGATGAATCTTTACATACAACAGCTGGATATGTATTATATGTTATTGTTATTTCATGATTTTTATTACCGCCAAATGTAATATTTTTAACAAATTTTCTATTTCCAGTTGTACCTGATGCTGTATATGTTATAGATGTTTCACCACCACTACCGCTACCACCAGATCCAGTACCGTCCAAATATCCTTTTGTAAATTCAAGGGTATGTGTAGCATTAGACCATGTTACATCTTTTACATATTCCTTACCAGCAGTACCACCAGATAATGTTGGCACAGTTATTGTACCGCTTTGCCAGCTAGTAATTTTACCTGTTTTATCTTGCGTATATGAATATGTAAAATATGTAGAACTTGCATTACCACTTATATCTCTATATGTATATGATATTGCACCTCTTGCGGTTATACTTAATCCGGTTATTGCAGGTAAATTACTTGTATTTGCTGCACCAGATGCTGTATGATTTATATTAGCATAATTATAAGATATTTTACCAGTTGTATCAATAGAAATACCTACCACATAAGCACTATGATTAGTTGCAGAAGCTGCTTTATCAGTACTAAATTTACCAGAAGTAAAAGTAACTTTACCATCTTTAGTTTGTGTATAACCAGTTAAAAAATTATTATCATTACTTTTTGCTTGACTACCGCTTATATCTCTATAGGTATATGTTAAATTACCATTACTATCAAGATTAATATTATTTATAATATGATTACCGGCAGTGGTACCACCATTTGTTCCAGTATTTGTATGTGTAGTATTTAATGTATTATAAGTATATGAAATTTTACCACTTTTATCAGCGGTTATACCAGTAAGTACATTTAATGCGGTTGAATTAGTAATTGTTGTATTTGTATTTTTTGTACCAGAAGATACTGTTAAATTTTTATAATAATATGTTATATTACCGCTAGTATCTTGTACCATATTTACTATTACAGGCACATTAGCTGTTGATGAACTTCCAGATAAACTAATATTAGTATAAATATCTTGATATGTATATGATATTTTACCATCTGTCTGTTGTACTATATTAGTTAATACTCTTGCTTTAGTATTATTATTTATAGTTTGACTTACACCTGATAATCCGGAATTATTAGCCGCTGTGCCAGATGTTGTACTTATATCTCTATATGTATAATGATATTCACCAGCTGAATTTATATATGCATATGTTAATACATAATCTTGACGTGATGTTTTTGCATGTCCAGTTGTTTTAAACGAATTATAAGAATATGTAATCTGATGTCCTGAAACCGAAATACCCCTTAAGAAATCACCGGTATTTGCATTTGTTGTACTTAATGATGATTCATATGCATATGTATATGATATTGTAGTTTTATCATTAGTAGTTTCATATTTTAATCCAGTTAAAAATCTTCTAGCATTTCCTGGAGTATTATTTATAAATGACGCTGTATTAAAAGAAGGTGCTACGGCATATGATGATGAGAATTCAAAATTAGTTACACTATTATATCCGTATTCTTCTCCTTGAGCCCAAATAGAGTGTCTAACTGTATCAAATATTATAGAATTATAAGCATCATTATTTGATGTATATAATCCGTCTATCTTTGCTTTTGAATCACTATATTTGCCTGTACCTGTATAAGTATTAAACAATTGTGATGGCATTTATTAAAACGCTTTTTATTTATATAAAAATAAAGAATATATATAATATTTATATGAAAACGGATATTTTTTTCTTCTATATTAATATATAAAAAAATATATATTTTATATATGAGAATTTTTAATGAATTTGGTATTAATCCAACTACTAATTATACAGCAGCCGGTTGGGATTTTTATATTCCTAATATAGAACTTTCTCCAGAAGAGTCTGATTTTATTTTTGAATCTTTTGCTAATTCTTATAAGAAATCAGTAAATGAATTAAAAGAACTTCTTGATTCTCTTATTCTTGCAACAACAGCTATTTATGGTGAAAAAAAAGTAAATGGCAATGAAATGAATATTCTTCTACTTTATTGTATGCTAGATTCTCCATTTAAGCTTGATGATGATCCTATCGGTACTTTTGTAGAAGATTTCCTTATTTTTGATGAGAAAGGTACCCCTGGCATTTCTCCTGAACCACTTGATCAAGTAAATATTAATTCAGGTATTCATGTTGCCCTTAATCCTGGTACAGTTGGTGTATTCCTTAATAAGTCAGGTAAAGGTATTAAAGGTTGGGATATCAGGGCACAGGTAATTGATGAGGATTATGCTGGGTGTGTTCATTGTTCCCTTGCATATACAAAGAATAATCTTGAAGACGGTATTATTTATTGTGGTGATAAAATTACACAAATGCTTGTATGGAACCTTGAACCAAAGCAACCTATTGAGAATATGACAAAAGAAGATTATTATGATGCAATGAAAAATTCTCAAAGAGGTAGTAATGCATTTGGTAGTTCTGATGAAAAACATTAATTTATATATTATATGATATAATTAAAGACTGATATTTTATCAGTCTTTTTTATTTTTATATATATAATATATATTAATTGTTCATGGCTAAAAAGTCAAAAGATAATGATCAAATATCTCAGTTTGGTACTAAAGAAAGTATAAAAACTCCATCTAATACTACGGAAAGTGCTATAATGGGCGGATTAGAAGCTAAATTAGACATATTTATTAATGATATGTCTTCAGCTATGCTATCTTTGATTACCGGCGATAAGACATCAATTAAGTCTGGCCAAATACTTAGCCATATTAATCAAAATAATAATTTATTTAATAAAGTTAATCAAATTAATTTAAAATTTGATAATTTAAATAATCAAATTTCAAGTTTTTCAAATAAATTTGATAATATATTTAATAAATATGATAATCAAACAGCAATTCTTGAACAGTTTTTAATTAATTTTGATGAATTTGTAAATGGATTTACATCAGCATCATATGTAAGAGATGATTTAATATCTCAAATAATTGATGGATTAAATTTTGATAATGATGTAAACTCGCAAAATATTACTTTAACATCTGATGAAGAAACTAAAAAGTATCTTAATCAAATAATTAAAGAAATAAAAAATATAAAATCAGATGTTAGTTTTAAAGATTTAAATTCTCTTAATGAAAATATAAATAAATTATCTGAAACTTTAAATAAAAGTCAAGATATTATTCATATTATAGAGAATATCGATAAAACAGGTAATCAATTAAATTCATCAATTAATGATTTAAATGATATATTAAAAAATATTAAATCTGGTGATTTACAAAAAATAATGATTAATTTACCAGATGATGATAAATTATATAATATATTACAAGATATAAAAGATAATCTTACAAAGAATAAATCTATAGATTTATCAGATATAAATAAGCAAATAAGTGATTTAATTAATTCTTTAATAGATTTTGAAAAAGATAATTTATTAACAAAAGAAGTATTTAATAAAGGAGTTTTTGAATATTATAATTATCATAAACAATTTACAAATGAATTAATAAATAATTTAAAAAAATATTTTTCTGATTTATTTAATTTATTACAAAATAATAAATCAAAAAATAGTGATATAATATTACAATTTGATGGACGTTCTTCAAGAATAATTAGCGAATTGACAGATGCATTAAATAAATTTAAATCATCTTTTAATGGAAGTGATTTAAATATAGCTACTACTTATTTTGAAAAATTAAATGAAGTATTTAAAAATGGAGGTACTGCTGATAATGCAATTACCAATATGGATAATACATCTGATAAATTAAAAAAATCATTAGAAAATTTAGAAGAAATTATAAAGAATATTAATGTTGATAATATAAATGAATTAATTAAAAAGATAGATTTTACTAAAATAAATGAAAGTATTAGTTCATTATCTACATTAGTTAATAATATTCATTCAATAGATACATCTAAAAAACCATTTAATAATATTATTAAAAATGTTGAAAGTTTAAATACAGTATTTACAGAATTATCTAACATAAAAGTTAATAATAAAAAATTAAATAGTTTAAATGATTCTATAACAAAAGTAAATAATATATTCAGTATTGTACAAAATACTCAAAGTATATCAGATGCAGATGCCAAAAAAATGGCTGATTCTATTACTGCAATTATAGATAGCCTAAAATTTGATACATCTGGAATAGATTTAATCGGACTTGAAAAAATATTTAAAGATCTTGATCAAGTATTAGAAAATATTAAAAATATTGATTATTCAGATAAATTAGATGTTATTAAGGATAATCTTAAAAAAGTTGAAGATTTTTATAATAATGATATTAAAAATCTTGCTGATTTAATTGATAATAATAAAGATAATATCAGTAAAATACAAGCTGGAATAAATGATTCATATAATGTTGCCGTTTCAGGAACTAATATAGATCAAAAGGCAGTTGAAGAATCAAGACAAAATATTAATAGTGTTTCTGAATCAATAGCATTACTTGGTTTAGTAATGATTATTGGCGGATTGATAATATCTAAACATCAAGAGTTAATAGTTAGTTCTTTAATGTTTGGTGTTACTTTATCAGCATTTTTATTAACATTAATGCCTCCTATTTATTTAATGTCTAAATTAAATAAAGAATTTAAAACATCAAGTGAAAATATTAAAGGTATAAATAGATTTTTAATAACATGTAGTTTTTTAATGTTATTGGGCGGATCTATAGTTAATGAGAAAATCTTAAAAGATTCATTAAAATTTGGTATACGCCTTTCATTATTCTTATTAACATTAATGATTCCTTTAAATATTATGTCTAAAATAGCATCTAGAAGCAAGGAATCTATTAAAAACTTACAAGGTATTAATACAATATTACTTGGAAGTTCACTTTTAATGTTATTAGGTTCATATATTGTTGATTATATAGATAAAGATAAAGCAATGCAATTTGGAATATTGTTAGCAAAATTTATTTTTGTAACAATTTCTCCATTTATGATATATGGTTTATTTGTTAAAAATGCTTTAGATAGTGCCGACGGTATTAAAAAATTAATTGTTACATCAACAATATTAATGGTTCTTGGATCTTATATAGTAGACCAAGAAAATTTTGTTGAAGATGCTTTAAATTTTGGATTAGTATTAGGAGCATTTATATTTTCAGTAATATCTCCTATTATATTATTTAGTTTTGTTGCACCTAAATTAGAAACCACAATTAAACAACTTAGAAAATTTATAGTTGTAAATACATTAATTATGGTGTTAGGTGCTTATTTAGCAAAAGATGATGAATTTGTAAAAGGCGCTTTATCATTTGGAATTCTTTTATTTAAATTTATAACATTATCTATTTTGCCGATAATATTATTTAGTATGATGGCTAAAAAGATAATGATTGTAATCCCGCAAATAAAAGGATTTATATTGGAAAGTATACTTTTATTAATGATTGGATCAGTTATTGTAAATAAACATCCTGAAATAATAGAGGGTTCTATTAAATTTGGATTATATTTTGCTGGATTTATTACATTATTAATATTACCATTATTACTTTTAAGACATTCAATCACACATGCATTTGCATCATTAGCAGGAATTTCCCTACTTGTATTTACTGCTGGATTAATTATGGCAACAACTGTTATGATGGTTGAAAAATATGGATGGAAAAAAGTATTAATTGGAGTTGGAATATTTGTCGGATTTATTGCTATAATTACCGGTATGTTATTCTTAATTTCTAAATTAGGTGCTGTAAGTATAGAGGCAGCGACTGTTGTTCTATTAATGTCCGCATCTATAGCTGTTTTAGGAATATCATTAATGTTAGTTCAAAAAATAACAGAAAACATTGAATTTGGTACAATGATTAAATTTATTGGCCTTATAGCAATGTTTGTTACCGTTGAATTAACATTAGGTTTAATATCCGTATTAGCTATAGCTGGTGCTTATGCAGCAACATTACTTGGTGTTTCACTGACTATATTAACAGCATCATTCTTTATTGTTCATTATTTAGTAAGTAATGATCAAATAGATTTTAATAAAGATTTTGAAAAATTAAAAGATGTTATAATTATTGCTGGTGATACATTTCATGAATTAGGAAAAAATTGGCCAAGAATAATAGCAGGAAGTATATCTGCTAGTTTAATGGGCGCCGCATTAATTGTACTTGGTGTATCATTTTTAATTCTTCATCTTACTATGATTAAATCTACACCGGAAGAAGATTTTAAAAAATTAAATGAAACATTAATAATAGCTGGTGAATGTTTTAGTACATTAGGTAAATCAATACATTGGATTTTGTTAGGTTCTTTATCTGCCATATTTATGAGTGTTGGACTTTTAGCAATAACAAGTACATTTATGCTTGTCCATTTAATGGTGAGAAACCGTAATGATTATGTTAAAGATATTGAATTTATTTCAGATGCCGTACAACATCTTGAACCATTGTTTAAGAGTATAATAAAGCAAAGTTTAACTGCATTAGGTGCAACAGCTGCGGCTATTGCAATACTTACAGCGGTTGGCAGTATTGATTTAGCAATGATATTTATAAAAAGAAGTGCTAAATTATCAAAAGATATTGATATAAAAGATTTTGAAAATATTGAAACATTATTAAAAGAATTTTTAAATGTAATTCCTAAAGATGTAATATCAAATGAAACAAGAAGACGAGCACGTAGATTAAAAAATATTGCAAAATCTATATCAGATGCTTTAAATTATATTGTTTTAAGTTTAAATAATTATAGAAATATAAATGATTTAAATATATCACAAGTATCTAAAAATATTGAAATACTTATAGCAACATTAGTATCTTCAGTTGATTCTGCTTTTAAAAAAATAGGTGGAGAAAAGGAAATTAAAAGGATTAAAAAAGAAGTTAAAAAACTTTATCCTTTAGGTACACTTATTACTAAACTTGCAAAAGGCCTTCAATCATATGCAAATCTTAATTTCCCAATTTATGATAATAATGGAAATGTTATAGGATATGAAAGATTTACTGATTTCAAAGGAGCTGCTGCAAATATAGGTATTGTTATAAATACAATGGTTAATGCAGTACAAGATGCATATGATAAGTTAGGTGATGGCAAAATCAGAAATGCAAAAAGAAAGATAAAAAAACTTTATCCTATTGGAAATTTAATAACAAAAATTGCAGAAGGACTTCAATCATATGCTGATCTTAAATTCCCTATTTATGAAGGAACATCAGTCATTGGATATAAAGAATTAAATTATGATGTTTTTAAAAATGCAACCATTAATATTGCAACCGTATTAACTAATATGGTAGCAGCTGTCGAATCGGCATATGAAACAATAGGCGATGAAAAAATCCGTAATGTTTGGCTCAAAATTGTTTCACTTATGCCTATTGGAAATTTAATATCTGGTATAGCACAAGGTATACAATCATATGCTGATCTTAAATTCCCTATTTATGAAGGAACATCAGTTATTGGATATAAAGAATTAAATCAAAAAGATTTTGAAACTGCTTCTACAAATATAGGTATTGTAATAACCAATATGATAGATGCCATAGAAAAAGCATATGATAAAATTGGTGATGAAAAACCTCTTAAAGTATTTAAGAAAATATTATCACTTATGCCTATTGGAAATCTTATAATGAATATGGCAGCAGGTATACAAGCATATGCTAATCTTAAGTTTCCAGAATATGAGGGCACAAAAATTATTGGATATCAAAAATTAAGTTATGAAGATTTAAGAAAAGCAAGCAAAAATATAGGTGATGTTATTCAAAATATTACTGAAGGCGTAGCTAATGCAATTGATAAATTAAAGGGTAAACCAAAAGAAATTAAAAAGAAAATTAAATCTTTAACAAAAATTGGTAAAATAATATCATCAATAGCTGCCGGTATACAAGCTTATGCAAATCTTAATATTCCTATTTATGATAATGATGGAAATATTATAGGTTATAAACCATTAGCTAGAAAAGATTTTATAGATGCCGCTAAAAATATTTCAGTAGTGATAGAAACATTATCTAAAGGTATTAGTAATGGATTTGATAAAATTGCTAGATATGAAAAGAAAGAAAAATTAGAAAGTAATAGGAAAACAAAGAAAAGAATTGATATTTTTATTGAATATGGTAAATTAATTGAAAGTATAGCAACTGGTATTCAAGCATATGCAAATCTTAAATTTCCTATTTATAATCCTGATGGCAGTATAAAAGAATATAAAGAATTAAGACGTGAAGAATTTGAAAAAGCGGCTGAAAATATTTCAGTTGTAATAACTACTTTATCTAAAGCAGTAAAACAAGGCTTTAATAAAATGAATAGTTTATTTGGTGCAGGACCTAAGAAAAAAATTAAAGCTATGACTGAAGTCGGAACACTTATTACTAATATTGCTAGTGGAATACAAGCATATGCTAATCTTAATTTCCCAATATATGATGAAAATGGTATAGTAATAGGTTATAAGGGATTTGATGATAATGATTTTATAAAAGCTTCTGAAAATATAAGTAAAGTAATAACATTTACTACAGAAGCATTAAAGGCATCATTTGATAGATTAGAAGCAAAACCAGCTGATTTAGAACAAATGTTAAATTCATTTAAACCAGTTAGTGATATTATTAAAAATACTGCTGATGCAATCGTTGCTTATGCATCTGGTAGTTTTTCAGATGCTAATGGAAATCCGGTAAAAATAGATGAAAAATTAATTGCCGATGCTTCTAAGAATATTGAATTAATATTAAATACTGTTGTTGGATCAATAACTAAAATATTTAATGAACATAATGTAGATGGTATAATTATTCCAGAAGGATTTATTTCTAATATTAGTGATATATTTATGGCTGTCGGTGATATAAATGAAATAATTATAAAATATGCTGAAATAGATAATGCTAAAATTATATCATCTTTAACTAATATAAATACAATATTAGATAAATTTAATTCAATATCTATTAAAAAGTTTGATAATATAAAAGATAATGATTTTGATAAAAAATTAAATACTATTAAATTATATAAAGAAATATTCAATATTATTGATAATGAATTATTATCAAAAATAACATCATTATCTGAAGCTGCTGAAAAAGCAGTTGGAACGAGAAAAAATTCCCCTATTGATAATATTGATGATTTTATTGAAAAAATTAGAAAATCAATAAATAATATTACAAGCGGATTAAAATCTTATGATAATTTAATGAATATAATTCCAATGCTTAATGCATATAAAGATATTATTAATTGGTTAAATGCAAATAATTCATTATTTAAAGTTGATGATTTAAATGGTAAAATATCAGATATTAAAAATATTGAAATATATATAAATAATATCATTAATTCATTTAAAATATTTGCAAGTAATGATTTTGATAAATATGCTGATGGTGTATCAAAATTTAATAAAATAGTTTCAGATTTAATTGAAATAAGTGCGAATACAAGTGGTAAATCATTTATATTTGATGAATTTAATAATGGTATTAATTCATTAAATGATAACTTAAAAAAAGTAGATGGTGATAAATTTGCAAAGAAAGCAGCACAGTTAGATAAATTTGTAAAAGCAGCCAATAAGATTGATATGACAAAAGTTAAGGGATTATCTACATTAATGGATGCTATGACAAAATTAGCTGATAAAGTCGGCGGACTAGATAAATTAGCAGATATATTAGACGGTGATTTTAAAGATGTTTTAGAAAAATTAAGCGAAAAAGTAGAAGAAGCAAAGAAAACAATAGATAAAGCAGAAGAAATTGAAAAGAAACGTCAAGAAAACTTAGCTAAGAATATCAATAATATTAAAGAAATGATGAATAAGAATATAAATGTAACTGTTGAGAGAGCTGAAACAGAAGATGAAGAATCATTGAATATTTCAGCAGATGAAACAACAAAATAAATATATTAAATAAATTATGTTTACATTAAGAGGGAGACAAGATTATTTTAGGTTAAATTTTCCTAAAGAATTTATAGCAAAAGAAATAGAAGAAAAATATACAAAAATTTTACAAGATAAACATAGTTTTATAACTACTCCTATTGATTTTATAAATGAAACAATACAATCAGTAGAAGTATTGGGATTTACTGATGCCGTAATAGCGCAACAGCAAACAGGAAGAGGTACAAGAGCTTCTTCTTCAGATAGAATAATGCAAAATAAATTTCTTCATACTTCTTCTGATGTAAATTATAGATCTGAAGTAAATCCTATAAATTTAATTGATAAAACATTAAACGTTAATTTTAGACATACATTAGGATTTGTAAATTACTTTTTATTATTTGAAAATTTCTTTTATCAATATCAAAGAGATACTAAATATGAAAATCTTATTCCTAATCTTTTTATTGATATAATGGATAATATAGGTAATATATATTCAAGAATAGAAATAATACATCCGGTAATAAGCGGTATGGATATGCTTTCATTAGATTTTACACAGCCACTTGCACAAAGTCAAAGCTTTAAAATTGAATTTAAATTTTCAAATATAGATTTTCAATTTATTGAAAATGATAAAAATGTTGATAATAATATTGTAACATATATTTAATTAATATAAAAAACTTGTTTTTTACTATCTGGTTCGCTTTCTGGCGAACCTTTTTTATTAAAAGGTATTCCTATATTAGATTATAGTTAAAAAGCAATTTAAAGCCGTTTAAACACAAAAAATATTATTTATTTTTTTATGTAATATTCCTATATTAAATATGTATAAATATAAAAGTATAACTATGATCTTAGAAGAACAAGGATATGCCTATGCTGATTTGACTATTGTTCCTGCAGTAATCAGTAAAATTAAATCTAGAAAAGAATGTAATATTTTTTATGAAGACGGGAACCTTCCTATTTTTGCAGCTCCCATGATGACTGTTGTAAATGAATATAATTATAAAATTTATGAAGAAAATAAAATAAATGTCATCATTCCACGTACAGTAAAATATAAACAAAGAATGGAATTTCTAAATAATGAAAAGTGGGTTGCATTTTCTTTAAAAGAATTTATTAAATTATTTTGTACATTTGGTGATAATGATATGCCTCGAGTAGCATCAAGCAAAACATATAAAGTTTTGATTGATATGGCTGATGGGCATATGCAAGATTTATATACTTATACATTTACCGCAAAACATCTTGCGCATAATTATGGGTATAATCTTATTATAATGGTTGGTAATATCGCTAATCCAGAAACATATAAATGGATTTGTACACATACAGATGTTGATTATGTAAGACTTGCTATTGGCTCTGGATCAAATTGTTTAACTACCAATAATGTTGGTGAACATTATCCTATTGCAACACTCATTGATAAATGTAAGCAAATTAAAGATGAATTAATCGGACAGAAACAATATTATGAACCAGGTACAGAATGGATAGATATTAAGTGTATACCATATATTGTTGCTGATGGTGGTATTAAAGTATATGCAGATGTAAATAAAGCTCTTGCTCTTGGTGCTGATTATGTAATGATTGGTGGATTATTTGGGAGCCTTCTTGAATCGTCAGCAGATATGATTATAGAATCTCGTGATAGCGCACAATATCCGGCAGTTTATGATGGAGAAACTGGTAAGGTTGTTTATTATACTTCTTATGGTTCAGTTAAACTTAATATTTGGAATGGAAATACCGAAGAAGAAAAGAAGGCATTTATTCGTTCTGTAAAGAATATTAAGAAAAGATTAATTGGTATGTCTACAAAAGAAGCTCAGATTGCTATTGCAAGATGCCTTGAGGAACCAGTAGAGCTTACTCCAGATATGTTAAAGACAAGTGAAGGCAATACTACTTTTGTAGAATGTAAATATACAATGAAACAATGGTTGGAGAATATGATGGATTATTTACGTTCTGCAATGAGTTATAATGATTGTTATACCCTTGAAGAATTTAAAAATAATTGTGATTTAATTGTTAATTCACCAGCAGAAATACAAGCAGTACATAAATAATGAATACAAATATAGTTGAAGAAAAATACCTTGAATGGTTCAAGGATTATTTTAAACAGGCAGATATTGAAGAATCTACTGATGGTAAATATTATAAAGAATGGATTGATTACCTTACTGAAAAGAGAAAAAAGAATGAACTTTTAAGTTATTTTGGAAGTGCATTTTATGGAAGATTAGGTGCAGCGGTAAGAAATTATATGAGAGAAAATCATCCAGAAATTGATAAAGATTTTAAAGATAATTATGGAGCATTTGAAGATTATTCTTATGAACTATTAAATAAGATGATTGATAGTGAAAATAAAAAATAAATTATATTTTTAATAAATAAATATATATAATATATGACAATACATGAAGTAATAGATAGAAGAGAATTAGCAATTAATTTAAATATATCAGTTAGAAATATGTTTGGAAAAGATATTGCCGGCTCTTTTAATATCGAAGATTTTGAGAAAAAAACAGTTAATGAATTCAGAGAATTTGTATTAGGTGAAATGAAAAGATTAAATATGCATATTTGTGTATTTAGTAGTTGGATTTTTACAAAACAAATATATAATAAATTATTAAAATATATTGAATATGAACATACCCAAACCGATCCGGAATTATATTTTTTAGTTTTTCCAGATATATTAACTTTGGCAATTTTTGATTCTAAGGAATTATTAACAGAAAGTATTAAAAAAACTTCTAAAGAATTAAAAGAAACATCAAATTTAAATATAAAAGATATTGAAGAATTTGATAACGGTATTAGAATAGAATATTATACAAAATATAAAGTTTTATTATTTGAAGAAAAGCCTAAAGAATTAGGAGACATTTTTAAGGAAGATGAGTAAAATAATTATAATACCCGATGTTCATGGAAGAACATTTTGGAAAGAAGCAGTAGAACAATCATGTGATAAGATAATTTTTTTAGGAGATTATCTTGATCCATACGGTTGGGAAGGAATAAGCGAAGAAGATGCTATTGCAAATTTTGAAGATATATTAAAATTCTCTGAAAATCGAAGAGATTGTAAACTTCTTTTAGGTAATCATGATTGCGGATATATTTGGAGTGATGTTTGTTCTTCTAGAAGAAGCAGGGTATATGCTACTGATATAAGCCATATGTTTAAGGAAAATTTTGATCAATTTGATTTAGCATATCAAGTTACTCAAAATGATAAAAAGTTCCTTTTTTCTCATGCAGGTGTTCATAAAAAATGGATTGATTTAATTATTGATGATTTAGAAGTAAATGCATCTGTTATAAATATATCTGATTTATTAAATAATTGGTTACATTGTAAAGAATATAATAAAAATTATTTTTTAGGAATGTATTCAAATTTCAGAGGATGGCTTGGCGGAAATTTTGGTTCATGCATATGGGCAGATGTTCGTGAATGGTCTTCTGAGTTAGATAATTTAAAAGAAAATAATAAATTAGATTATTATCAAATTTTCGGACATACACAATTAGAAGAAGATCCAATTATTCAAGATACTTTTGCATGTATCGATGTTCGAAGGTATTTTATATTAGAAGATGGTAAACTAATTGATTCAAAAATAGGGTGATGAAAATCGCCCTTTATTTTTTCTATATTATATATATAATGTTTTGAAAGAAGACATGGATATATCTAAAGAAAAAATAGAAAGCCAAGTAAGATCATATGCAGCAAGTAAGATAGGAAAAGATTTTATATTTAGAGAATATCAGCTTGAATGTATAATTGATATAATATATAATATACTTACACATCAAAATCATAATTATGTTGTAGAAGCTCCTACTGGAAGCGGTAAATCATTAATTAATTTAATTTCAGCAGGAGTACTTGCTGATTATTATAATGTAACTTCATATATTTTAGTTTCTGATCTTTTTCTTTGGGAACAATATTATAATTTTCTGGAAGAACATAGAAGAGTAGATATAGCCGTATTAAAGGGTAAAATAGGTAATTATAGATGTTTACAGAATGATAAAGATTTAACATTGGCTGATTGTGTTTTAAGCGGTCTCACATGGGCTACATTATTTAATCAAGAGAAAGCCGAAAAATATGGATATAGTGAATGTTCTGAACTTTGCCCTTATGTAAATACAAGAAGACGTGCATTAAAATCAAAAGCATGTTTAATGACATATCAGTTATTTATTCAGATTTTTAAAAATCCTACTGATCCTTCTAACCCATATCAGTTTAAAGAAAGAGATGTTATATTTTGTGATGAGTGTCATAATATTCCGGGAATTGTAGAACAACATGTTCATGCATATGTAAGATCAAAAGATTTGGATATGATTTTGGAAATATATAATTATTCATATAATTCCAAAGTAACAATTTTTAATTCTGAAAATACAGAAATAGATAAATCAACAGATTGGGTATTAAATACAACACCTGATAAAATTGTTACTGAATTTAATGAAATATTTGATGTATTAAGTAATCCAGAATCAAGAAAGGGAGAAGATATGGAAATGCTTCTTAGATATAATACATTATTACAACAAGCATTAACAGCAAGTGAAGAAATAAAATTATTGTTATATCAAAAGAAAAATAATAAAGAAGCATTATCTGAAATAGATTTAAATATATTTTCAACTGTTTCTTATTTCTATCATTATGTAAATGAATTTAATAATTATATTGACTTAATTAAATTTTGCGGCGAAGATTATCAATTAAAAGAAATAACTAAAACAAAAGAAGATGGAATTTCTATTGTTTTCAGATGTTTAAAAGAAGCATATCTTGTATATAAATATTTACTTACAAAAGCAAATTTCAGAGTACTAGTTTCAGCCACTGTCGGCGGTCATGAAGCTTTTGATGAAAATATGGGATTTATATATACAGAAGATAAAAAATCAGAAATGCAAGTAATACCTTCTACATTTAATTTTGAACAATCACCTATACATTTTTGGAATAAATTTAAAATGTCAATGAGAGAAAAAGATATTTCTTTTGAACATCTTAAAACAGCTGTATATTCTATTTGTAAAACTAAATTTAAAGATCAACGAGGTATTATACAAACAGGTTCTTATGATTTAGCTAAGAAATTATATGAAGATGCACCTTATGAAGTAAAGAGAAGAATATTGTTATATAATGGTTCCCGTGATAAAAATAATATGATTAAACTTCATAGGGATTCATTTAATACTATTTTAGTTGGCCCTACTTTAAATGAAGGTATTGATTTACCAGGGGATCAATGTAGATTTATTATAATACTTAAAGTGCCTTATCCGAGTTTGGGAGATAAATATGTTCGTGAAAAAATTAAACTTTATCCGCTTTGGTATAATTCAAAAACAAGTAATGATATTATCCAGGGAATTGGACGCGGTATAAGATATGATGGTGATTGGTGCGTTACTTATATTTTTGATGCTTGTTTTTGGAACCTTTATATAAATACAAAAGATCAATATCCACCAGAATTACAAAAAAGAATAAATATTATATAATTTATGAAAATGGAATATAAACCTATACCACTTAATAATCAAACAATGGGATTTGATTCAAAAAATTATATTAGTGTTTTAAAAGAAAGAGCAAATAAAATAAAAGAAGATAAAGAAAGAGAAATAAAACACAAAGAATTATTAAAGAAACAAAAACCATTTTATGATAAGATGAAACAACTTAGAGAAAATGAATTAGAAAAATTAATTTTATCAAATAAAAAATTTTTAAAAAGATGTAAAAAAGATGAAAAAGAAGGTTGTTTGACAAAAGATTATCATGAATATCATATAAATGGTGGATGTGGTTATAGTGATATTGATTTAGTTTATGAATATGGTTCAATTGAATATAAAACCGAATATCATAAAATATTAAAAGAATTACTTAACATTAACTAAAAATATAAATTATGAGCAAAAGAAAATCTTATAAAATTTTTGACATTGATTATTTGCAAACAGCTGAACTTAGTGAAGATGATCTTTATTGGTTATGTGATACGCCTAGTTTAACATTTTCATTAATTATTGAAATGTTTAGAAGAACTAAACAAGAATTAATTGATGAAAAGAAAATTTTATCATTGATTAAAAATGATGAAAATTGGATGTACAAATATTATTGGACAGATAAGCAAAGAAAAGATTTTGAAGATATCTTAAAAAATGTATATAAAAATATAAAATATTGTGGTGAAAGTGAAGCTATACAAAATGCTCAATGGTGGGTTGTTTGTTATGGATTTACTAATAAAGAACTTAAAAAGAATAAAAATATGCAGATATTAGATTAATGATAGATTTTTATATTGGAATAGATCCATCTATAAATTCTAGTGGAGTTACTTGCCTTGCTTATGAAGAAGGAGAATTAGTTAAACAAATGTTTTATATAATAAAACCAGATAAATTAACTAAAAAAGAATCGCAAGCAGAAGATGAATTTATTCAAATGTTTCAATATATAATATATGAAAAGCCAGTTTATGATAAAGAAAATAATCATGAGGTAGAATATTATAAAACATTAATTTTAAAAGATATTTTATTTGAAATTGAAACTTGTATTAAAAAATTTATAAAATCATTAACTGGAGAATTTGGTTTATATAATTTATATGTTTGTCAAGAAGGAATTTCATATGGTTCATCTATAAGGACTAAATCAGTATTTGATTTAGCCGGACTTAATTTTTTATTAAGGATGATGATTATAGATAAACTTAAACCTACATATTATATAATTGCAACACCAAGTGAAATAAAAAAGAAAACATCTGGAAATGGTAATTGTAAAAAAGAAGTAATGATAAGTTTATTTGCTGGATTATATCCAGATTTTAAATTACCAAAATTAGATGATATTGCCGATAGCTTTTGGATGGCAAGTTATATTAAATATATGCATGATGAAAATTTATTATGAAACAATTAGAGAAAAGAATTTTAATATTATGTATGTCTTGCCAGGATCCATTTTTTACAGAGCAAGAAAAACTGGTTGAATCTACATGGGGTAAAGATATATTAGAAGGAAAATATCCTAATATTGATTTATATTTTTATCGTGGCGGATATAATTCTAATACAATGTTTAAAGATCATAAATTGTTTTTACATGTAGAAGATGATATATATAATACATTTAAAAAAACATATTGTGCATTAAATATACTTAATAAAAAATTAACTTTTGATTATGTATTACGTACAAATACTTCTACATTTGTAAATGTTAAACTTTTAGATGCATTTGTACAATCATTAAATAATGATGATGAAGTATGGGCCGGTGATATAATATCTTTATCCAATGAATTTGCACCATATCCATTATGCCTTTATGGAAGAGGAAATAGCCTTTTACTTTCACGTAAGCATGTAAATTTAATAATAGATCAAGGTATTTCTTTTTTATATTCAAATATAGTTGATGATACAGTTATCGGTAATATATTAAATGCAAATAATATAATACAAGGAAAAGATTATTTGAAATATGTTAAAAATTATAAACATGCATGGTTTAGATGTATAAATGATCCACAAAAAAGAATACAAAATGGGCATTCATTATGTCAATGGAATAATGAAGATGGTAGTTTTGATTTTATGAAACATTTTATAACTATACAAATTAAAAGATATTGGGAAAGAGAAAAAGAAAATCAAAATTATATTGATTTATATGAAAAATGTTTTAAAGATGCAAAATATAAAAAAGCAGATTTAAATGCATGTGTTAAAGAACAATATGAATATGCAGAGTCTCCTAATGTATTTATAGGATCTATATTGGGATATATTGATTATCATACTTGGTATACATTATATACAAAAGACAGACAAAAATTATATGATATACAAGTTACACATAAAAGTGCTGATGATCCATCTAGAGGAAAAAATAAAGATTTAATTTTATTGTGAGGAAGATAATAATCTTCCTTTATTTTTTGAATTTTTTAAAATTTATACTATATTAATAGTGTAATTAAAACAAACATTATGAAAAAGACTGTTGATATTTTCTCTAAGACTTTTCAGGATTCTTTGAAGGCTATGTATCGTTCTGAACTTGAAAAAGTTTATCCTAAGGATAATAAAATGGTTGATTGGTGCATGAAACAGATTACTGTTCTTGTTCCTATTTGTGGCGGTAAACATATCATTGAATTGACAAAGCCTGGTATTGAAACTGATTTCTGGTTTGGTTATTCTGATATGGGTCAGGGCTGTTCTTATGAAGAAAATAATGGCCGTATGGAATTTGTCCGCAGGAATGTTGAAGATTATTTCTATAATGAGAATCTTTCTGGTATTGATAAAATGATTGAAAATATTAAGAAGATCCTTAATGGTAAAAGTACCATGGTTGCTCGTCATCATCATTATTATTACAAGACTTCTCCCGATTCTCTTATTCATAGTTTTTATCTTGAACGTCCTTGGGATAATGCTTATAATGATTCTGTTGATATGAATAAATCTGATCTGAAAATTATGCTTAAGGCATATGAAGTTCAGCGTGAAAAGTTTGTAAAGAGACTTGAAACTTATCTTAAGAAATATGGTAGTAAACACCTGCATGTAAGTAGCTATTGGATTGACCGTTAATATATAAAACAATGTATAAGATAATTTGTTTTAAGAAAATTAAGCAATGTCTTAAAGAATATAATCAAGAAAATAATACAAGTCTTGGAATCCATGATTTTTTTGTAAATGTATGGAATTATTCTGAAGATGAATATAATGCTTTGACAATTAAAAGAAAGAAGCCATCTGGAGAAAGCAAGCGGCAAAATAAAGTTCCTTCTCTTCCAAAAGATGTTGGTGATAAAGAAAATCCTGAATATGAAAAGTATTATAATATGGTACTTGCATTTCGTCAGTATATGTGTAATAAAGAAATTACTACTGATAGGAATATGAGAGGATTTATGAAATATCAATATGGACTTGAAGGAGATGATGCTCTTATTGAAATGAGAAAGATTGAAAATATTGTTTATAAGAATCATAAATCAATTAAAGAAAAAAGAAATAAAAGAAGAGAAGAAAGAAAACAGTATTTTGATAAATTATTGAATTTGTAATTATGGATAAGAAAGAATATATTTTAGCAGAACGTGAAATTGCATCACAAGAACTTGCTATTCGTAAATATGCAGCGAAAACTCATGCTGATGTTAATCAACGATATGGCGAAGAAAATTATCCTTATTTTTATCATCTTGATAAAGTAGGTCGTCTTGTTTCTAAATATCTTCCAAATATTATTGAAAATAAAGATGATATTCTTCCAGTTCTTTTTGGTGCATATTTTCATGATTCTATTGAAGATGCAAGACTTACCTATAATGATGTAATGAAAATTGCTAAGAAGTTTATGCTTGATAAGCAAGCACTTCTTGCAACGGAAATTGTGTATGCACTTACTAATGAAAAGGGAAGAAACCGTCATGAAAGGGCAAATGATAAATATTATCAAGGTATTAGATTTATTCCATATGCACCTCTTGTGAAAGCTTGTGACCGCCTTGCTAACTATAATTATGCAAAAGAAGCTAAGTCAAGAATGATAAAGATGTATGAAAGTGAGATGGAAGAATTTATTAAAAATATTTTACCGGAAGATAAAGAATTAAATGATAAAAGATTTACTCTTCCTGATGATTTAATTTTTGCTCTTAAGAGTACTATATAATGTTGCTTTTTAATTACAAAAAAAGAGAGATACTCGAATCGAATATCTCTCTTTTAATTTATATATATAAATCAATTATTTTTCAAGCATTGAAAGGTCTTTAGCAGCTTTGTTAAGAAGCATAATCTTTAAAGGATCATTTTTATAAGCTTCTGCTAATTGAGCAATCTTTTTCTTTCTTGCAGTAAAAGCAGCTTCTTTATCAGCTTCAAGTTGTTCCTTAATTTCATTATATTTTTCAGGATCAGCTTTCTTTACATCTTCATTGATTCTTTCTTCATAAACATTCTTAAGATCAATACCTGTAACTTTGATTACATTATTAAGAGCTTCTACCATGAAGTCATAACTCTTAGTTGATGTACCAGCATTAACTGAACGGTTAACTGTAAGTATTACATTAGCACCTTCAATAATTGTGCAGATATTACCGGTTGAAGTTGAAAGAATATTTACGTTATCAAGAGCTGTAATATTTTCAGCAGCTTCAAATACTTCTGCAATAGCTGATGTAGCATTCATCCAATTAAGTTTTTCACTCATTTGCATTGGTTTAGAAACTGTATCGCAATATTGTCTGAAGTCTGAAGCATTTTCAAATGTTTCTTTAATATCACCTTTAGTAAATTCAAGTTTGTTTTCATTGATTGTAAATCTTGCAATATCTCCATGAAAACCTTTATATTCAATGAAAATATTATCATCATCTTTGCTGAATGATTCAAGAAGAGCATTTACTCTATTGAATTTAATATCATCACAAACTGCTTCTGAAATTGCATTATCATCAGTTCTCTTATAAGTTCTACCTAATACTTTGAAATAACTGTCTTTCTTACCATCTTCTGATTCAGTTACGAATACATAGCTTACTGGAGTTGAAAGAATATAATTAGGGGCTCTCATTTCATTGAATGAAGATGCATAAACATTCTTAAGAATTTGTCTAAATTCAGGAATGAATGTAAGGTTCTTCATAGCGCCAGCCTTAAGATAAGAAACAACTTCACTTTCATTCATTTCAAGGAGTTTATCTACTTGTTCAAGACCGATTTTTGAAAGATATCCATAGCAAGAATTATTAGCATTGATGCTTTCACATGCTGATGCAAGTTGCCATGAAATTGAATTTTCTTTAATAAAACTATTAACAGATTCTAAAATTCCTACCAAACCTGTATCGAAACTAAATTTTTGAGCTTCTTTTACAAAGCCATTAACGATACCACAGGTAACTGGATTAGAATAGATATATCCTCTGTAGTTTTGTAACATTTCTTTACCTGCTTCGGTAACTGCTTCAGTTCCGTTTATCTTGCTTGCGAAGTCCAGGTTTTTAAGTAATTTTATATTCATAGTCTTTATATATTTGGTATATTTATAGAATTTGTAGATTAATTCTACATTTATATATAATAATAAAAATTTTTTAAAATGTATGTATTTATTAAGATGTCATTTTATCAAAAAAGTCACATATATCATCTGGGGTTATACCAGTTAATTCCCATATATGCCCTGCAAGATCATAAAAGTTATCAAAAAATTGTTTAAATTTATTACTATCATGATAGGCATCCTGTATTAATTCCAATATTGTTTGATTTTTATCATTTTCTTCATCAAACCAAGAATAATCATATGGATTATTATTACCTTTATATGATTTAAATCCAATCTTTAAAATTCCATTTGAATCATATTCATCTTGTAAAAGCATAATAGCTAATATAAATAATGCATCAAAAAGTCCGCAAAGCATATTTTTTTCCTCAAGATCCGTTTCATCAAAAACTTCTTTACAATCACTTTGATAATATTTATAAAGTTCTTTTGAATATTTCATTGCATTATCCCAACAATCCGTATCTATATTATCTTTAGTAATTTTTAATGCATTACAAAATTTTATATATTCTGGATCTTCAGAATCTTTATTTAGTTTAAGTTTTTCTATTATATAATTATTTAATTCTTTCATAATTTATATTAATTATTATTTCCAGCCAACAGTAGCACCAACAGCACTTAATACTAATCTCGAAGTTAAAAGGCTTCCAAATGGACCGTTTTCACTTACACCAAGTGCTTTACATAAGGCTTTCATAATTTTAGGTCCGATAGTAGCGCCAGTAATACCACCAACTACAGCACCAAGTAGACCTTCTTCAAGAGGTGTACCATTTTCTTTTGCTTCTTGAAGTTTAGCTATTACATCATCATAAGTTAATTCTTCAGTTATAGTAGTATTTTCTTGATTTACAAATTCTTCTAAGTTTTTCATAATATTATTTTAATAATTTTTCAATATCACAATTATAATCTGATTTCATTTCTTTACTATATTCTTTAAGATATGAAATTAAATCTTCCATTGTTCCAATTAAAGCATCTGAATCAACTTCACTTGCAGGGCCACCTAATCCTTTACGATAAAGAGAATAATTACCCATAACCTCAAATACTAGATCTCCAGCACTTGGATTATAATTTTCTGATTTATCATAATGGTAATTAGTATTCTCTGATGCATAAAAACACCATTTACCTTTAACTTTTATTTCATCATCATCTTCATTATAATCAGAAGATTTTAATGTACATTTTGGTTTTATTTCTTCTAATTCACTTAAAGATTCCATATCTTCAAGATTTTCTAAGAATAAAACATAATATACTTCTTTAGCTTCTAATATATATTCTTTTAAATTTTTCATTATTATATATTTAATGTATTTGCTGGTTTAGGCATTTCTTTTAATGCATTCTTTGCATCTCTTTCTCTCATTTCTTCTAATTCCTTATCATACTTTTCTTTATTGAAAGTAACTGTAAATAAGAAATCATAAAGATCATCAAGATTATCAATAGATACATCAAGTACCTGAGCCCATTGTATCTCTTTT
>JAEEGL017431189.1_pt1 | contig 23942 bp, 22 predicted proteins | sample 9134231 | NCBI WGS metagenome assembly JAEEGL01 (sample SAMN16246548, study PRJNA631951) | gut metagenome | biome: gut microbiome; feature: rumen; material: fiber-attached | host: Bos | place: Iran: Karaj | collected 2018-10 | reverse complement strand
CCCATATCAAAATACTTATCATGAAAATACAGCGGATAGATACACAGCATCACCACCACATAACTCATGGTAAGGAACACCATTATCATGTCAGCGATCTGCTGCGGCGCCGTTTTCAGATTATTCTTTTTCTTTTTACTGTTTGCACTCATTTTACTTCTCCTGAACCTGTCTTTTCTTCCGAATAATAACCGCAGATATTATATACGATTTTAAGTTTTAAGTCTAGCAATTATTTACTGTGCGCTGTCCAAAACATCTTTGATATCCGTCATCCTCCCGAAGAACGGGTCTTCAACTTTAATGGAAAGGAACTCTTCATCCCTTATTTTCACCCTGTTCACCAGGGCAAGCAACCTTTCATCAAACTTCTTATTGCAATGCCTTGCAGCTTCAGGCAATATCCTCAGGTAGTCAGCAAAATACTCAAGTATCCCTTTCTGCGCCCTTTCAAAACAACGAAGATCCCGTTCGGAACGTGTTTCTTCAGCATATACCGGTTCTCCCGCATCATCCATCTCCAACATCTGGGGATAAGGCGCCGTCAGTATAGTTTCAATTATATAGTAGTTTTCAAATATGGCGCTTGTATTCTTTTCCTCATCAGAATAGAAAGGCTCTATATCCAATCTTTTATCCGCCATAAACTCCGGCTCGAGCTGAAGAAAATAGAAGCCTTTCATATGCTGCCTGAACAGTTTCTGCAGATACATCTGCGTGGTGCCCTTCGCAACAAAATCAAAGAAGGCAAGCTTGCCATTCTCAATTCCCAATTTATCTATATATTTATGATAATTCTTTCTCTGCTGTTCTGACTTATTCAATATGGCAGTATTGCGATCAATGGCATATACATCGTCCGCCTCTATGCCAAAACGGATCTTCAGTGCCTCCTCAGCAGTACCCGAGTATTTCATACTGTCAACATAGTCAATATCTTCCCTGGTCTCCATGCCTGCTCGTATCGCTGCCGTCCGTGACGTAAGAAAATAAAACGTTTTTTCGGACTGATCCGTCATTTTATAGAGCTGATCCATAAGATAACCATCCCTTGCGCCAAAGAGGATCTGTTCAAATCCCTGTTCAGATACACATTCTTTCATCCAAAGCACAAAATCACTTATCATAGGTGCACAGAACAGGTAGCCGATATCGGAGGCATCATTTACCGCTACTCTCCGTTCTTCATCCTCAAAGCAAAACGGATCATTAAACATGCGAGCCAGGAAAAGCCCAAGCTTAACACGATCCGTTATTTCATGTATCTCATTTTCCAGCCCCAGTCCCCCAAGAGCGTCATAGAGCGTCGAGGCGCTATACAGTCTGTATGTCTCTATACCATGCTCCACAGCTTTTTCAATATCGGCATATTCATCATCGCCGACATGGAGGATCCTCAGCCCTTTATACTTTTCCTTAAGTATCTCGTATAAGTCCTGTGTTTTGGAAGTTTGTGATTCGCACGACACGAACAACTCATCGTATCCGGTCAGGCCAAATCTTTCAAGGATACCAGCGACCTGTTCTTTTGAATAATAATTATCTGTAGTTATCACTACTTTCTTTCTTTTTGAAACAAAGGTTCTAAACAGCTCCGCTACGGCTTCTCTTGCGATCATAAGCGAAGAATCCAGCTCCCACTCCATCTCTGCCAGTGTTCTCGCACTTATAACATTTACTCCGGCTTCTTTCAACACCAGCTCATATATCTCTTCCAGCCGTGGTGAGCTCTTCTTTGATAATTCTTTTTCCGCATAAAGTCTGATCCTGCCGAATTCAGGTATGATGATCCCTTTCTCACGCGATCTGCTGTCCAGGAGTTCAAACACATCCGTATAAGCAAATGTTTTTCTCATCACCAGAGTATCAAATAGATCAAAGCTGATAACATCGACATTATCGGCCTTATTCAGCAATTCTTTTCTGGAAGCTCCGTCAACATTTTTGAGATCGTATGTCACCGAAGAAACCTCCAGCAGATCCCGTCCGCGCACATCGAACAATTCAATGCCTTTTTCACGGCAAAAATCACCGATCCTCTTCGCAATAGCTTTACAGGATCCGGGACGTGCTATGACAATGATAAGACTGACATTCTTCTCCGGCAGTGTCTCTATCGGAATGATCGGACAGCCGTACATCTCCCCATCCGTCCGAAAGCCATCCAGGAGCCCGGCGACCTTAAGATCATCTCCGTATTCACTCAAAAAACGCTCCGTTTCGGTACCAAGGCCGTAAAGAGCGATCATGTTGTCTCTATACTTATTCAGTAATTCTATAAGATCGATCATTAATGAAGACTTTTCCTTATATCATTTCTTCTACATATTTCAAAAGATTTGTTTCAAAGGCCTCTGTCGAAAAGAAATGCTTATAGATTTCAAAAGATCTTTCGCCCATCTTTCTGACTTCCAAGGTGTTTTCTATACACCAGATTATCTTATCCCTTAAAGCATTTACATTTTCACTCTCAAAGATCATTCCGTCATATCCATCTTTAATATACGAGGCTGTTCCAATTGCATCAGACACAAGACAAGGAACTTTATGCATCATGGCTTCAGCACATACAGTCGGCATAGAATCCTCTCTTGAAGGACAGATTAAAACATCAACGGAAGACAGTAGGTTGTGAATTTCCTCTCTGTCGACCAAGCCTATCATTTCAACACTGGGTATATCTTTTATTTGCCTTTCCAGATCCTGCGCAAACATAGAGCTCTTGTTTCCGACTATTGTAAATCTGCATTCAGCCAAAACTGCCTCATCCAATGCCTTGATAGCTTCGGTCAACACATCCTGTCCCTTATGAAACTCAACAAATCCTATTGTAATAAAATGAATTCTACTCATTTTCAGAAACCCCATACAATAAACTATCCAAATGTATATCCGGCAAAAACTCATTGAATGCTTTGGCCGGAATAGGTCCTACTGACAGGATTTTCATATTACTTGTATTTATATCTTTCAATCTATCTTCTTTTATTCCATCATAATACCTTCTAGCATCATGTAACCACCATATGATCGGAATCGAACAATCTCTGTCTGATAGAAAGACATGATAATTTATCGTATTACAAATGATAAGATCAAATTTACCGGTCCATGGCAGTTCCCTCATAGTATTAAGCTGCAAACGTCTGTCAACGATCACAGGAATAAAACTGTCTTCCAGCATAGTTTTTAATTCACCATCAAGCATAGATCCGAAAACAACTTCATAGCCATCCTTTTTAAGTGCCAATGCGGCATGATACAGTGCCAAAGCCGGCCCCCCCAACAACAGATCATGTGAAAGCAACAGTATACTCTTGATATTTGTCATATGATCATTTTTTGCGTTCTTTTCCTTCATAAAGAGTTCATGCAGGTCAAAGAAATGGTATATTTTATCCTCAGGGACTCCGAATCCGATTAATTGCGTTTTCATCTCTTTAGCATAAAAACTCAGAATTACAATGGCATCATATTCATACTCAGATATATGCGATGGAGTAATTATCTTACGTCCATCTATAATACTTCCTTGTTTCTGGGGATCATTATCAAGAAGAGCTACCACGTCAAGATCTCTGAACCAACGTTTATACCTCTTATAATACTCTCCTGTGCCAAAGATAATATATCTCACAATTTATAACTCCTTATACTTTTAGCGAATCATCCCTAATTCCGAAACAGGAATTCTGTTATCATCCAACAGCATCGAATAGATACCATCCTCATATTTCAACTGATCACAATAGAGCTCATTCAGATTTTTTCTTCGGAGGATGTATTCCCATATAGCTATATGTTTCTTCGTATAATTCTCCCACGACCAGCTGCTGACAGATTCAATTCTGTTATCTATATCACTTTGGATATTCAAAAAGGCATTTCTGAAATCATTAACTGTCCGACAAGGATAATCAATAGGATAATCGTTGTCCAAATGAAAGCCTTGGGGTGTCACAATTGTTTTTACACCGGCCGCAAGTGCATCAAGATATCCCATAGAGCCTTCATCAAATCCCAAAAACAGATAGTAATCAAAATTCGGAACTATCGAAAGATACTTCTCCATTTCAAATTCCGGATAGTATTCTGTTTCAAAACCCATATCTCCCAGTTTTTTTATAACATTTTCCCATCCTGCTCCCATGATAACAAATTTAAAGTATTCAGGATTCACTGTATCCAGTATCTCATATAACGATGATATTCTTTTTCGCATATCATATTCATGAGTCTTATGTGTGATTCCTATCACTCTTTTTCTCGGACGGATAATACCATCATGTGCAGGATTTATATAACACAGCTTATTTCTGTTCACGCCCCACTTGACGAGATTGTCCATAGTCTCTCTGGACATGCATATCCCGAGTCTCGCTGTATCCAACTGTTCCTTTAGACGCTCTACCAGTTGCCAACAATCCACATGAGATATCATCAGTGTATCGTTAGGATACGTATCATATGTTGCAAATTGAATGTGGTGGTTAATATCCGCATCTTCAACCGAATGGTCTGATACAGTCACATCTATTTGCGCTTTCTCCAAATGTTCCTGTAAGCGAATTGCAAATTTATGAAGTATCCATACCGGTTCATTACATACCAGATTAATTTTCATACGTCTGTTAATTGCCGCTTCATCTTTTTTATATGTAATCGAGGATCCCCAAAATGATTTGCACTTTATCCCAACATTATTTGCCGCATGAAAAACCGTCCCGGAAATATCAAGTGTTTTCAAGTATTCACACACTTTTTCAAAAATCGTTTCATCTATTATTGTCACAACAATATAGAGCGGTTCATCAAACGATTCCATTTTTTCCGGCCTATAAACAGGCATATTATCAACTGTTTGAATCTCATCAGCTCTTTTATCGCATATCATATCCGGCTTTGGAAGAGAATTCTTATACATCCAATAGCCGTTGCCTGTGCCATATATAACAAATTTTCCTCGATTCTTGTTATATATATCCACAAAATCATCACCATATCCCGCGATAACCAGTTCCGACATTTTAACCCTCCAAGACATTCTAAACTAATCTACTCTGTCAATAATCGAACTAATATACATATCATCTGTTTCCTCAACAGTCCTAGTATCTCCACTGAGTTCATTATTATACTTGTTCCTTATATAACTAAATCCCTTCCCTCTAATAAACCACTCGTATTCCAAATCCAAATGGCCTATATCTATTGCCCAATAGCCTTCTTGAGACAGATCATAGGCAAGAACTGTTGCTGTCGGTCCAAGCGCAATCAAAACCAACGTACCCTTTTCTACTTTGTGAACTGTCTCAAGTATTTCCTTATACTTTCGATATGCATGCTCACTCGGAGCGAGAATCCTTCTGATACTATTTGCATTATCAAAAAGATCATTCCCTACTCCGGATCTTGTTTTATCGCCCTCGACAAACACTATATTCTGTCCGTCCCAGATCCGCTTCAACTGATCAAATCTTTTTCTTGCCCCATCAATATCACTCCACGGATAAATCACATAGGGCCTGGATATGTAGGCGTTATAATATGTTTTGCTAAAATCAAAATACTTGTAATGTTCCTCTCTTTTTTCAGCCGTCATGTAACTGCGAATATTATCTTTCGTTTGTTCCGATAATCCCTCCATACATCCATAGTCATCTGCCAATGCAACAATATGATTAGGAATATTGGATAAAAGTATCTCTCTTAAGCGAACTGATAAACCATCATCATGTTCCTGATACACATCTTTACCGCCATGTCCTGCAACAATCTCCATTTCACCGTCGCCAAATCTACTCACCGAGCAGCGCTCCCGTATAATCTTTTCCACTGTTTCATTTACATCTCTGACAACAGGCATCTGAATCTTATGCTTTTTACTATAGTCATAGCATTCATATGGCATATTACTAAACATCAGTTTTATCTTCTTTTCATAATCATCCCTGATCCTTGCCACGGAATACTTAGCCGAATAATTAATACTCTTAAGAACATCAAAAACATCCGAATATGCAGTGAAATCAAGATCTGGATCAAAGAATGCAAGTATTCTTTTCTCATCAATTCCAAGTTCAAGTAATTGGCAATATATACCATCATAGTAAAAGGGAGCGATAACGATATAGTCTGTTTCATCATAATCCGCTTCGTATGGCGATATTACACTTTTTTCTTTTATTATTCGCCCTATATTAGATTCAGCATTATCTATATAAAAGATAACCTCCGTGTTTTCACACAGACACTTTTCAACAGTTTCCAAATAACGTCCGCAGCCCGCAATAGCAACTTTCTTTTTTAATCCTGACTCAAGCAAATCAAATCTCCCTTCTTCCTTAATTCATCCCAAAAGAGTTCTTAATTCCATCTAAAACTTCTTTCCAAAAAGCTAAATGTTTATCCATTCTGCTTACAGGCCATATATCATCATGCGCATTCATACCCATTATTTCCAAATCTTCTCTGTGTTCATCAAGATATTGGATACGATCTGCAATTGATTTATAATCACCTAATGGAACAATAAACCCATTTTTAGAATCGCTTATATCTTCATTAACCCCGGATGTATTTGTGACAATTGGAACTGCTCCGCCTCCCATAATTTCAGCTATACTAATGCTTCTCCCCTCATAATCTGCTACATTTAGCCCTATATCCTGCCTCTTCCAGAAATCCATTATTTCCTTTTTGGGTATCCTTCCAACAAACTTAACATTATCCATAATACCCATATTATTCATAATCTCAAGCATTTTAGGTTTAGCCTCTCCATCCCCCGCAATTTCAAACGAATAAGGGATATTTCTGGTATGTATTTCATTTATAACATTTATCAACACATCCATCCTCTTCTGCGAATGCTCGAAGCCATCTAATCTTCCCGCATATCCAATTTTCATAGGTGTATCTCTATCCAATGAATAACCTCTTACTATTTTTTCATCACAAGGAAACGGAACCTTCATCGATATAGTATTAGAGATTCCTTGCTCTATAAAATATTTTTTTATATCCTCACTTACACCTATATATAAATCTGATCGAAACGGAAATCTAACATATTCATCATATATATTCTTAATCCCGCCGCTTATAATTGAAATGATCGCCATTTCACTTGGGCAATAGTATTTTACAATACTTGCAGCTATCAGCAGCTCATCCGGCTGATTGGTAACAATTATGCAAGGGCGTAATCTTGAAATAGTCTCTATTAGATTCTTTACATTGTTTGCCGTTTTGCCCTCAGCTACCTTTACTTTTTGTATATTATTCTTAATGGTATCGTCTATGTTTTCATAATCCCCATCATCTGTTAAGATATATGTCTTCTCTCGTCCTTCTTTGAGCATATTACTGCATAACAACTTTACTCTCTCTTCAACTCCACCCAAAACCAATCCATCTATCACCCCAAAGTATAACGGAATATCATTAGTATTTTTGAAAACACTTATATCTTTTTTCCCTATCAGGACATTCGCATTAATGTCATTACATATCGCCAGAAACAATAATGCATTGCGCAGTATAATCCTGTCCTTCGAAACGCCCCAACGGCCCATCAACTCATTTTCAATTTCCTCATATATATCCCATCGTTCAACTGTAATACATATATAATTATCACAATACTTCTGAAGTGCTTCTTTTCCCTCAACTATATGCTCGCACAATATTGTCCCTACTTTTTGTGGATCTGAATCAATTATGCTTACAATGTTAACACCACATTCCCTCAGACACTCAAGAAACCTTACAGCACATGATCCGGCGCCATATAATACTATTCCACGCTCAAACACATCGGCTCTCATCTTATTCACCATATATTCGTTCTATACCCCCCATATTTCTTCCGGTATACTCAACCAGTGCCATTTCGATTTTTGAAGCTTTATGCATATCTCATCAGAAAAAGCCGTCAACAATATCAACGTATCTTCAGTCTTGTATGGTATTTCATCATAGCTCAAGCATTTTTCTTTTTCGTTAGCAGATTTATTCGTTACTATGAATTCAACATTATTAATACCGTTTAGCGAAAATGCTTTTTTCAAACACTGTCCTCTTTTCCCTGCTCCATAAAACAAAATGTGCTCATATCCCATTAATAATGATTTTTCCAGAGAATCCAAATACTGTCGAATGATAATATCCGGTTTTTTCAGAGTATTAAGATTCATGTCCATCGACTGTACAAAGAGTCCGTTCAACTCATCAGAATAATATTTCTCATACCAATCTGTGTATATATTGATTTCTCTTTCCGCAGGAAGATATTTCCAAGGAAGTGTCAAAATCGAAAACATATCCGAAATTCTTTTATATGTATCCTTATTTATCTGAAAGCCACCAATATTGGGATATTCCGTTTGATTATTTAAAAGCTTATCAGCCGTTACAGTTGAAAACAAAACCTGCGTAGCATAACATGTACGGTCATCAATAGAATTATTATGAGAAAGTGCAATATCATGTAATACGACTATCGCATCTTCTTTTAAGAATGGTAAAAGAGCCAAAAAATCCAGTAATTCCCCCGGCAAACTATGAACTGTATCTATAATTGCGAAATCTATCCCGTCGCCTATTTCTTCCAAAAACTCAGGAAGATATCCTCCCAGGAAAAATCTGTGTTCAATCTTTCCAGCCTCGGCAGGAATATATCTCTTTGCTATATACCCCGTTTCTTTATCTCTCGAATAATATAGAGTAGCATTTAGATCAACTGAATAAAGTTTTGTTTCCGTTCCGATTTGCTGCAAGCAACGATATACTATTGCAGTTGTCCCCCCGGCAGCAACACCAAGTTCCAATATTTTTTGAGGTCGATATTCCTTTATCAGCCCGCAAAGAAATCCTGCCTGGCTACGTGTCATTTCCGAATGAAGAATCTCATCATCTTCAAAAGAATCTATCGCATCAAAACTCGGCTCAATCCTCTTAAACCCCGTTGCATCGACTTTATTAACTGCAAGCATCTTTTCTTCCTCCATGAATCTTTGCCCATTAATTCGTAAACAGATAATCCCACTTACGCATTATTTTTTTTATATCAAAATCCCCGGATCGTCTTAGAGATTTCCGCGAATATTTCTCATAACACTCATCATCATTGATCAGTTTTAACATAGCCCCCCCCAGCAGGATCTCGTTCTTTTCCAGTGCCGAACTTATCGAAGCCTTTCCTGACATATGCGGCGTTAGTACCCCATATTCGCAATATTCTATATTGTCAGTATTCATACCTTCTTTTGTGGGGCTAACGATTTCAACGCATCCTCCCGGCGAACAAGTCGTAATAACCGGAACACCATAGGCCATAGCTTCAACCATCGCATTAGGGAAGCCTTCAGCGCGGGATGCCATCACAAAAGCACGTACATTTTTGAGAAAATGTCCAAGCTTATCTGTAAATCCCACAAAAACTACGCCATCAGAAACGCCTTGTTTATCGCAAATATACTTAAGATATTCACGAATATTACCATCCCCAAGCAATATCAGTCTTGTCTGTTTATCTTTATCGTAAACATAAGAAAAGGCCCGAATAATTCTGTCATACTGCTTAACAGGATCGAATCTACCCACACATACTACGGCTTTTTTTCCATATTCCCAAGGAATGTCATCCATTTCCTCCCCCTGTCTGACAGATGGGTTTGGAATAACTACAGTTTTATTCTCCGGCAATCCGTAATTATTTATTAAATCTCTCTTGGTATACTTACTAACAGCAACTATGTGATCGGCAAGCTTATAGATCGTTTTTATCCAATGTGGAGCATACAATATACCACCATATTCATTCCTTTTCGACAAAGTTGTACGAACGCTTACAATTACTTTATCTTGATATCTGGATAAGACATTTAACGAATTACTATATTCCATAAATGACAGCGATATCTGTATCCTATACTTCCGCTTAAGGCTTCTAATTTCCCTGGCGGTGCTTAATAATCCCGGAAGATCATTAACAGTATTCACATACCTTGTCACATTATCAACATAAATGATCGTTCCCTTGATCTCATAACTTACGTTTTTGCCTTTTTCAAGCAAAAAATAGTAAACTTTATAACCTTTTTCAAAATAATAGTTTCCCAGCATCTGAGCTGAACGTTGAGCGCCGCCATATTCTATTTCAGGAATGATCAATGCTAAATTCATTTTATCTCTCAATCTCTTTTTAATCTGGCATATTCAGACAATCCGATGCCTGAATAGCCGGATTCCTTTACGCAAGCGAATATTTGATCCAAATCTCTATACAGTTTTTCTATTTTACCTTTATTGTTGAATGTAGGACTTCCTCCCGGCATAAGTTCGGAAGAGTGAAGAATAAACTCAATATACTCAACGCCTCTCTCATTGTTAAGTCTTATTAATGACTTTATTTCATTTAAATTGGATATATCAGGTCTCAGCCAGCTTAAATGTCCTGTTCCCCTCTGATCCACAATTGTAACCGGTACTTCTAATACTTTGCTTGGCTTGACTCTCCCCCCATCATACTTTTCCAAAACAAACAATTCGCACGAATGATCATTCCAATTTGTCCCGCATGATGAAATGCTCCATCCGGGATTGCTTCTCCAGTCAATACCTGGTGTGCAACTGCAATCAACCAAATACCCAAGTCTATCCAGTTCAGCAACTATTCTTCGATTTAAAAACCATCTTCCACCTCTATGCGATGTTATAGAACATTGAAATTTATCTTCAAGTGTATAAGTCAGACACTCAAGTTTTCTCCTTATGATTTTGGGCGGATATTCTCCAAGATATGGTTTCCCTCTTTTCCAGGGCTTTTTGATAAGCGGATAATATGGTGGCTGATTCCAAGCATGTTCGTGTGCACCAATTTCTAACGTTCCTTTCTTCAATCCCTCCCTTCCCAATTCAATCATTGCCGGAGTTTGCGCCATCTCATAGTTAGTCAAGTATGTCGGTATAAAGCCATATTTTTCACACAATTCTTGAAATCGGAACAAATATTTCGCATTTTCGGTACTGACAGGTTTAAATATATCTGTCACGCCCCAAAGATTATCTCCCTCCGTATCAATTGTTATGATAAAAAAAGACATCATCCTTCGCTTATTCCTCACTTTTCAGGCAGTACAAGTAACTCACCCAGTTTTTCATCCCACTCACTTGGATGAAACGCTTCACAGCCAGAATCCGTAAAAAAGGTGAATTCCGAGAAATAAATATGGTCATTTGCTATATAAAAATCTGTCCGTATAAATGGAATATCTTTTGACAAAGCTCGTGCCAATTGCAACATTTTTTCAAGTTGCTTCGGTTTTGATAAATGTTTTTCACTATTCGGGAAATTCTGGTGCAAATCCAGTAACGACCAATTCACGTCAAAATAATCTATAGTCTCATGATCTGTTTTATCGTCCTGTATCACCTGTATCAGTTCCGGACTACCCCAAAAATTAAAAATCTTGTATACTTCCAATACATCACTTTCACTTTCAAGAAATGATTCCGCAATGATCTTTCTGGGAACATCCTTATAAGGCCACTCTCTGTCAGGCCAGAAATAATTCTTTTTAAGCGCTTCCTCCAGCTTAATTTTTGCCGCTTCCTTATCGAATTCCTTTTTATTTTTACATATCACTATACTTCCGCTATCATGAGTACACTTCAACACAAAGCTTTCAGGAAGAACAGAGAAATCAATCTGATCAAAGGAATCATATACGCCAAGCGTCTGAATAATATACTGCTCGCCAATTCTGTCAGCAACAATCTTTTTCACTGCAGCTTTATCAACCATGCCTGTATAGATTGGCCTTCTGTCAAAAAGTTTCAACCACTGCAGTTTTTCATTGAATGTACGCGGGCAATCAAGATTCAATTCATATCCCATTCTCTGCATAAACCGCTTTTTGAGATATACAACATCGTTCATTAATGATGGAAATCTATTGATTAGCTCTTGCTTGCCATTTTCATCCAAATACTGCGGCAATTCAACGCAGATATCCTCACCTTCATGCAGCCAAAATACATTTGAAATCCCGATTTCTTTCAGTTGCTGCATAATGCTTAGTCCAGCCTCTCCCATGACCGTAACTATACAAAGGACATTTTCTTCTTTACCCTTCAGGTAATCTATATTGTATATAGGCAGACCATTACAATACTTCTCATCGCTGAAATTATCGATATAAAAAGAGATTGAAAACCCGGCTTCACAAACCAGATTATATCCCCAGCCGCTCCCACAGTTTCCTGCGCCAAACAGGCATACATCTTTTTTCCACATCTGAGAAAGCTCTATAAACCTTGCACAATACCGCAAAAAATCCACCTCCGCTTTCTTCTCAAAGCTCATACACAATATCTCCCAACGAAATAACGGGGCACCCCAACTTATCTTTCATATTTATTTCTATAGCCTCATACCAATGTATCGCAGTCACAACAACTGCATCTACAGGTTCAAGATCATCATCAGGGCGCAATACATCTATCGGAACATAAATATCTTCAGCATTCTGGTCTATCGCATATTTCACATTCACTTCGGTATCTTTTAATTCCTCTAACAGTGCCTCTCCCAATTCTCTCATTCCATATATTGCAATATTTCTATAATTATTTTTCAGAAGATACTCCGAAATGTTTTTCCCTTCCTGCTTAACTCTAAGCCACTGATTCAATACATCATAAAACTCCTTAAACTTAAAATTCCCATCTGTCAACGTATCTATTTTCTTGAGCTGGTTTTTCCCGAGGCTTTTTGAATATGTAAGAAAACCAGCTACTCCTCCCGCGATAAATGCCGGAATCAAAAATGTTTTTTTCATTACTTTTCTCCTCTCTCTATTTTCTCCTTGAATACGCCACTTAAAGGGTACATTATCCTAATGGCGTGTTCAAACGAAAGAACCTTCATTAACATGCGAAAAACACAATTTCCTTTCACATTTCTGGCCGGGTATCTGAATCTTTTTTCTGCGCGAATGATCTTATCTAAAGAGTATTTTTCACAGTTAATACCTTCATTAAGAACACAAGCGTCCCATATCTTTCTTCCCTTTTCCGTATTGATCAAAACCTGTGATGCACGATAATATAACTTAATCCTCGGCTTTTCATTTGCAGGCATTGTACAATCTTTGATAGTCATGTCTGAACATCGCTTATCCGTTGCATATTTACAATCATAACAGGAACTGCAATATCCTATTCCCCGTCTGAAAGCCAACATATATTCATCTGTCCACGCATCTTTTTTATATACTACATTTCCCCTATCGTTTACAACAGTAAGCCCATATTCATTATCCTTTTGCCTAAATCTCACGTCATGCGCTTTAGTTCCTATGTGATCTTCTACATATCTCAGATGATCTCTGAAAAGAGACGGCATCATAACTGCATCACACGTGAGATCTATAGTTATCAGATTATCATTTGGACCAACAACATTTAAGAGTCCGGCCACATGGCACGGCAAGCCTATAAATAGAATCTTTTTTCCTTTTTTTATCTCATCACGAACTATACCATATATATTATGCATATCACCATGCACATATTTTGACCCAGCAAAACTACGCAAATCTTCCATGCCGTTTACAAACTGATATGATAATTTCAAATCATTATCAAACTTAACGCCTATACACTTTATATTTCTTTCCAGACAGTATTTATATAACGTAGATGCAATCCCTCCCGAAGAGCTGCGCATGCATAAGGCTCCGTTACTGCTGCAAGCATTATATGCAACAATAGCACTATTTTTCTCCGGTGGATTTATCTGAGGGCATACCCTCTTGCACTTTCCGCATTTCAAGCATTTTTTCTCGTCTACAACTGCTTCAAAATAATCAACTCTGTTACTATCAATGCGAATACAATTTTGCGGGCAAACATTTTCACATGCCCTGCATCCACTGCATCTTTCTAATGTGATTCTGTGCAAGCTTCTCCTAAAGCCTCCTTAAGGATCTTCTTTGAATACGCTCTGTATTCTTCCTCTTTTTCTTTTATATTATCCCATTCTATCTTCTTTTCAACATCAAAATCACGATCATGAATTTCATATTTACCAATTTGGAGTTTCTCCGTAAGCTGCGCAAATCTTGGCAATGGTCGTCGCCGGTAAAAGCAGAACTCTCTTTTCAAATATATTGAAAACAATAATCCATGATAAGACCCGGTAAACACCTTTTCTGCATAATAAATCAGCGTTATCCAATCCGAAACGTTTATAGGTTGTCTCATGTTTACGTATTTTTGTGGTTGTCCATATCCAATACACAAAACATCAAACCCATGCTTTTTTGCATAATATCTTGCCAGCCCAAACATCCGCTCATCATCTACTATGTATAGAAGCACATATGGTTTTCTTTCATTGTTTTTATGCACAAAGCTCTTCCATATCGAGTTATCAAGCAACAAAGTAGGATCGCATACTACCGGAACATCAAAATTACAGTTTCTAGATATTAATTTCTTTAGGTTATTTTCTCTCACGGCAATATAATCAAACTTGGGGAGATACTCTTTAAATCTGTCACTCTCATTTCTCCCAAAACTATGATTTGTATATCCTGAACTTGCAGAGAACGCAATTTTCCGTTTATTATCCTGAGCAAAATCCAAATAAAAATTCAACGAAGCCCCACCATATCTGTGGTCCCAAACCAAGTCAGCGCCAATCAAAAAAACGTCATAAATTTCGTTAGCCGAACTGATATTCTTATATGTATATCTGATATTACTGAGCTTCCAGTATTTTTTTCTTTCATCATTTAGCCCTTTTTGTACCTTGGCTCTTTTTTTTACATCTCTCAGCTCTGTCGTTCTTCCATCCCAATTCGAAAAAAAATCCAGCAAAAAACCTATTGAGACATTTTCAAACCGCTCTGATTCGTCATAATGATAATCTATGATTTCGATGCAATCTCCGCAAAGCTCTTCAACCGCCTTACAAAGCGCCCAAGCCTGACACCATGACCCATAATTAGTATTTCCCGAAAAAGTCAGAAGTCCTATTCTCATCATCTATAATCCTCATGCATGATATATCTATACACATTAATAGTTCTATATGCATTTCCGGCTGCCTTTAATCTTCTACTAACATATTGTTTTTTATAACCAAACTCTCCCAATAATTCTTCACCATTTTGTTCATATTTATATTGTAAAATATCCCCACGCATCTCATCTATTATTATATAATCAATTCTGCTTGAATCCAAAATCCGTTGCATATCCCTTTTTACTTCGCAAGGATGTATATTATGCAAAAAATTGACCATGATCAACATATGAATATCAGCATCCAAATTAGCATTTTCAAGCCCACCATGTACAAAACAGATTTTACTTTTAAAAAAATAAAGCAGTCTAGCCGCAATTACATTTCTATAATTTATATCTATCCCTTTTTTCATAATACCAGCAGCATCAATACTACCAATAATATCACCTAGCCCGCATCCAATTTCAACTATACTACCATTTTGATAATTATTCTTCTTAAGCAGTGCCTGTATCATTGCCAAGGTACAGTAGGCATATTCTTTATCCGCTAATGGTGTTTCCTGCCACCCAGATAATTTGAGAATTTTAACAAGCGCACTTCTTAACCGTTGATTTATACAATATCTCATAAATCAGATATGTTTAATTATTCCTTTCATAAGATATATGTTAAAGAGCATTTATATAATTCGACAGATTAAATTCTTTCGTCTCACAGAGTATCAGTCCACTACTATTCTGTAAAACCTCTCGCATTGCATTGTTTTTATTTTCATTCGGATACTCTAATACCAGTTTTTCAACAATTCCAGAAACAGAATCTATACAATACAAATCGCCATCTATCCTTGTCTGAACAAAAAGTTTTCCTTCCTTAATAAAAATCGCTTCAAATTGACTACATTCAGTTTCAGGGAAGGGATCATAGTCACTTATTTCCACCGGAATGTCTATTTGTCGTATATCATCTCCCTCTTTGATCAGAATTCGTCTTTGGCAGAACGGCAGCAACACTTCCTTATCTCCGAAGCTAAACGGGTACAAGTCCTTACTACCATCCTCGTTTTTCCATCTATATAACTCTTTTCCGCTCCTTGGATTCCAAACGATCAATGTACTATCAGATGTAGAAAAGATAATCTTTTGCGAATCCCCTCCTATATATCTTAATTCAACACCTTTTTCAAACTCAAATACTCTATTATCATGAGTTTTCATATCGAACACAACAAACTTATTATTGTTATATAAAGGCAAATACATCTTGTCATCAACGCATAAATGTTGCCAAAAAAAGACAGGAGAAGTAATATCCACCTTTCTTGCATTTAATTCCTGCAGCACCTTCTCGTCAACTCTTTGTATTTTATTATTTGGGACATCATATTCATATATATAGTTTTTATCACAATCAATAAAAACTATTTTATCGTCCATTGTACGTTCTGCTATCCGAACCCTAGGTTCTATCTCAGCATTATCGCACTTCAAACTTAGCCTTTCGAACTCTTTTTTGTCTATATTGAACTTAAAGATTCCCTTTCCATATAAGGGAAAGATGAATAAATCATCTCTTATCTTATTCATAACAACATGACTATACTGTACTATTGAATCCGCCGGAATCTGGTATGTAGAAATCACACGCCAGGTACATATATCAATTTCCAATAAACTGTCTGTATTTGTTGTTACTAACCACAGTGTATTGTCATCAGCCACTGCTGCCATTCCGGTTTTTATACTATTTTTCATTTAATCGCTCCAATTATTCTCTCTTTAAACAAAACCATCTGCCCGTAGCCCTTGCATAAAATCAAACATATTTACTATTATGTAAAATATTTTGTTGATAACTCCGATTCTCTCTATCCACCTTTCTTTGGAATTCATTCATAAAGGATTCATCATTCATATTTTTGTTTACAATCTCATCTATATTTCCTTCTGATCCATTACATTCTCTTATTGAATCAAGAAGAATACTCGCTAAAACCTCATGTGGTTTCTTGCAATCAGCAATATCCTTTCTTGTATCGTCGGAAATGCTTTCATTAAGATATCTATGTTGATATTCCGAGATTAATTTTCTCTGTACCAATTCCCAGCGCTTTCTCTCACATCCATCAATCTGCCTCTCCCTCATTGGTATCTGTCAAAGTCACAACCATCACTTATGCATTCCTGCTCTATTGCTGTTCATGTTATATTGCCTTTGCCACATAATATACCGTCCACGAATTATAATCCGGTTCTCCTAAGTTAGAACAATCCACAATTTCAAGAGATTCAAACCCTGTCTCATTCAAATATTCTCTTATCTCAGGATTAAAGAAATATCTCATGTGATGGCTTTCAGAAAAATCAGTGGTTACTTTAGTCTCCTTTTCCGTAACTATCATTTCATAGTTTACATCAACTATATTTGCATTAGCATGCATCTCAGGTCGCGCTATCCTTGTCACATCATATTTCTCAGTTTCGACCTTTTTAACACGCAACACCGGCGGATCAGTCAACACTCCCGGCCCGTTCCAGACATCAAACAGAAATATTCCGCCTTTATCCAATGCCTTTCTTGCTGAAGTGAACGCCTTTTTTATATCCTCATTAGTATTCTGATAACTCATGACATGGAACAAAGATACTACGGCATCATACTTTTTCTTTGGTATATATTCGCGGATATCTGCTACCTCATACTCTATTTCACTGTCTGCATTGATGGCCTCTTTTACCATCTCTTCGCTCATATCTATTCCGTGAATATCATATCCGAGACTCTTTAAACATCTGTCATGTTTTCCGGTCCCGCAACCGTATATGATAATGCCTTTTATATCATTACCCCATTTGTTTAATAGGTTACTGACATCTGTAGCCTCCGACATATAATCTTTGTCTTTATAAAGCGCGTCATAGAATTCCGCATAGTCTTTAAATACACCCATTTCTTAATTCTCCAATACTTTCTTAACTGCCTTTACTACCGTCTCCATCTGTTCTTCATTAAGAGCCAGCCCACTCGGAATATATAAACCTCTTCGTGCCAGTCTCTCTGCTACCGGATATGTTTCATCTTTGAACAGTCCCATATCGATATATACCGGCTGTTCATGCATGCACCAAAAGAATGTCCTTGTTCCGATTCCTTCATCAGCCAGCCTTTTCTGCATAGTCACATTATCCATTTTCACATCATCATTAAGGACTATTCCGTATACCCAGTAAATGTTTTTTGCATACTCTGTTTCCGGTATCGGCAGGGTGATGCCTTTAACATCAGCAAGCATCTCCGTATAATATCTGCCCATCTTTCTCTTACGCTCAACAAATTCTTCCAGGCGTTCCAGCTGTGCCAGACCAACAGCAGCCTGGAGATTTGTAAATCTGTAGTTACCGCTCAGTTCCTCATGAACATATCTTTTAGCCTTCTGGAAGCAGAGATTACGGATAGATCTGCATCTTTCAGCAAGATCCTCGTCATCACACACCAGCATGCCACCCTCGCCTGTTGTTATATGTTTATTAGGGTAGAAGCTGAATATACTGATATCACCGAAACTGCCGCAGGGTCTTCCTTTATAGGTCTGGCCATGCATTTCCGCTGCATCCTCTATAAGATACAGTCCATGCTTTTTAACCAATTCGAGTATCGCATCCATATCAACCGGCAGTCCGTACAGATGAACCACCATAACAGCTTTTGTCTTAGGCGTGATCTTTTTTTCAATATCTTCCGCACACATATTGAAGGTTCTCTGATCACAGTCTACCAGGACCGGTTTCGCGCCTACTCTTGTGACTGCCTCTGCACACGAGATAATAGTAAAAGTAGGAAGGATCACCTCATCACCTTCCTTTAATTCCAATGCCTGCACCGCTATTTCAAGTGCAGCCGTCCCGTTGGTAACTGCTATACCATACTTTCTGCCAACGGTTTCACTCATTTTCTCTTCAAACTGTTTTACAAATGGTCCTTCTGAACTTATCCATCCCGTATCTATGCATTCGCAAAGATATTTCTTCTCATTTCCGTTTAATAACGGCTCATTTACCGGTATAAAAGCCATAACTATTCTCCTATGATCACCTTATCATCATCTATGCCTTTAAATCTGGTCTTATCCTTATCACCCGAATAGGGCCCCTGCTTTACTTCTATCATTTCGAGTTCTTCCAGGGCTTTGAATCCATGCCCACCTGACACCAGGAGCAAAACATCCCCGGAGTTAAGCACTCTGCTCTCCAGATAATCCTCATACTCATCATAAAAATCTACTCTGAGTTTTCCTCTCTTTATAAATAATACTTCCTGCGTATATAAAACAGATCTGTGAACCGCATTATGCACATGCGCATCTATCACCTTTCCTGCAGGATGATGCATATATGCGACCTGCTGCGAATAGTCATCGGGCGTAATGAAATCTACACCTTCACACTGATGATCATCACGAATAATATATGCCAGTATTCTGTTTTTCTTTTTGATTATCTCCATCTGATGCACCCTCCTCCACGATAAATAGTTAGTCTTTCAATTTATAATCTATCTTCATTACAGAAAACACCCTCCGCAAAGCTAACTCAAAACTTTACATCAGGTGTTAAACTCATGTATTAAACTTAACTTCCTGTTATCGCATCCGGCGTATTATTCATACATTCGGCTATATAGTTTTTAGCATCTTCCTCTGTCATTTGATATTTCTTCATAAGCTTTTCAACTATTACTTCTTCCGGAATAGCATCTTCCAGTTTATCAAGCACAAAGATTCTGCGCCCTTCTTCTCTTCCCTCTTCCCTACCTTCTTCCTTAAACATCTGCATAGTCTCGGCTTCATTATACTCTGTAATGCACATATTCTTCACCTCGCTCTGATGCTCTTTCTACCACTCCGGTGTAAAGTATCAAATTATCAAAGAGCCTCTAAAATCCGCTTTTACATAGAATTAAGTATACTACTTTATATGCATTTACGTCAACCAAAACGCATCATTTTGCACATGAATAGCATGCCCTATCCGCTCATATTTAAGCATTTCTCACAAACGATAATCATGTAATCACTGCAGCAACTGCAATAAGCCCTGCCTTGACTGCTGTGCCTGGGCCAGAACCGATACTCCGGCCTGCTCAAGTATATTATGCTTTGAATAATCTACCATCTCACTGTTCATCTCTGTATCGCGAATCTGGGATTCTGCTGCCTGAGTATTCTCTTCAGTATTCTTATTGACATTGTATGCGTGCTCCAAGCGATTCTGATAGGCTCCGAATACCGAACGCTGCTCGCTGACAATCTGCATCGCTCCTTTTATGTCTTCTATGGCTTCCTGTGCACTGTCAACAGTTGTAATATCCGTATCCTTTATACCCAGTTGCTGGAGTCCCAGACAATCATAGATAATGTCAATGAACTGTCCTGCTTCCACACCGGATTGAATCTGAATTTTACATACCCCGCCGTATATAGGCACATCTATCATATTGCCATTAGTGTACAGATTGGAAATGGAAGCGCTTTCGGAAGTCCCGCTGCTTTTGTATAAATCCAAAACCGTATTATCATTCAAAGTATTCTTAATCTTATTAAAGATACTCTCTTCAGAATCTGTTTGATTCACCGAAAAACTGAAATTCATAGTGCCAACACTATTACTTGTTGTATTCCCATAGGTATACGGTGTTTCCGATGTGAGATTAAACGACATGGTAACCGATCCGGTCCCCGTACTGTTTCCTCCCTTTTCGGGAGACAGTAGCCCCAGATCATCTTTGAGGGTACTCATCATTCCTTTCATGTTCCCGCTTACTGAATATGTTTTACCATATTGATGTGTTATCCCCCGGTAATCAGTATAATAATACCACCATTTTCCTTCCGTTTCCGCCCTTCGATCCGTAGACGAAAAGCTTATGCCTGTGCAGCTTGCCGTAACCTTGCCTACACCCTCCATGGTAAAATCAAACTTCCAGCCTGTAGTATCCGTTCTGGCCTGCTCTATCGAACTGTACTCGGGATGTGCACTGAGATTGGTTCCATTAGAATTCTTTAACGGTTCTATAAACGAATCATCGGATGCATCAAAGGTAATACCGGCGGCAGTGTTTCTTGATGCAAATTTGGGATTATAATTCATGCTTGCATAAGAAGAAAACGTCTGGCTGGTCCCTTCCCATGAGGTATCAACAGACGATGATGTCCCCGTAGATATCGTCCTGCCGTTTAAGGCTTTGACCATATCACTGATCTGAGCTTCTTCTAATGGTTTAAATGAAAATTGATATCTGTAAAACGGATTTCCGGAACTGTCATAAAGATCCGCGTTGGGTCCATCCGTGCCTCCGTAATAATCGCTTATTTCAAATGAGTAATTCTTGCCTTTCAGCTCATCCCACGTGATAGGAATGGTGGAATGATTCTTTCCTCCATAATCCATCCAGCTTAAGCTGACACCACTTGATGCATCAGCATGCACCGTTATGCTTGAATAGGGTATCACCTTATAGTTCTCATTGGTTATGTCAAAGTTACTGTATCTGTATACATCATTAACGGCTCTTTTTTTCTCCGTTCCTATCTGCTCAAGCGCATTGGGGGAATCCCAAATAAGACGTTCATTAAAGGACGTCTCATCAAATATACGCTTACATTCCCCTTTTAGCTGCTGTAACTCCTGATCAAGATATTCTCTGTCAGTATCGGAATTGGTCCCGTTCGAAGACTGAACGGCAAGAGTAGTCATTCTGTGAAGCATATCGTGAACTTCACTCAAGGCTCCGTCTGCAACCTGGCAATAAGAGACGCCATCCATTATATTATCCGCAGCACGATTAAGTCCCCTGATCTGTCTTCGCATTTTTTCGGATATGGCAAGACCTGCCGCATCATCAGCGGCACGATTTATACGATAACCGGATGAGAGCTTTTCAGTCGTTTTAGCTTTCTTCCCGGTCGTGATCTTCAGCATGCGGCCTGCATTCATAGCCGCCATGTTGTTCTGGATGGACATATCCATAGAAATGATCTCCCCTATACCTTGTCTTATATTATATCGGCATTAAGCGGAGGACTCTTTATTTATTATGCTCCTTCTACGATCTCCAATATATTCTTTAGAGCCTGCTCATATGTGAAGTGCTCGTTTACAATTTCCAACCCTTTTGCCGCCACTCTTTGTCTCTCTTCTTCATGTTCCAGGTACCAGCCGGCTTTGTCGCAGAGTTCCTCAAGGCTACCGTACATTGCCACACTTTCACCCTCGGTAAAATATCCCGCCAGCTCCGGCTGGTAGTTACTGAGCAGGAAGCCGCCACAGGCCATTATATCCAGAGCTCTTAAAGCTATCCCGGAATGTATGTTCCTCAGGGTCGGGTTGATATTGATCCTACTGTATCTGAAGACCAGCGGCATCTCTTTCTCATAATCCGCATAGCCTTTATACTCAACACCCTTCTGTTTAAGGGCATCCGATTCGGAATACAGGGTTATCCCGTAGTTTTCGGCCAGCATTGAGACTATCTTTTTTCTTTCAATAACGGAGATCTTTTTTTCGACTATAGTCGCGGCAACCAGCGATGCCGGCAGATCATAGGTCTCCGGCCACTTGGTCTCACAGGCTTCGATCAACCGTTTCTGCAGATCCTCCGGCAGCGCTTCCGCAACGATCGCAGCTCCGTAGATGCTGCTCTGGGCCTTCATCAGCCCGTCGATGTATCCCAGATCGTACTCATTGAGGCCTTTCCTCTTCTCGAAATAATCATGTTCATTCTGATATGAGGACCCAAGAAATGCTACATCCGCCATCTTCCTTACCTGACTTTTCCTGATCACATCACCGAAATATCCGGGATCCGAAGCCAGTGGCTGATAGTAAACCCTCGGCCTGCCCATCAGCTGCAATCTGGCACATTCCTCCATATCAAAATGAAAGATATAACTGCTGTCATATAAAGAAGTCGTGGAATACAGGGTATAATGCGGTGCATCTATTATCCAGGACACATACGGAATCCCTGCCACATGTGCCGCTTCCGCAATTATGGGATAATAATCGACGGACATTATCATATCAACCTTGTTCTGATGTATCATCCCGAACAGCTGCTCTGCAAGTTCCGCGTCCATGTCATTATTCTTACACTTTTTAGCCAGCACAAAAACTTCCGAAGCAATACGCTTCAGATTCTCGAGCACTCTTAATTCATTGCAGGAACCGCCACGGTAAAAAAGGATACGCATGATCATTTATTCCTCATACCAGAAAAAGGAGTCACTTTCGTGACTCCTTTTCTATTACTCTTAACTATTTTATTAACCAAGAAGTGACAGCACACTCTGATTTGCCTGATTAGCCTGAGCCAACATCGAGGTACCTGCCTGTGAAAGTACCTGATTGTTGGAGTACTTAACCATCTCTGTAGCCATATCGGTATCACGGATCTGGCTCTCAGCTGCGGTCGTATTCTCAACTACGTTGTCCAGGTTAGCGATCGTGTGCTCCAGTCTGTTCTGAATAGCACCGAGATCAGATCTCTGCTTGGATACACTCTTAAGAGCATCCTTGATACCCTGGATCGATGTCTGAGCTGCTGAATTATTAGCACCACTTATAGATAAGTTGGTAATATTCAAACCTGAAGCTGACATCTTAGCGATGGAGATACCGATAAACTGTCCGCTCTCTGCACCAACCTGCAGATTCTTTCCCGAGAAAGTACCATCGAGCAGATTCTGCTCATTGAAAGTTGTGGTGGAAGCAACACGTGAGATCTCGCTCTTGAGAGCCTGGAACTCACTGTTCAGGTAGCTACGATCAACTGAAGTCATTGTATCGTTGGATGCCTGGTTAGCCAGTACGTTCATTCTCTGAAGCATATCGTGTACTTCGTT